>Ga0224723_1002024_pt1 | contig 11550 bp, 10 predicted proteins | sample Balambano_FR2_Me_FD_161647 | JGI IMG/M metagenome (GOLD analysis project Ga0224723, IMG submission 161647) | Freshwater sediment microbial communities from Lake Towuti, South Sulawesi, Indonesia - Balambano_FR2_MetaG | ecosystem: Environmental > Aquatic > Freshwater > Lake > Sediment | place...
CGTGCAAATGTTCAAATCAGGATTTGTAATTTGGAGCAATGATTCAGAAAGTGAGTTTTTAAGATTTCTCACTAGTGTTTTGATGATGCTAAACTCAAATAAAAAGTATTCGATTTTGAAGCAAAAGTAAACAAAACGAAGTATTCGAAATTTCTAATTGATAATCAAATTATAGCTCTTTGATCTATTTAAAACATCAAAACGCTAATGAAAGGGGCCGACCGTTTATACCCCCAAATCGCCACCTTCTGAAATTTCGACCAGCAGCAGCTTTACTTCTTCGGCTTTGGCATGCTCACCCATTTTTTCGAAACTCATAATGAGGTTGCGCAGCGTGCGTTTCACTATCTCTGGATGGTCGCACGGCTCGAAGAACGAATTCTGCGGAACGAGGTGAAGCTCGTTGATGTAGTTCTCAATGTCTTGTTTTGAGAAGATTAAACCCCGATTAAACGCATTAATATAAAAGGTGTGTTGTTCGCTTTTGTAGGTAAGAATAAATAGGTTGGGCAGGTTAACACCATACACCGGCAATTTTAGCCGCTGGGCCACCAACATGTAAATTACACACAACGTAATGGGGTTTCCCTTGCGCGACTCCAGCACCACGTTGATCATTGAATTGCCGGGCGAGTGAAAGTTTTTGCTGTTGGCGCTAAACCTAAGCTTCGAAAAAAATACCCCGTTCAGCATCTTAATCTGATCGAAAGCATACAAATCGGGTTTGTGTTCCAGCCATACTTCCTGATATATTTTATCGATCTCCTGTTTTAGTTTGTCAAGTTCCAGGTCGGGATACTGGTAGGTGGCCACTATCCACATACCCTCCAGCAGGTCTTTGCGGGTGCTTTTGTGCCAGGCCTTCAGGCGCTCTTTTACCAGTTCATACTGAAGTACGTGGATGAGCTCTTCGATGCGTTTTTGCACGGCCGGACTGAAAGTCGCTTCCCACTCATATTCCAGAAAAGGAATGATAGTGGTGCCGAGTGAGCGTATCTTGTCTTCTACGTGCGAGATAATGGCTGCATCGTCATCGTCAAGTAAAGAAACCAACGCTTTTAATTCTTTTTCCTGCACGGGTATACCAAATATATTGTCAACAAATCATGGCACCGCCAAACTCACGTTTGAATAACACCCACATTAAATCGCTCGGGTGCCTGGTGGTTGGCCGCTTCAATGCCCATCGAAATGATCTTCCTTGTTTCGAGCGGATCGATCACGCCATCGACCCACAGCCGTGAGGCGGCATAGTAGGGGCTCAACTGCTCGTTGTACCGGTCGGTAATCTCTTTCAGCAACTGTGCCTCTTCTTCGGGGGTAATGTTTTTACCCTGCGCCTTTAGCGAGGCCACGCGAATCTGCAACAGCGTTTTTGCCGCGGAGGCCCCGCTCATCACAGCCAGTTGTGCGGTCGGCCAGGCGTAAATCAGGCGCGGATCGTAGGCCTTGCCGCACATGGCATAGTTGCCGGCCCCGTACGAGTTGCCGATGATGAACGTAAACTTGGGCACCGTGCTGTTGGCCATGGCGTTTACCATTTTGGCACCGTCTTTAATAATGCCGCCATGTTCGGCCTTGCTCCCCACCATAAAGCCACTTACATCGTGCAGAAATACCAACGGTATTTTGCGCTGGTTGCAGTTCATGATAAAGCGCGCGGCCTTGTCGGCCGAGTCGGAGTAGATCACACCACCCATTTGCATTTCGCCTTTCTTGGTTTTCACCACCTTGCGCTGGTTGGCTACGATGCCCACGGCCCAGCCATCGATGCGGCCGTATCCACACACCAGTGTTTTGCCGTACAACGCTTTGTATTCATCAAATGCCGAGTCGTCTACCAGGCGGTGAATAATATCCACCATGTCGTAGGGCTTGGCGCGGTCGGCCGGCAGCAAGCCGTAAATTTCTTCCTGGTTTTTTTGTGGCAGTGCGGGCGTGGTGCGATCGTAACCGGCCCTGGCCACATGGCCCATTTTATCGAACAGGCTGCGGATGTAATCCAGGCAGGCCTGATCGTTCGGGAACTTGTTGTCGGTTACCCCGCTGATTTCGCAGTGGGTGGTGGCGCCCCCCAACGTTTCATTGTCTATCTCTTCACCAATCGCGGCCTTTACCAGGTATGAGCCGGCTAAAAAAATGGAGCCGGTTTTATCCACAATCATGGCCTCATCGCTCATAATGGGTAAGTAGGCTCCTCCTGCCACGCAACTGCCCATGATAGCTGCAATCTGCACAATGCCCATGCTGCTCATTTTGGCATTGTTGCGAAACTGGCGGCCAAAATGTTCTTTGTCAGGAAAGATTTCGTCTTGCATGGGTAAAAAAACCCCGGCACTATCCACCAGGTAGATAATGGGCAGGTGGTTTTCCATTGCAATTTCCTGTGCGCGCAGATTTTTTTTTGCCGTGATGGGGAACCACGCTCCCGCTTTTACGGTGGCATCGTTGGCAACGATAACGCACAGCCTGCCTTTTACATAGCCCAGGCCTGTTACCACTCCGCCCGAGGGGCAGCCGCCCTGCTCTTTGTACATACCCTCGCCTGCAAATAACCCCACTTCGGTAAAAGGTGTACTCTTGTCGGTGAGGTAGGCAATACGTTCGCGGGCTGTTAGTTTTCCTTTTTGATGCTGCTCATCGATTTTTTTTTCGCCACCGCCAAGTCTTGTTTTTTTTGCTTTGGCGTGCAACTGAAATACCAACTGCTTAAGTTGGTCTTCGTTCTTGTTGAATTCTAAATTCATGAGCAACGGGAAAGGATAAAGATCGAAGATAAAACCGAAACCCGGAAGATAAAAAGCACGGGGCCTGGTTGCCCCCGCTAGTCACTTTTTTTCTCTTCTTCCTTTCTGCGATCGCGCTCAATGCGCTTTTTACTTTTTCCCAGCGGGGCCATAAAATGTTTTGGGTTTTCATTAAAGTGCGTGGCCAGGCTGTCGATGCTGCGCAAGGTGTTGTTCAGGTTAACGTAGAGAGAGTCGTCAGTAAGCAGTTTGCTGGCGGTATTGTCGCCTTTGCTGAGTTTGCCGAACGACTCGTTTAATTTGGCCAGTGCTTGCTGTGTTTGGGCAATGGTGGGGCCCAACTGCAGTTTCTTCAGCGAGTCGGAGAGTATCTGGAAATTTTTCAGTGTTGGCTTTAGTTCGCTCAACGTGCCGTTCAGGTTTTCGGCTACGCCCTTAAAGCTGTTCGACAGTTCTTCGATTTTGGTGTTGGTGGTGCCCAGCGTGGTGTTGAGCAGATCGGGCGTGTTTTCTAATTTTTTGAAGATGGCATCGAGCTTCTGTGTGTTGGCCACCAGGTTATCAATCACCACATTAAACTTGCGCAAAGTAATCTGAAGGTTATCAGCCACGGGCACCGCGCTTTCAGCGAGAATATCAGTAAGGCCTTTGGCCACTTCTGACGTGATGGTATCGTTAGGTGCCAGGGGTTTGGTAACACGGCCGATGGTGAGCAGAATAGACTTGCCCCCGAGGAAGTCGCTGTTCAGGATGGCGCGGGTGGAGTCGCCCAGCACCACATCCGATGCAATTTCCATCTCTACTAAAATACGGTTCTGTTTGCTTGGCAAAATTTTGATGCGGCTCACGCGCCCCACGGCATAGCCATTTACCAGCACCGGGTTGGAAACGGCCAGTTGATCAACGTTATCGTAAATGGCGAAATACTTGTGAGACGTGGAGAAAAAATCTATGCCCTTAAGAAAGTTGAACCCAAAATACAGCACCACCAGCGCTGCGGCCATGAAAAATCCTACTAATGCTTCTTTGCTTCTCACGTTACTGTCGGTTTACCGATTCAATTTGCATTTTATACTCTTTAAAGGCCCGGTAGATGGCCGAGGCGAGGTAGTCTTGCACCTGGTCATCGTTGAGCTCTTTTTCTTCCTTAGTGTTCGAAAGGTAGCCAATCTCCACTAAAACGCTGGGCATAGACGTCATCCACAACACCATGAAGCCGGCCTGCTTTACGCCCAGGCTTCTGCGGCCGGCCTTGACTTTAAACTGGTCTTCGATTTTACTGGCCAGCAAAATACTGGCTTCCTGGGTGGCCGACTGGTTGAGGCTGAACAGGATATACGACTCGGGCGAGCCGGGGTCAAAGCCGGCATACTTCTCTTCGTAGTTTTCTTCGAGTAGGATAACGGAGTTTTCGCGCTTGGCTACCTCAAAGTTGGCCGCGCTTTTGTGCAGGCCCATCACATAGGTTTCCGTGCCATAGATAGCCTGCTTACGCGCCTCCGGAACATTTTCGGGCAGCGAGTTGGCGTGGATGGAGATAAACACATCGGCATGGTTGTCGTTGGCGATCTTGGCCCGCTCATCTAAGCCCAGGGCCACGTCTTTCTTGCGGGTGTAAATTACTTTTACGCCAGGCAGGTTTTGCTCGATGAAGCCACCCACCTTCAGGGCGACTTTTAGCGTGATGTCTTTCTCTTTCGAAAACTTACCCACCGTGCCGGGCTGAAACCCACCGTGGCCAGCATCAATCACCACCGTGTTCACTTTATTATCCACCTTTTGGGCGACTGATGAGAAACTTAGCAGGGTTATTGCTGAGGCTAAGAACTGTACGGGCTTTATCCTCACGGGCCTGAAGATGTGTAGAACATTTACGATACCTTTGCGCAAAATTGTGAATTTTTCACCAATAGCTAAACCCTTCCACGTCAAAGTAAGCGGTGTGTTTTTATTCAGGCGTTGTGTAGTCATATTTCTGTTGGCGGTGCTCGTTCAGTTTGTGCAGGCCCAGGAAAAACCGGTAAGAGCGCCTGCCGGTGTGTTGCCCCTCAAAACCGATACGGCACGCACACCCAAACCTGATACCCTTTCGCTCCCGGCCGACTCCCTTAAAAATCAGGCCGATTCAGTAAGCCAAGCCAGGAAAGGCGACATTGAAACCACCATTCTCTACTCGGCCAGAGATTCTATCATTTCAAACTTGCCCGATAAGATAGTGAAGTTGTACGGCCAGGCTGCCATTAAATATGGAGACATAGAGCTGAAGGCCGAAGAGATTGTGATCGACTACAACCTTTCTACCATCTCGGCCAACGGCAAACTCGACTCGACCGGCAGGCGCGTGGGCTTTCCTATTTTTAAGAATGGCAACGAAACCTACGAAACACGCGACATGGTGTACAACTTTAAAACCAGGCGTGCGAAAATATCGGAGGTGGTGACCAAACAGGGCGATGGCTTTCTGCATGGCGAGACAGTTTTTAAAAACGATAAGAACGAACTCTTCAGCATCGGCAACGAATACACCACGTGCAACCTGGCCCATCCGCATTTTGTCATTCGCTCGGTGCGGTCTAAAGCTATCCCGGGCGATAAAATTGTGTCAGGGCCGTTTTACCTGGAGTTTAACGATGTGCCCACACCTTTCGGGTTTGCTTTCGGGATGTTCCCCTCGCAGCGCAAGGCCTCCTCGGGCATCATCTTTCCCACCTATGGCGAGGAGCGGCAGCGCGGCTTCTTTCTGCGGGGGGCGGGTTATTTTTTCGACATCAGCGACTATGTGAAACTGGCGATAACCAGCGATTTGTATTCGCGCGGATCTAACGCCCTCTATGCCAATGCCAACTATCGCAAACGCTACACGCACACCGGCAGCTTCAACTTTAGCGTTACCAACAACCGACTCACCCAAAACATTGAAGACAACACCAAAACCAGAGACTTTCGCTTGACATGGAGCCACAGCCCGCAGTCGAAGGGCACCGGCCGTTTTTCAGCATCGGTAAATGCGGCCTCTTCTACCTTTAATAACAATAACTTTTTGGGTGTTAACGCCAACCCGGCTACCACCCGCCTGGACAACACCACCCAGAACCTGAGCTCAAACATATCGTATTCAAAAACTTTTGCGGGCACACCCTTTACCGCCAGTGTGAATTTGCGCCACAACCAGAATGTGCGCACCAAGCAAATTGACTTGCCCCTGCCCGATGTGACGTTTAATATGAACAACATCTACCCGTTCAAGAAGACCAGCAGCGAGTTTTTACAAAACATAGCTTTTCGCCTCAGCTCTACGGCTACCAATGCCATTACCAATAACCTCGGAAAGATTAAGCGAACAGATGCCGCTACCGACAGCATTGCGCCTTTCAACTTTGAAACGCTGCCTACTTTTTTGCGAAATTCGAAAAAGGGCGTGCGCCACAGTTTTCCGCTCGCCACTTCGGTAAAGGTGTTGCGCTTTTTTACCCTGAGCCCGGCTTTGAGTTACGATGAGCTGTGGTATTTCGAGAAACTGAATTGGGGCCTTAATGCAGATGGCACCGCGCCAGTAGTCAAAGATACCGTGAACGGCTTCAACCGCGTGGCCAACTACTCTGGCGGGGTGGGCATCACCACCCGAATTTACGGTATGGTCGTTTCGCGCAACCCCCAAGCGCGCATACGCGCCATTAGGCATATTGTAAACCCAACGGTGAGCTATAGTTTTCAGCCCGATTTTGCCGACCCCAGGTATGGCTACTTCGATACCGTTCGCCTCAAGACCAACCAGGTGGTGTACCGCTCCAGGCACGAAGGGTTTGTGTATGGCAGCTCGCGGCAGGGCAGAAGCAGTTCGATGGGCTTCAGCATCAACAACAGTTTGGAAATGAAAGTGCGCAACCCGAAAGACACCGTAGACAAAAAAATTCCGATCTTCAATACCCTATCGCTCAGTTCGGGCTACAACCTTGCGGCCGACTCATTTAAGCTGGCGCCCATCGGCTTTTCGGCCAACACCAACATTTTACAAGATAAGATAAACCTTAACCTCACGGCCAGCATCGATCCGTATCAGCAGCGGGTGGTAAGGGTGGATGAGAAAGGTGCGGTTACTTCGCGCAGGATAGACCGCTATGTGTGGCAAGACCGTTTCGCGCTGGGCCAGATTACCAGCGCTAACTTTGCTTTCAGTACGAACCTCAATCCTAAGGGCCGCCAAAAGGATGTAAGCACACGCGACAAAATAGCCAAGTCGAACATGAGCGATGCCGATAAGCAGGTGCTGATGAACAACCCCGACCTGTATGTGGATTTCGATATCCCGTGGAACATCCGCTTCACTTATAATTTGGATTACTCCAAGCAAGGCTACCAGGAGGCGCGCATTACACAGGCTATTCGCTTTAACGGAGACGTATCGCTTACCCAGAAGTGGAAAATTTTATACAACTCCGGTTACGATCTGCAACGCAAAGAGTTTACCATTACCACACTTAACATTAGCCGGGAGTTGCACTGCTGGCAGGTGTCAGTGGGATGGACACCCTTCGGCCGGCTTCAGTCATACAATTTTTCCATCGGTGTAAAGTCGGGCATGCTGCGCGATTTAAAATTAGACCGCACACGTTCGTTTTTTGATAACCTTTAACCTTATGCAAGCCATTCAACTTATCGGCCTGGCGGCCGGCACACTCACCACCATCGCTTTCATTCCGCAGGTGGTAAAGACATACAAAAGCAGATCTGCCAAAGATTTGTCGCTCGGCATGTTCAGTATTTTCACTACCGGCATTGCCCTGTGGCTTACTTACGGCATATTGATCAATGATGTGCCGGTGATCGCCTCGAACATGGTTACGCTGGCGCTGGCAGCTACCCTGCTGTATTTCAAAATCACATTTAAAAGTTAGCGTGCAGGGACTCGTTAATATCTTGCTACTTCCTTTTTAAAAAGCCCCAGTTCTCGCCCGTTTTAATGCGGTGTATTTGCATGTCGCTAACGCCATAGCGTTGGGCCAGCACCTTCAGGGTTATTTTCTTTTTGGGGTTGTTCAGCATCTCGCGAATCTTCAGTACTTGCGCCTCCGTAAGTTTTCTGCGCAGGCCTTTGGTGCGGATAACGTTGGGGTTGGTCTCCACGTGTCTGATCTTCTCTTCGCGCGTAACCCACTTCAGATTTTTGTAAAAGTTATTGTCTTTTTTATGATCGAGGTGGATCACAAACTGGTGGGCCTTGCTGGGGCGCTTACAAAAGTGTTCGGCCACCAGGCGGTGAACCAAGAATGTTTTATGAGTATTGCGATAAGGAAAATTGATGGTAGGATAGCCACCGGTAAGGGGCGCTTTGAGTACTTTACCATCTTCAACCTTGTCGACAAAACTGATCATGCGCCCGTAGTTGGAGAGAGCATATCGTTGCCCTTGCGAACCGCGCGCGCCTTTGATGAGCGAAAAGCGTTCGCCCGGTTTTTTTTCTAATCTGGTCTTCCTTTTCATGGGGGTTTGGTTAAGAACGTAAGCAGATACTGGAGCGAATGTAATAAAAAAGTAGTCTGCCCATACATGTGTGTGTTTTAAAACGAGTTACACAAATAAGGTAATCGGCTGGTAGCAGAAATAATTTACCAGACTAAAGCTTGCGGCAATTGACGTCAGCCCCGCCTACACGAAGTCGGGCTTTACCACCAACAGGTAGTAGTTGCGTTCTAACGCCAGGTAGCCATATTCATAACAATAGTGGTATTCGGCCCCGTCTTTGGTTTTGTAGACCGCAGTGAAGTACTGAAAGTCGAACCCTTTTTCTTTCAGGCGCGCGCCACTCACCTTCGTTTTTCCGTTGGGGTTTAGCTCGGCCAAAATGCGCCTGTTTCTGCGCAGGGTGTAGTTTACGGTGCGCACATAGTTGGTCTCGTCTGTATTGAGTTTATTGTTGTAGGTACTGCGGCATTGGTCGGAACAGAACTTTTTGTCGGCCCGGCCTTTGAGCGCATTGCCGCATTCAATACACGTTTTTTGAGCTGCTGGGGCCATATTATCCGTTTGTAAACGTTTACAAACGAATATAGACGAAAGTAAACGATTTTCATACGACTGTGTTTTTCCGGCCCCTGCACCTTTGCATTGTCATCGGGGACAAAACCCCGGGCAACGAAAAAAATCATTATCAACTAAAACAAAACAATTATGAAAAGTCTGAGAAACAGCGTGCAACTCATCGGCCGGTTAGGAAAAGACCCCGAAGTGAAAACCTTCAACAAGTCGAAGAAGGCTTCGTTCTCCATCGCCACCACCGACACGTACAAAAACCAAAAGGGCGAAAAGGTGGAAGACACGCAGTGGCACAACATCGTGATCTGGGGCAACCTGGCCGATGTAGCCGAAAAGTATCTTAAGAAGGGCGCAGAAGTATGTGTGGAGGGCAAGTTGGTGCACCGCACTTACGAAACCACCCAGGGCGAAAAGCGGTACCTCACCGAGATTAACGTAAACGATTTGCTGTTGCTGGGAGCGAAAGCCAAGTAATTTACGCCATCAGAAAAGCCCTGCACCAACCATCTGATGCAGGGTTTTTTATTTTCTTGCCTTACTGCCTTTGCCGCCAAGTTGTAACTTTCGGCAATGAGTTTTGAATACCCGTCTTTTCTATGGGCGCTGCTGTTGCTGGCCATCCCCATCATTATCCACCTGTTCAACTTCCGGAAAACCATACGGGTTTTTTTTTCTAACACGCGCTTTCTGCGGCAGATAAAAGAGGAGACCACCCAAAAGCGAAAATTAAAACAATACCTGGTGCTGGCCAGCCGACTGTTGTTTTTGCTGTTTTTAGTGCTGGCCTTCGCGCAGCCGTTTTTACCTGCTCCCCGGCAAGCGGCCACCGGCAACTCAAAAATTATTTACCTCGATAACTCCTACAGCCTGTCGGCTCCGGCTGTGAACAGCGCCCGCGCTATCGAAACAAGTATCGACATGGCACAAGGCATTTTGCGCGCCTCTCCGCCCGGCTCCCGCTTTAAAATTATCACCAACGACTTTGCCCCCTTCTCTAACGCCTACAAAACCGTTGCCGAGGCAAGCGATTGGCTCACCCAACTTCGGCTCTCGGCCGTGGGGCGATCCAGCGCAGAGGTGTTGCAGCGCATCGGCCGCGAAGATGCCTTTGCTGATGAAGTGTTCTGGATATCCGATTTCCAGAAGACAACCTTCCAGTTGGAGCCGACAGCTTTTGATACCACGCGCCAATGGCACTTGGCGCCTGTAAAGTTGACAAACAGCAGCAACGTATTTGTCGACACGCTATTTTTCGAGAACCCCTACGTGGTGGGAGGGGAGCAGAACACCGCACAGGTGCGCCTGCGCAATGCCGGCACCAAAGCCATTGAGGGACTGGTGGTAAAGTTGAGCCTCAACCGGGTGCAGGCAGGTACCGCTTCACTTTCAATGCCACCCCTGGGCACCGGGCAAGTGCGTTTCGATTTGCCCGCAGGCCTTCGCGGGCGAAACCAGGGCATAATAAACTTTAACGACTACCCGGTAAGCTTCGACAACGACTTCTTTTTCAGCTTAAACTTTACTCGCCAGGTAAATGTGGTGGAGGTGAAGATGCCAACCACGCTGCCGTATGTGGAAAAGGTATTTGCCAACCGCGAGTTGTTTGCCTTCAGAAATTTTTTGGTGAGCAACATTGACTACTCTGCACTGGCTGCTGCCGACCTTGTGGTGGTGAATGCCCTGCCCCGCATCGACAACGCGCTGCTGGCGGTGCTGCAAGCACGGCAGCGGGCGGGCCGGCCCATGCTGATCATCCCCGCAGCGCAGCCCGAGTTGACCAGCTACCAACTGCTAAGCGCCCAGCCGATCGGCATGGCCACAGCCACTGCCATCGAAGTGCTGGAAAAACCTGATGTGCGCCATCCGTTTTTTCAAAATGTTTTCGAAGACGACCGCTCAGCAACTCTCACCATGCCGGCCGCGCGTGCTGTATGGCAGTGGAGGGCAGGCAACTCGGCCTTGATGCAGTTTAAGAGCGGCAATCCCTTTCTCGATCAGCAGGGCAGCACGTTTTGGCTGGCCGCACCGCTGCAGGCTGAATACACCAACTTTTTCAATCACGCGCTGTTTGTGCCGGTCATGTATCGCATAGCCGCCTTTCAAAATCGTAAAGAGCAGCAAAGCTACTACCCCCTCCACACCACATTGGTAACGGTGCTGGCCGACAGCCTGACGGGCGACCAACCGGTAAAGCTGGCAGGCGCCCAAGAACTGGTGCCTACCCAGCGCAGGAGCCCCGGCAGCGTAGCCCTCGAGTTGCCGCGCTTTATGATGGACAAGGGCTTTTATTATGCCCTGCACGGAGCCGATACACTCGACCTGCTGGCGTTTAACCTGGACAAGGCAGAGTCGAACTTGTTGCAGCACACGCGGGCCGATTTGCAAAGGGAGCTCAACGGCCCGCACATTTCGTTTTTTGAAGCCGCCAGCGGAGCCGATGTGCAACGCGAAATAGAACAGTACCACCAGGGCACACCGCTATGGAAAGTGGCGCTGTTATTGGCCTTGTTGTTCTTGCTGGCCGAGGTAATGTTGCTGCGGTGGATGAGGTGACATCCGTTGAAATAATCATGATCGCTGCTCGATCACAAACACCCCGGCCTGATCCCTGCGATAAAACCCAAAAAATTCTCATTTTTGGGGCAAATGAAGTACCTTATCCAGTCGGCCCAGATTGTCTGCCCCGGCTCTTCGTTTCATCTCAAAAGGAAAAACGTACTCCTTCACAACGGCAAAATTGTCGGTATTGGCGATAAAAATTTCGAAGCTG
>Ga0224723_1002025_pt1 | contig 11549 bp, 8 predicted proteins | sample Balambano_FR2_Me_FD_161647 | JGI IMG/M metagenome (GOLD analysis project Ga0224723, IMG submission 161647) | Freshwater sediment microbial communities from Lake Towuti, South Sulawesi, Indonesia - Balambano_FR2_MetaG | ecosystem: Environmental > Aquatic > Freshwater > Lake > Sediment | place...
GTTCCATGTCTTTGAGGACGCGATCGGCGTAGGCATCGGCACCCGCCTGAATGTCTTCGCATTCGGCAATTGCCATCTGCCGCATTTCCTCCAGGTCTTGCTGTGCCTGACGACGCATCCGCTCGATGTCGGCGATCGTTTGCTCCTGGGCTGCCTCACACTCCTGCTGCACGCGCTGACGAATCTGTTTTACTTCCAGCTCTGCCTGCCGAATCAAGCCCATCTCGTCAAGAAGCTGAGCGGCTCGTCGCTCTGCGCTCTCGACGATTTCCTGGGCATACTGCTCTGCCTCCAGGTAAATTTCTTCCTTGTGGCGCACAATTTCTGCTGCTTCTTGAAAGGCAGTTGGCAAATTGAGGCGAATCAGGTCGAGCTGGTCGAGAATTTGTTCTTCGTCGATCAGGGTGCGACGGCTCAGCGGAATCCGGGGACTGTCGAGAATCAGCTCTTCGAGCTTGTTGAGTTCTCGCTGAATATCGACTCCTCCGACTCGCGCTGCATCTCCATAGGAGACTCCACTGCCGGAGCCTCCAGCCTGGTTACTGGCTCCGTTGCGATAGGCTTCACTGCCTGACGGGTCGGGGCTGCTGGTTGTGGAGGGGTCTGGGCGTAACATTGGTGAATGTCCAGAGCAACAGAATGAGGAACAAGATGGTCAATCGGACCGCCGAATCGAGCAATTTCTTTAACCAGACTACTGCTGAGGAAGCTATATTCGTTAGAAGTTGCCAGGAAAACCGTTTGCACATCATCTGAGAGCGTTTTGTTAGTATGCGCCATTTGCAGCTCTTTCTCAAAATCAGAAAGAACTCGTAGACCTCGCAGCAGCACCTCAGCTTTTCGCATTCTGGCATAAGTCACGGTCAAACCGTCAAAGCTATCGACCTCAATGTTTGACAGGTGACGCGTCGCCTGACAAATTTGTTCGACGCGCTTTTGGGCGGTAAACAGTGGAGTCTTGCTGGGATTTCGCATCACCACGACGATCACCTGCTCAAAGAGCTGACAGCCGCGCTCAATGATATCTAAGTGACCGAACGTAATCGGATCGAAACTGCCAGGGTAGATTGCCGTGACCATTCCAGCTTTTAAAAGTAGATGAAGCGATTATACCGGACGCTTCCCCGATTTTCCTGAGAACCCTGTCGGGGATCAGCGATTGAGCGTTAGGGGCTAAGAGTGGGCTTATCTAGCTAAAATTCTGGGATGTCCCAGTTCCTGCCTGATTCATACCTTAATCCAGCAACGCCACTTATTGAGACGCTTGAGGGTTGATGATCAGTGGCGCATCATTTACGCGATCGACGAAGCGTTGAAGCAGGTGGCTATTTGGGGAATTTGCAAACGTCCTCCCTATAACGATGAGGACTTGGAGCAACTGATCGAGGAATTGAAATAAAAGCCCACGATCGCCCCTCAAGCTCATCCTTTTGGAGTCGTTGATGAGGTTGAGGGTGGTTGTTCGATCGCTCTTCTCCTCTACCAATGTGATCGCCCTTTTCTCTCCATCATCAGATGGCACTGCTACTTGAACTGCGGTTGCCCCTGCTCGACTCATCCCAGTGATCGCCCCTAATCCTCCAGGTTGTAGCGATTAATCAGTTCTTGAATGTCTTCATCCTCCAGGAAGCGATCGATCGCCAGGTTCAGCAACTTGTTCATCGATACTTCTTTAACGCCTGCAAGTCGCTTCAACAAGCTGTAAATATCCTCAGATACTGTTAGCCTGAGTTCTTTTTGGTTTGCCTTCCTGGGATTCATACGCCGAACGATACATTGGGCGTATTTTGTCATATTGTAATTTTTGGTGCGCTATATGCCGCACTCTTGAACAAAAATACTATTTTGAGGTTGTTTGTATATGGTTGTTCTTTCCGATGATGAATTTGCCCTGATCCGATCGCTACTAACAGCATTGCGAGGCATCAAGGTACGGGAGATCGATAAAGCGTTGGCAATTCTGGCGAAGGGCGATCGCCGCAAGGAACCTGAATGACCGCTATCGTTCCTGACGATTGTTCCACTGTTGGTATACTCTACAATGGCTAAAAACCCAACTTTAAAAGTTGGGTTTTTAGCCGCATTTAGTATAACGTGTTGGTCACGACAGATTGAGCGTTGCCAACAGCACCTTCACCCGTCCTAACCACGGCTGAAACGGCAGTTGCGATCGTTCCTCTACCCCTGCCATTGAACAACATGGGCGATCGCACTGGTTGAGAAGCCCGATTACCTTTCTTCAAAAATTTAGCTACCTTGCGGGGGAGCACCACGCTCTCCCGAAGGGGAGCGTCACCGATGAAAGCAGGGCTGAGCAACGACACTCCCTGAACGCATCGGCGAAGCCAACAGAGAAGGGAGATGGAGGAAACAGCCAATTATCTCGAAACGCAGACAGGAACTCAAGCATAAGAAAAACATCTGCAATATAATAGCAGTAAGGGTTTGAGCTAATCGCCGCCCAGCCAACCTGAACCTTGAAAACTCAGAGTAGGGGGTTGCATCCAGTAACAGACGTTCTGCGTCGTTTTCTGTGGATGCGTAAACCTCTGACACTACAGAGGTTGAACATGTTTTTGTACTTGTTCAAAGTCTGCGGTGGGGCAGCCCGTGGACTCAAACTAAAGCTCAGGAAACGCCCGATGGGATACCAGGGGTCACTGAGAAGCCCGCGCTCTACCTGTACTCAGGTGAGCGTCGGGAGTATGTCACTACCCTAACGTTAGAGCAAACTGGATAATTGTAAAAAGATGGAATCAATAATGGAATTGTAAAGCGATGAGACAAGAGTTTAATGTGATCATTGAACGAGATGCGGATGGTTATTTGGTCGCTTCTGTACCGACTTTGGCAGGGTGCCATACTCAAGCTAAATCTCTAGATGAGTTGATGGAGCGTATCCAGGAAGCGATCGCGCTCTGCCTGGAATTTGAGGAGGAGCAGCAGGAGCCCCTGGATTTTGTGGGTGTTCAGCGTGTTTCGGTAGAGCGATGAGCCAATTGCCTAGCGTGACAGGTCGCCAGGTGATTAATGCTCTTGGCAAGGTGGGGTTTGAAGTAGCTCGAATACGAGGAAGTCATCATATTCTGATTCACAACGATGGAAGACGGACTGTGGTTCCAGTGCATTCGGGTGAAACGATTGGGCGAGGTTTGTTAATGCAAATTCTGCGCGATTGTCAGATGACCCGTGAGGAATTTAAAACCCTTTTGTAAGGTGGAGATGGGTTTAGTGATCCTCATCAAACTAACTCTTGCTGATTCCCCTGAATAATTGATTTATGGAGAGGGGGCGATCGCCCCTGCTCCACCAACTATGCCTCGATCGCCCCTCCACCTATCCTATTGAGCAACATGAGCGGGCTGCTTCGCAGATAACGCAAGGGTCGCGTGGCAAACTGAGGGAGCGATCGTCTAACCTATGCAGATGTTGAGTTTCGTACCTCAACCCGACCTACAAGGGGCGATCGCACTAGACGATCGAGTAAGGTTTACAGGGTAACAAGCGCAATGGGGCGCGGCGGGCGATCGAAGATGTCAGGCTGACGTATGGACTGGTGGTCAATTGATTCGGCTAGATTTCAGTTTGAGTGACACTACTTGCCTGTTCGATCGAGTGAATTGCTTCCAGAGGTGTTGATCTGCCATCCAAAACAGCAGTAATTCCTGGTAAGTATTCGTCCATCATGCTCACATTTATATAAACCAATTGTTTGATCAAAGCTGAACTCAATCTGTCGCCTTCTACATCAATACTGGTCTTGTAACGGATTTCACCGTCGCTATAGTCGAGTTCGAAGTTGCCCAGCACCATGCCATAGTTGGCTCGGGTGATGAATTCGGCAACTACCCCTCGTCGGTCTTCTGGGGTTATGATGGGATAGATAGAATAGAATACCAGTTGCTGCTGTGTTTCTCTAGCTTGAGCATAACAGTCATATCTTCCGTGCTGTCCTTCAAATGCTAGCCGCAGAGTAGAGTGTTCCTTGACAAGGACGAACTGCCAGTGATTTTCTTTAAAAAAACTAATTACTGCTTCTAAGAGTGGCTGATTTTGAGGAGCATCTCGAACGATATCAATTGAGGTTTCTATTACCTCGTTGCTGTGAGATTCTTGAGAAGAAGGCTTTACTTCCGCTTCATCTAAACTTCTTATAAGATTAGCGATTGAGCCAATTGATTCAGCCGCAATTTCTTTAGCAATGCTCCCAAAAGGCAGATCCCCGAGCCCTAGTTCGTGAAATAATTCATTGACGCTTTCAGATACATCCTCCTTAGAAAAATTCAGCATAGATCGCCCTAAAAGGCTTGCGTATGACCACAGGGTGCGATAGCCCACTTCTCCTGATGCTTGGGATTGCATTACAGACAAAGCCAGCCAGCTTTTGGTCTCAAGCAGAGGATCTAGAGCATCTATTTTATTGGACGCATCTCCCAAGTTGGAAGTTACTGACTTTTCAGGTTGTAGTATTTGTTTCTGACGTAGTAAGTATTCTACTGCTTCGCTTGCGTTAGCGGCATATTTTTGAAGATGAGGTAATAAATCAGGTTTAAGTCCTATCTCAAATAAAATAGGAAGTGAATTCTGAAAATTGATTTCGTCAATAGAAAAACGCTCATCTGCTCTAAGGTTGAATAGTTTCCTCTTTTCTATATCCTGGTAAAGCTCTAAACTGATCCTAAAAACGAGACAACACTCAGCAATCTCACAGTTCTCTCTGATCAATGTTAATTTAACTATAGTAACGGTAAAAGAGAAATTTGGAGGACTATAAAAATCGAGGTTAGCATTTACTTGACAAAAATCTGTTTTCGCAATCATACAATATATTTTCTTGATCAAAAATGTAAATTTAGCAAAGTTAAACTTTCAGAAATAGATCATGAACACTTAGAAAATTTTCCTTAAATACAAAACAAAGTTAGAAAATGATTGGATTCATAACATTATCTTGATCTTCAAATAAGCAGTTATATACGGTTACAGTTCCTGGAGAAGCGAGTTCAAGTTTAATGTCAGGAATGATATAGGATAAATAATCGCGTGGCAGTTCTTGAAAACCATGCCTTTCTGCGAACTGATTAGCTTTTTCTAACATCTGAAGATGGAAGTTTGTTTCTGGAATGATTGATCGCTCAATAATTTCCCCCTTTGCATCTAGTTGTCTTTGCAATACTGTCGTCAAATAATACGGTAGTATGATTGACAGTTTAATCAGAATGCTATGCTTATTCCCACCTAATTTTCGAATAAGCGTTTGTTCATCTATTAGTGACTCCGAACTAGAAAAAATATATTTATGTAGAAGAATCTCATATGTGTGACATTTGCTATAGTTAAAACCATCAGTCCAATTGTAGACTGGATAGCCAGAAAACTTGGCTTGAAGCAACTGATCCCATTTCTGTATGTCATCAATAGGCTCCGCAACTCTCGCAAGATTTTCGTGAATCTTTTCTATCAGAGATTCGATCATTATTTTCTATCCTTCCTTCTATTCAGCAATAAGGTTTATGATTTGATATGAAGATGATTTCATTAACTAAGAAAGCCTTGAATGAAATGTAATTGACCCTTAACCCATAAGTTTTGTAGGGCTAAAATGATTCTTTAAGGTTATTGAAAATACTCGAACCTAATGGAGCTGGTATATGTTTCAGCGCTTCATCAGCTATAGCCTCTATGGGGGTTGATGGTCGATTGTGTGGTACTCCGTGGATATACCCTTGGTTATTCTTATGTACTTTAATTGAGTTTTCGCCATTTTCACCAACTACGTAACCGGGCCTGTAGGATCGAGCTTGCGGCTGACCAGGTACCGGCTGGCCTTTCTGCCAAGCATTTTGCGTTTCATATACATGATCTACACCTGATCTCCAACGAGATTTAGAAGGTCCATGATTTGGATGCCCCAACACATGTTTTCCTTGTTTGCCAGCATCTACAGGTGGAGCACCATTCACCTTACTTGTAACTGGTGTCTGGTTATTGTTAGGAATGTCGCTGGTATTATTGTTCCCCCATCCCGTACGAGTAGTTCCTTGTGTCCGTGGTCCTGGAACATTTGGATTTCCTCTACCTCTACCAAATCTTTGCCAAAAGCTGCTTCGAATTGGATTGGTAAGTGATCTCGGCAACTTATTACTAATTCGTCTGTTCATACCACGCGCAAGGAAAAAGCTTGCTAATGTGCCAACTCCTTCGCCAATAGCAAGGCCGCGTTCAAATGGGCTTAGTCCTTCCTGAGTTACTCCTCGATGAATTGCTGTAAGACCAGTCAGGTCTAGCAAAGCCATCCCGAATGTACCCCAACCTCCCTCTTCACCAGCTTCCTTCCTGGCTTGATATGCCTGATAAATCCCATAGGCTAAAAGCCCTATACCAATAACTGCGGCGACTATCTTGGCAACCAGAAGTGACACGCCAAGAGCTACTAATCCAGCAATCAAAACTTTGAAGCCAACAATGACCAAAGCAACTAAGGCAAGTACAGCAATGATGCCAATAACCAATCCTGCAACAAAACCAGCAATATCTCTGAGTGTTGCTAGGACTGGATTGTCATGCCGCCATGCGGCCTCTCTGGCAGCTTCCTGCATTTTGCCATCGAGTTGTCCTAGAGCCTCGTCATTCTTCGCTAGACCCTCATTAACTGCTTCAGCTAACTTGGTATCAGCTTCTTGTAGCTTCTGATCAAAGCCTTGAACAAGCTCGTCAAGTGCTTGACTCAGTCGCGTATCTATTTGTGTTTCAACTTCCAAGAATGCTGTATCGAGGGAGCCGACTATCTGACCAAAGCCATTATCTACTTGCGTAACAAACTCTGATAGCGTTGTTTGATTTGATTCTGTAATTGCTTGAAGTTGTTGACTCGTTTGTTGTCCATTCTGTTGTAGGCTCTGACCGATAGCTGCCTCAGTTTGGGCAGATTGTTGAGCCATGCCATTGCTAACTTCCTGCATTCCTCCTGTGACTTCACTGGATGCGCCTGTTGCAAACGAAATTACTTGTTGTGCAAACTGGTTGGCTTTCTCCACATCTGGTGCTTCGATGCTCTGAAGTGTTTGGGATGCCTGTGTTACAAAGGGGGAAATTTGTCCCACCGCTTGTTGAGCAGATGCATTCAGAGCGGTTACAGCTATCTCCGTGCTGCTTTGGATCTGTGTCTGTGCTTGCGGTTCAAGTGACTGTACCCGATTAATTGCTGCTGCCTCTGAGGCGTCGAGCTGATTGTTCTGTTGTGCCAGCAAGCTATCCAATCGCTGACAAACTTGACCGCTCTGCTCAGTCAGATTGTTAATAACAACCTGTACCTGTTCATCAACTCCTTGAAGCAAATCCGGCAATCCTTCATCAAAGCCCTGAAGAGCTTCTTGTCCTTTATTCTCAAATTCCTCAGGAATACCTTCTACACACTCTTGGATTGCATCTATGATTTCAGATTCTCGCCCTTCTATCTCTTTAGCCGTTTCCTCCGCGACTTTCCTCACTGCTTCTGCCTGGGCTTGTCCACGTTCGTCACCACCATATCCAGAAGCCCTCGCTTCTCCTCGTTGACGGGCTTCATTCGCTTGGGTAGCAAGCCTCTCACGAGCTGTTGCTTCATGGGTGGCACGTAAGCCTTCGGCTGCGGCAACACTATCCTGAACGGCTGTTTCTACTCTTCCACGGTGATCGGTAAATAATTGTGTGAAGTCAGCCTTTGCCTGTTCTCCTCGAGTAGTTGCTTCGGATTTTCGTGCTTCTAGGGCAGTAGTAATTTGGGTACGGGCTGTTTCGAATATTGTTTGAAGCTGAGTCCGCTGAGTAGCAAACTGCTCACGAATAGAGCCAATATTTTGAGCAACTTGTGCTTGTATGACTTGAGACATTGCTGCGGCATTAGCAGTCAAGGTTGCACTAATAGTCTCACCCTGTGTTTGAATTGCCTGCTGAGCCTGATCTGCAGAAGCGTTAATAGTTCCAGCAATACCACGTACCGATGACCTTGCAGCTTCAACATCGTAGTCAGTATCTGAGGCTTGCTCTGCTGCTGGCTCAGCATCCATTTGAATAATGTTGTTTCCAGAGGGCTGGAGTGCTTCGCCAAAATTGTGATTTGAAGCATTTTTAGCGATCTGGTTACTTGTGGTATTTGCTGAAGTGAAACTAGTTTGATTGCTTGAGTTTGCTGGTGCTTTGAATTTAGATCCTCCACCTAGATCAGCTAAAGCAGCTGTCTGCATTGGTAGCTGTAGATTGAGTTGCTGGGAAGAAGATTGCAGGCTACTCTCAAGCTCCCCCTTCGTCCCTTCTGGACCAGGTTCAAGTAACTCAGCCAAGGAGGGGAAGGATTCAGCCCCCATGCTGGTAATTTCACCTTCCAGTTCAGCTTTTGCTTCTGTAGCTTTTTGCTCAACAGTTGCTTTCTCTTCTTCTGTTGTGGTCCGTGTCTGTTCTGTTACAGCCTGCGTATCGCTCACAACATCAGATTTTGGTTCTGCTGCCCCAGCCGATTTTGTATCTGATTGCTCTGCACCAGTTTGCTGTTTAGTTTGAGGCGATTGTGCTCCATCTTCCTTACTTTCCCCAGTAGTAGCAGTGGTTTCTCCCGCAGTAGGAGATTTTGTTTGTAATGCCCCTTCATCAGTGCTCGGTTTTTCTGCAGCACTTTTCTGGTCTGTATCCAGGGTTGATTTTGCACCGGCGTTTTTTGTTCCGGAAATATTCTGTAAGTCTGAGCTGGTTTGATCTCCTGCTAGAACCGCCTCAGGATTTGTGAGGTGCCTAGATTTATCAGTATTTTCAGTTTCTGACTGGGTTGTAGAAGCAGTAGTATTTGTGGGCAAGAATGTCATCTTGCCAGAAGTTTGCTCCTTGCCGATATGTGAGGATTGACTAATTTGAGAAAAAGCATTCCTATTTTGTGCAACTTCATATCGATTAAGTCGGGCTTCATCTCCTGAGAGATTCTTAGCTTGAACGGGGGCACTTTGATTCTCTACGCTAGTTTGAAGGGTATTTCTCTGTCGGTTCAAGCTTGCCCTTGCTTGAACTTGCCCACCCGTCTGCTGAATGGTGTGGGTCAGCTCATGCGCCAGCAGTTCCTGTCCACCGCTTGACCCCGGACTGTACTTGCCAGAATTGAAATAAATGTCATTGCCGTGTGTGAATGCCTGCGCTCCCACCTCTTTGTTCATCTGCACGGATGCTGCATCGGTGTGCACGCGCACCTGATCGAAGCGGGTTTGAAACTTCGATTCCATCGAAGTCTGCACCTCATCGGGTAGGGGCTGCCCGCCGCCCTGCTGTCCTGCCAAGCGCTGCTCAAACGCTGCGCTGGTCTGTGCGGTTGGCTCGTCTGCTTTGAGCTGTACGGTCGGCGTAACTTCACTTGCTAACGGCTGACGTTGCACGGTGTCATCCGCTTGCGGCTCGATTGCTTCGCTCTCTTCCGCGTCCTTGGCAGGTTCGGGCATTCGCATCACCTGCGCTGCCATGCAATCGGCTTCTTGCTCGTATTTGTCTCCGGGTTGCCCGATCGCCAGCTTTGCCTGCACGGCTTCTCGACCAGCAGCAGTCTCAGGCGGGTACAGCGGCATCGTTAGAAAACTGAACGGACGAGGGGCGCTTCCAGTGGATGCAGTGGGTTGATTCGGCTTGGCATCCGCTCCCGATTGAGCCGCTAGCTTTGCCTGAATCTCAGTTTCATTCGTCTCTTCTTGTTCTTCAGACTCTTCTGCCTGTGGCTGAACGGCAGGCGCGTAGAGCGGTACATTGGCGAAACTAAAAGAACTGCGGGAGGAGTCAAGCTGAGGCTGCACATCCGGCTGAGCGTCTTCTTCAGCCGTGTCTGTTTCTACCTCGAACGGGCGTGAGGCGAAGGGCGATCGAGTCGATTTGTCAGGAAATGCGGTGGATGAGCGGTTCACCCGGGTTGGTCTGCTGTGACTCATCCTGTCGCCTCCTTACGTCTGCTGATTTCGTCAAACGGTGGACTCGATCGCATCACTTCATCTGCTTGTCTTTTTCTTGAGTGGTCGCCAGCTCTAGCCCGGTTTCCACTACGTCTTTCTCAGCCTCTTCTGCCTCAACCTGCCGATGCAGTGTGTCTTCTTGCTCGGACTCTAGCTGCATCTGCACTTCTTCATCTTTCTTTTCTTCTGCGCCAAGCTTGGCTTGTTCTTGAACTGCCGATTTTTCCTTTTCTTCTAGCTGCGTTTGCAGATTTTTCTCTTCCTCGGCTTTGGCGGGGTCAGCCTGCGTTTGCAGCATCTCTTCTTCTTCTGGCATTGCTTCGGCTTTGGGCTGCACTGCCAGCTCTTCTTCGCGGGCTTTTTGGTCTTCGACCTGGCGCTGTACGGTGCCTTCCGGAGATTTCAGATTTTCCTCAGGGTTGGTTTTCGTTTGAATCGCCGCACCGGCTGTGTCCTGCGCTGCTTGCTCGACTGGATACAGCGGCATGGTGGCGAGATTCGGCGCACGGGCAATGCGATCGAGCTGCGCCTGGTTCATGGGCGGTGTGGCGGTAGCATCCTCAGACTCATGCTCTGCTCCCAGCGGGCGGGACTGTAGCTTTGCAGGCTTTTGGGTTTCCTTAGCGGTGGCAGTTTTTTTGCGCCGAGCTTGAACTCTAGTTCTCATTGCCCTATTCCTCGCGGATGAATTTAAGAATCAGCAGAGAATCGATCGAGATCGCTTTAAAGCGGCAGGGGTTTGCCGTTCACGGTGACAATACCATTCAACAAAATTGTAGCGCCGGTAATTGTAACGACACTGCCGGTCACTGTAACTGCCCCACCTGCCTGAATGTTAATCGTTGCGCCTGCGCTCAGGGTAGCCGCACCCCCTGCACTCTGGTTCAATGCGCCCGCAGCTGTGGTGGTAATTGTGGGCGCTTGAGTGCTAACTGAGGCGCTGGCGGTCGTCCCGACTGAAGCAGCTTGGGTGCTGACAGAAGCAGTCGCTGTCTGGTTAATTCTGCCTGTAGAGGTAATGCTGATGCTGCGATCGAGGTCACTCAGGCGAATAATGTGCCCGCCGATCGTTTCTACTTCAATAAACCGCTCGGTGTCGTTGAAGCGCAGCCAGTGACCAGAACCCGTGCCCGTTTGGATGTAGTATCCCTTTTTTTCGCTGCCTTTGTCTTCATCGACAAACCAGGCTTTGTGCCCCTTGCGGGTATGAGCCGCCCGCAGCCGCACGTTGCCGCCGACAACCGTATCGCCGATCGATCGGGGCGTAGCGTCAACGCCGTTCCAAACGCCGCCAATCACATAGGGACGATGCACATCGCCATGTTCAAAGGCGACCAGCACTTCATCATCGATTTCTGGTAGCCAGTAAACGCCGCGACCGGCTCCGGCTCCGGGCGCAACGATTCTTGCCCAGTTGCTGCTGTGGTCTTCGGTGAGCGTGGGAAACTTAACCTTAACTCGCCCCCATCCCTGGGGGTCTTCGTTGTCGGTGACAATGCCCACCAAAAACGTTTGTCCGGGTGAAGGGCGAGTAGCAGGAGCCAGCGTTGCCATCAAATTGCCTGACTGCATTCCGCGCACGCAAAATTCTGT
>Ga0224723_1002026_pt1 | contig 11549 bp, 11 predicted proteins | sample Balambano_FR2_Me_FD_161647 | JGI IMG/M metagenome (GOLD analysis project Ga0224723, IMG submission 161647) | Freshwater sediment microbial communities from Lake Towuti, South Sulawesi, Indonesia - Balambano_FR2_MetaG | ecosystem: Environmental > Aquatic > Freshwater > Lake > Sediment | place...
TGTACGCACCGAACGGCTTGGATATCCCCGCGCTCCTTGAGGCAATGGCGGCGGGCGGGCTGTCACATTACCCCGACCAGCCTGGTTTGCGCCGCGATTTCGACGCGCTGACGATCGCCCGCGAGAGTAACGCCGATGTGCTGATCGAAGCCAGCCCGTCCAATCTGGAGACAGGGCAGCCCGCGCTGGAGGTCTGTCTGGCAGCGTTCGCGGGTGGCAGGCACGTTGTACTGGCGAATAAAGGCGCGATGGTGTGCGGGTACGGGCAGCTTCAGCAGGCAGCGCAACGAGCAGGCAAAAAACTGCTGTTCGAGGCGACGGTCATGGGCGGCACGCCCGCGTTGCGGCTCGGCATGAAGGCGCTGGCGGGCTGCACCATCAGCGAAGTTAAAGGCATTATCAACGGCACAACCAACTATATCCTCACGCAGATGGAAGGTGGCATGAGCTACGGCGAAGCGCTGGCGGAGGCGCAGGGGCTTGGTTATGCCGAAGCCGACCCGACGGCGGATGTGGATGGCTGGGATGCGGCAGGCAAGGCGATCATCCTGGCGGCGGCGCTGTTCAACCGCCCCGTCACATTTGACGACATGACCGTGCAGGGAATCAGCCATCTGACGCCCGATCATGTCGCCGCCGCGAAGGAAGCAGGCGAACGCTGGAAACTCATTGCTCGTGTCACGCCCGAAAGCGCGTCGGTTCAGCCAATGCGGATTCCCATCAGCCATCCGTTAGCGGGCGTGGCGGGCGCGACCAACGCGCTGACGCTGACCACCGACCTGCTCGGCGATGTGACGCTCATTGGCAAAGGCGCGGGCGGCGTGGAAACTGGTTTCGGTCTGCTGTCCGATTTAATGGAAATTCATCGTGCCGAACATTAACCCTTGGAGAACCATGCCTTGGCGTTCTTGGCGTCTTGGCGGTTCCAATCAGCTTTGTATCTGGTCAGTTACGCTGCTTCTGCTGCTCACCGCCTGCCAGGCAGTCTCACCGCCGCCGAGCGCCGTGCCGAGTACCCCGCTGGCGGATTTGCCGATTGCGGTGGCGCGAACGGTGCAGCTTCCCACGCCTGTTCCAGCAGAGATTATCAGCGCGGCGGATGCCGAATATCTGCTGCTGACAAACCTGTATGAGCGAGTCGCGCCGAGTGTCGTCAATATTGACGTGACAGTGGAGTCGCCCGCGTCGGCATTCTTGAGCGAACGCTACAGCGGGTCGGGCTTCGTCTATGATGACGACGGGCATATCGTCACCAATGCCCATGTCATCAGTGACGCGGAGTCGATCCTCGTCACCTTTAACGGCGGCTATGTCGCCGATGCCGAACTGGTTGGCTTGGACCCGTACAGCGATCTCGCCGTCATCCGCGTGGATGTGGACGAGTCGCATTTGCATCCCGTGACGTTCGGCGAGTCGGACGAAGTGCGCGTCGGGCAGCGGGCGGTCGCCATCGGCAATCCGTTCGGGCTGGCAAGCTCGATGAGCGTCGGCATCGTCAGCGGTCTGGGGCGGCAGTTGCCATCGGCTGAAATGCTGGCGGCGGCGGGCGAGATCAGCGGCGGTTTTCAGAACCCCGCGATCATTCAGGTGGACGCGCCGATCAACCCCGGTAACAGCGGCGGTCCGCTGCTCAATTCAGCAGGCGAAGTCATCGGCGTGAACACGGCGATCCGCTCGGAAACGGGCATTTTTGAGGGCGTCGGTTTCGCTGTGCCGTCAAGTACCGCGCTGCGTGTCATCCCCGATTTGCTTGACGATGGGCGGGTCGAATACTCGTGGATGGGCATCACCAGTGCCTCGTCTGGAAATGGCTATGGCGTATCGGGTCTGGCGGAAGCGCTCCATCTCCCTGTGAGCGAAGGCATCCTGATCGGCGATGTGCTGCCGAACAGCCCGGCGGAACTCGCGGGCTTGCACGGCGGTTCGCGCCCAACTATTGTGCGCGGGCAGACGATCTGCGCGGGCGGCGATATCATCATCGCCGTGAATGGGGTGGATGTCAGCACGATGGATGATCTGGTTGCCTATCTGACGGTGAACACGCGCCCGAACGACAGCGTATCCTTGCGGATCGTGCGCGGCGATCAGACGTTTGACGTGCCGGTGCAGCTAGCGGCTCGTCCTGAAAGTGTGGGGGCGACCGGGTCATGTGGCACTTGAACACGCCCAGCTTTTCGCGGGTGCGCCTGGAAACGCCGAGCCTGATCCTCCGCGCCATGCGCGAGAGCGATATTCCATCGTTTGTGAAGTACGCGGGCGATCCACTGGTCGCCGAGACGACGCTGCGCGTGCCGCATCCGTATACCGAAGCGGACGCCTGGAATTTCTATCACGCGGCGCGGGACGGGCGCGAAAGCGGCTCATGGCTTCCGAATATTCTGGAGCGCAAAAGCGACGGGCAGTTTGTCGGCGCGATGGGCTTGAACCTGTCGTTTGAGTTTCGGCGCGGCGAACTCGGCTACTGGATTGGTGTGCCGTTCTGGAATAACGGCTACGCCACCGAAGCAGCGCGGGCGCTGATTGATTACGGCTTTGAAACGCTTGACCTGATCCGCGTGCAGGCGAATCACTTCACCGCGAACCCCGCCAGCGGGCGCGTCATGCAGAAAGCCGGCATGACCTACGAAGGTACGTTACGCCAGTACTTCATCCGCTTTGGAATACCCAGAGACGCCGCCTTCTACGGCATTGTCAGAAGTGAGTGGGAGGCAAATTATGCCAGTTCACCAGCGTGAGAATGTCTATGGCGGCGTCAACGCGCATCTTCAAAGCGCTCTGCAAACGCCGTCAGGTGCTGAGTCCGGCGTGATGATGTGGGCGAGTTTTCACAGCGATCATGTCACCAATATTTCGGAATTTCTGAATGAGCGCCTGCCAGCGGGTTATGTCGCCCGAACCGAGCAGTCGCTTCAAATATTACGAGATGACTTTTGCCGCAGCGCCGCGAACCGGATGTCAGTATTTACCAATCCGGCAGCGGGGTAAGCTATGCTCAAGCCGAGTCCGCCGCAGTAGAATTTGCGCTTGAAGAGACGCTGATTTCCAGTCATCGTGCTGCCGCTGGACTGTGACAACAGCGCTGAACTGGATATGAACATCATTTACAACACCACGTTTCGGCGCGGGCGCTGGGGCGATACGATAGATTACACCCAACTTCCAGCGAGATTCGAGACCTATCACCCCCATGATCAGGAAGTTATTCGGGCGAAGATGGCGGGGCTGTCATGATCACCCGACATAGCTTTCGCAGAACGTCACTTCCAGAAGCGGGTTCAGCGGCGTGGGCAGCCGCCCGTGATAGGTCATGAACAACCGCCGCCGCGCTCGCGTCATCGCTGTGAAAATCTTGCGGCGCATGGCGGCGATCTGTTCGGCGTCTGCGCCGTCATCAAAGCACGTCTCCAGCTGTGGCAGAAACACGGCGACGAATTCCAGCCCCTTCATCTTCTCGTAGAACTGGCGATAAACGCCGAGTTTCTCCAGCAACGACCACGCGCCAAGCTGGTTCTTGCGCGGACACAGCACGGCGATCTGCACAGGCGGTACGCCCTCCGCGATTAGCGCGGCGATTCGCTCGTTCACAAAGCGGCGTTCATCGTCCTCGCTGGCGCAGGCGATCAGCGCGGGAAGCTGCCCGCTGCTCAGTTCGTAGGACATCAAATCGAGTTCGCTTTTTTCCGCCGCGCCGCGCAGCAGATCATCAGCGTTAACGAGGGCGTGTGCCGCCTGGCTGATCTCGCGGGTGGAGCGAAACGGCACTTTCAGATGGACGGTGCGCCCGCTGACGGCGACGCCTTTCTGCGCCCAGCTGTAGCTGTGGAAAATGCTCTGCGCCGGGTCATCACAGATGAACAGGCTGCCATTGGGCTTGAGCAGCAGGCGCACGACGCGCATCCACGACGGCGTGAAGTCCTGCCCTTCATCAATCAGGATGGCGTCATAGGCGGCGCGATATGCAAGGTGCGGATTATCCAGCAGCGTTTGTTCCGCCAGAAACGGCACATCATCCCAGTCAAACCAGGGCTGATGAATAAGCTGCTGATCATCTTTCCACATACGGTAGCGGTTGAACATCGTGTTGATCAGCCCGCGCTGGCTTTGTCCCAGCGGATAGCTGCGCCCGCTGCGATCCGCCGCGAAATAGGCGTTATCGGTCAGAATATTGTGTTCGATACGCCAGGCAAATTCGTCTTCGATGAACGACAGCGGCTTTTCCAACTGCTGAATTTCAGCGGCGGCGTGAACTTTCAGCCAGCTTTGCGGCTTGATTGGGTCGTGCCAGATCGGGGCGAGGACAGCGCGGAAAATGCGGTGCAGGTTGAGGATGTCGAGATTGCTGAATCGTTGAACAGGCGCGGTCTCTTCCTCGTCTGTTAACTCATTGCTTGCCTCCCCTCTCCCTGAGGGAGAGGGGCTTGGGGTGAGGGCATTGTGCGACGTGAGGGCTGCAATTCGCTCCTCTAAATCTCGCGCCAGTTCACGATTAAACGTCAGCACGAGAAAGCGCCCGTTTGGATAATCATGCAGCAAGCGCCGCGCCCGCCGCATTAACACCAGCGTCTTGCCACTGCCCGCGACACCGCGCACCAGCCGCGCCTCTGCATTTTCAGCGACGCCTTCCGCTTCGATGGAAAGCGATTCTTCGGGGAAAAATGAGGTTTGTTTGGGTTGCAGAATTTTGATCGGTTCGCCAATGAGCGCTTCCTGCGCCCGCGTCAGGGTGCCGATGGATCGCCCATCCCGATCTTCGACGGATAGTGACGGATCGATGATCTCGCGGATGATGTCAAGCATGTCGAGCGACAGCGGGCGTTCGGGTTTGAACAGCCACGGCAAGGCGCGAATCGCCGTTTCAAAGGTTGAGGCGTTCGCCAGCCGTTCCCGCCCAGCGACGACTCCGCGCTGCCAGATTCCCGCTGCTTCAAACTGCGTGATCCGCCCCTGCGTGATGTATGGCAGCGCGACCATCACCTGCCACGGGAATTTGAGCGCCTGCCTGCCTTTGCGCTCTTCCCACAGTTCGGCGCGGCTTTTGAAGCGTTCCTTCAGGTCGTAAGCGTAGCCTTCCGCCTGCCGCAGCGGATTGGTCTGATTGGTGAGTATCCCGTCGCGCCCGCGTATCGTCGTGTAGTCCTGTTTGCCGCCCGCGAGTTCAACCCAGTCCTTGACCTCGATGATCAGCACGCCGAGCAGAGCGCTGACAACGACGAAATCGGGTTTGGCGGCGCTGCTGCCATTGACGATTTGCGGCTCATAGCGGAAGAAAAATTCTTTTTTCGGCAGCGCCTTGAGCAGGTTGTAGACCAGCTTTTCGCCATGCGTGGGCTGGTGGTTGGCAAAACTCATGATGTATGAATTCAGTTTAGAACACGTTTGCGATTTCAATCGTACCATTATTGGGAATGCGAGGCAACCGGGTCGGTTTGTTACACCGTCCATATATAATGGAAATGGGATACGGCTCAGAAAGGATGCACACCCATGGCAACGCCAACGATCCTGATGAACGCAACCGAAAGTGAACTTGCACAGGCGGTTGAAGAAAATTTATTCGACCTGTTCCGTGCCGTCTCCACGCTCACGGGTGGGCAGGTGATCGAAACCGATCGGCTGTGTAAACATCTCGCCTTTCCCGGCAACCCGATGTTCAAGGGCGTGTGGAAAACCCGCTTAAGTGAGGCGAATTCTGACGCTGCGATTGATGAGACGCTGGCGTGGTTTCGGGAACAGAACACCCCGTTTATCTTCTGGTGGACGAGCAACTTCACCACACCGGGCGATCTCGGCGAACGGTTGATGGCGCGGGGAATGCTTTCGTATGAGGCGCAGCAGGAGACGTTCGCGCCGGGTATTCGCTCAACGGATGTCGGCGCACCGGGCATGGTCGCTGATCTACACCGGATGAATGAAGCCATCCTGACGCAAACACCGCCGAATTTTGAGATCGAAATCGCTCAGGATCAATCCGCGCTGGATGACTTCAAGCGCGTGTTCATTGAAGGTTATGGCGTGCCGGAGTGGGCGGCGCAGGCATGGGTGGATGCGACGCTCGCTGTCGGGATTGGCAAAACACCGTGGACAATCTATGTTGGCAGGCTGGATGGTGAGCCGGTTGCAATTACGATGCTGTTCAACGGCGCGGGCGTTGCCAGTGTGTATGCCGTTGCGACGAGTCCGGCGGCGCGAGGAAAGGGAATCGGCGCGGCGATTACGCTCAAGCCGCTGCTGGATGCCCGCGATCAGGGCTATCATTATGGGGTATTGTTCGCCTCGGAGATGGGTGTACCAGTGTATGAGCGAATTGGCTTCCGTCTCGCGCCGATACGGATTAACCGCTATCTGTGGCGGTCTGAGTGATAGTTGCTCCCTCACCCCTGGCCCCTCAACCCACGCAAGCGGGGAGAGGGGAGAAAGCGTGAACAACCATTTCAGTGCTGGCTCATCAACCAGACCGCAGCGTGAACAGCGTGATTTCCGGGCGACAGTTGAAACGCAGCGGGGCGCTGGTCATGCCGATGCCGCGATTAGCATTGACCAACATGCCGCCGACAAAGCGCATCCCGCTGACATAGCGTTCGCCATAGCGGGGTAAGCCAAAGCGCGTAAAAAACGGGACAACGACCTGACCGCCGTGCGCGTGACCGCTGAGTTGCAGGTCAAACCGTCCGGTAGGTGCGGCGACATCGGCGAAATCCGGCTCATGCGCCAGCAGAATCGCCACACCGTCATCCGGCAGGGCATTCAGCACCAGATCAAGGCGGGCGCGGCGGCGGTAGAAGCTGTCCACACCCGCGATGTGCAAAGCCGCGTCCCCGCGATGGATCGTATGGACAGCGTTTTCCAGTTCAGCCACGCCGCCCTCTGCCATCGCCCGCCGCACGGCGTTAATATGGGTTTTGCGATCATGATTGCCCAGCACGCCAAATTTGCCATCGGGCGCATGAAGCGCGGCAAGTACCTCGCTTAACGCTGTGCCGTCGAAATGCACATTCCCCGTGACAAAATCGCCCGTGATCACCGCCAGATCGGGCTGTAGATCATTGGCAATGTCCATCACGTCGAGCAGACGTTCCGGCGTCGTCACCCCGTCGAGATGCAAATCGCTCAACTGAACGATCCGATAGCCGTCAAATGCCGGATCGAGCCGCCGTAAGTGCAGCTCCCATCTGACCACTTCAAAGCGGCGCGGTTCGACGAAGCGGGCATACGCCAGCAGCGCCCCACCCGTAACCGCGCCGACGCCCAGCAGCGCCAGCGCGGACGATTTGAACCGATTCAAGGATTGTATCCCTCAGGATGCCAGTCTGTTCGCAAACTGATTCACCAGCGCCTGCGTCAGCGCATTGGTGAGCAGCGTGGATAGAATGCCGATGATCACCCCGGCGATCATATACGAGAGGCAGCCGAATGCCAGCCCAAAGTCATATGCCTCGCCGACGCGGTTGATGACCTGGAACAGGATATAGAACGAGAAGATCGCTGTCGGCAGGGCGATACACAGGACGACAATCGAACCCGCCGCGACGAACAGGACGGCGATGAAGACATAGAGCAGCAGAAACAGGAAGGGCAGCAGACGATTGTATGCTCGCAGCACCAGCGTCATCATGTGCGTGAACGTACCTTTGCCGCCGAAGATACCTGTCGCCAGCAAATGCGTTACGCCGCCCTGTAGCAAAACTCCGAGAATGCTGCTGCCGCCAGCGATCAGGCAGATGAGAAACAGAATGCCAAAGTTGATACCGGTGAAGTTCGTCAGTTCAGGCGGGAGCGCAGCAGCAAATTCTGGATCGCCTGATAAGTTGGTCAGCACACCCTGCAAGAACTGCGTCAGGATGAGGAAAAACAGCAGCGGACCGACCGTCACGATCAGCCCGTAGATCACGACTTCATAACCAACCGCACCCCATGTGGACTCCTCGATCGTGCTGAGATGCTTGTCCACGCGCTCGGTCTTCGCCTGTTTACTCGCGGTTTTGACAAATTCACTCCGCTGCCCGGCGTCCACGATCATCTGGATCGCGCCGTCGCCGTCCAAGCCGGTGACATTGGCGGCGACGCTGTTGAAGTAATTGTCGTTAATTAGGTTCGGATTCAGGCTCAATGCTTCGGTGAGCAGCTTCATCGCCTTCGCCTTGTCCCCGCGCATGAAGACGGTGAGCGCAGACTCAAGGTTGCGGCTGGCGCGTTCGCGGTCTTCGCGGGGGACGTTGTATTCGCGCCCGCGCACAGGTCCCTTGGTTGAGAGGGATTGAATACTGGAAGTATCGGTGGATGGTGACAAATCTACCGTGCGCGAGGCGGGCGCGGGATTTTCATCATACAGCGGCGGCTCATCGTAGATCAGCGTGGAGGGTTCATCGGCGTAAAGTTCAGGCGGATCTTCATAATATGCTGGTGATTTACTGACGGTGGCTGCCGCCGCTGTAGCACCGCCCAGCGCCGCCAGCAGCGAGTCTTCTTCATCAGGATCATCAAGCGGCTGGGTGAAGGGTGAAGAGCTTGCCGGAGCTGGCGTAGCAGGTTTGGCGGATTTAGGCGGCGCGGCGCTCACGATGTCATCAAACGATGGCATGTCGTAATCCATTTCGGCGGGCGGCGGGGGTGGCGACGCTGGTGCAGCGCTGACTTCGCTCGTCGCTGTTGGCGGCACGCTTTCTGTACTTTGCGTCTGCTTTTTGCGGATATTCAGCCCGGCTTGCCGCGCCAGATCGCGCAGTGATGGGTCGGGGTCGGTTCGGTAAACCTGCGCCAGTGCGGGCATCGCAGCAGGGTCGGCGAGTTTGCCCAGCGCGATAATCGCTTCGCGCCGTTTGGCGGGGTCTGCATCCTGCAATTGGGCAACATAGCGGTCAAACATGCGCGGTTTTCCCCTGAATCAGCCGATCACATCTGAAAACCGCCCGTAACATGAACGATCTTCTGCTGATAGTTTTGCACGAAATCCTGCAATTTATCATTCAGAGATTGCCAGTCGTCGCTGTCGAGAATATCGCGCATCATATCGAGGTCACGGGCGATCCCTTCCGTCATGATCTGCGGGGCGTCCTTGTTGCGGCTGTAGACGGTATACCACGCGCCCGTCGTTTGAATGCCAAGTTTCTGAATGCCCGGCACCCATTCGCGCACGACAAACTCGAAATATTCCTGATCTCTGCCCGGTTTAATGTCCCAGTGCATGAGTAACTTCACGCTCATCCCTGTGTCCTCATCTCGTCTCATGCCTTCGTTTCGCGGCGGTGTTACACCGTAACCTGTGGTTGTAATACCACCACCTGCGGTTGTTCAGGCAGCTCGCCCGCTGAAAGTTTGAGGGTTTCAGCCTCGTTGACCTTACTGACCCCCATCGTTTTCAGGAATTTATCTACGGGTTCCAGTTCAAATGCCAGACCCGGCAGCGCGTAGTGCATGGGGATAATATAATGCGGCTCAATCAGCGAGACGACTTCGGCAGCCTCCGCCGCTTTCAGACCGCCGCCGCCGCCGACAGGCACCAGCAGGACGCTGACCGCGCCGAGATTTTCGATCTGCGACTGATCGGGCAGGTGTGCCAGATCGCCCAGATGCAGCACGGTCAGATTATCATACTCAAACAGATAGCCGATATTTATGCGCGGGGGATCCTCATGGACATTATGCAGGGCAATCCCGGTGATAAACACATTGCCGATCTCGTATTCGCCCGCACCGCGCAGCACCCGCGACGGCGTCTTGATACCCTCGACATAACTGTGACCCGCCGACTCGTGGCTGACAGTGACGACATCCGCCTTCAATTTGAGCGGCGCTAAACCAATACTCTCGTGAAACGGGTCGGTGACGACGACCACGCGCCCGCGTTCAACAATCCGAAAACAACTTTGTCCGTACCAGGTGATTTCCAAAGCAAAGTCCTCCTACTTCGAGTATTATACCCGAACCTGACCGTTCGAGAAAATAGCCTGTTTGAACATGCGTTCTAATGTTTATGCCTGATCACTGGCAGCCTGTGACGGCGGGGCGCGGGGTCGTCGCACAGACCGATACGGGTGGCTATCGCCTGACCTTACCCGCCAGTGCCGAACGCCGCTATCACAACGCGCAGCTTTGGGATTATGTCTCGCGTGAAAGTGGCAGACTGCGGCTGCACTTCGATCATCATGCGCCGTTGCGGATGAGCCTCACCGCGTATGCCAGCCGTCCCGCGCAAGAACTGGTTGGCACGGCGGGCTTCGGCTTCTGGAATCATCCGTTCTCGCCTGATATGCTCAAACTGCCGCGCCTGCCCCGTGCCGTCTGGTTCTTCTTCGCCGCGCCGCCGAGCGATATGGCGCTGGCGCAGGGTGTCGCCGGGCATGGCTGGAAAGCGGCGACGATTGATGCCCACAACCCCCGTGCCTTCGCGCTGATGCCGTTCGCGCTGCCTGCCGCGCTGCTCATGCGCCGCCCGAAATGGTATGATCGCCTGTTTCCGCCGATCCAGCGGGCGCTCAACATCGCCGAAATGCCGCTTGATCCTGATTTGCTGAATGAACGGCACACCTATGCGCTGGAGTGGCGCGACAACGGCTCAGCGTTCTATGTGGATAATCAGCGCGTTTTTGAAACACCGTTCACACCGCACGGCGGGCTGGGCTTGATCACCTGGATGGATAACCGCTGGGCGGTGGTCACGCCGCAGGGTCGGCTTGGCGCGGGCGTGAGCGAAGTCAGGCAGGAACAGGCGTTGATTATCGAGCAGGTGGAAATCACCAATGATGTTCGTGCAACCTGACCAATTGCGAAGTTCCGAAAAGTCACTATTCTGGTAAATATCCTGCAACGAAGGATTCTTTCATCGTGTTTACGGCGCAGTTTGTTAAGAAGGCAACGAAGCAGAACCGACCTCACGGCATCGGGTAGTTTCGTTTTCTTACGCGCCACAATCTAATTGTGAATAAGAGAACCCGCCCGATGGCGGGTTTTTTGTTGTCCAGAAAAGGAACTGATCGCCATGACTCAATCCACTTGCCCTGTTTGCGCCGCCGAAATCACCCTGCCTGCCGGTACGGTGCTGCATGAACTGCTGCCCTGCCCGGACTGTGGGACGGAACTGGAAGTCCTCAGCCTCGACCCGGTAGAGATTGACCTCGCGCCGGAAGTACAGGAAGACTGGGGGGAATAATGGCGCGGATTGCCCTGCTCGTCACGCACATTCGCCCGGAAGAAAAACTGCTCATCAGCGCGTTTCAGGCGCTTGGCGTTGACCCGGACATTATCTTAGACCGCGACGTGAATATTGACCTGACGGCGGGCGCGGAACAGACCGCGCCGTCCGGCGTCGCATGGGACGACTATGCGCTGATACTGGAACGCTGCGTCAGCACGTCACGCGGGATGTACATGCAGGCGATCCTCAATAGCTGGGGTATCCCGACGATCAACAGCTATGCTACCGCGTCCGTCTGCGCCGACAAACTGCTGACGACGCTGGCGCTGGCACGACACGGCGTTCCCCAACCCGTCGCCCGTGCCGCCTTTGATGAAGACTCGGCGCTGGCGGCGCTTGACGATCTGACGTATCCCGC
>Ga0224723_1002027_pt1 | contig 11548 bp, 11 predicted proteins | sample Balambano_FR2_Me_FD_161647 | JGI IMG/M metagenome (GOLD analysis project Ga0224723, IMG submission 161647) | Freshwater sediment microbial communities from Lake Towuti, South Sulawesi, Indonesia - Balambano_FR2_MetaG | ecosystem: Environmental > Aquatic > Freshwater > Lake > Sediment | place...
GAGCGACGTGCATCCGCTGCTGTTTATCGGCGGGGCGCAGCGCACGTTTAGCAGTCGCGGGGCGACCTACGCTGTTGAGCATTATATGCATTTCTACGGCGATATGCACGCCGCTGCCCGTGCCGCCGGACTGGATATTGACGCCATCGCCGAACCACGCCTGCTGCCGCAAGACAGGCAGCCGGGCGCGCCGTCTACACCTGTGACGATTGTGTACCGGCTGCGGCGTTCAGTCCCCGCAGACCGATGACCGCCGTCAGCCCAACCGAAATCGCGAACAGCAGTACAGTCGTCCATGCGCCGTCCAGCGCAGCAACCGCCTCGCCTGACAAGGCAGCGGTCGTCATACCTGCCAGTGCGCCGCTGCTGATGAGCCAGTAACCGAACGGCAGCGCGATCACAAGCGCGGCGATCTTGGCGGCAACTGCCGGACGGACGAGATCGAGCGCGCGATACAACGGACCGAAGATACCGCCGAACGTCGTTAGCGCACCGTAGATCGCCAGCACCATGAACGCAGGCACGGCGTTTGCCCATTCACTGCCGAGCAGCAGCGGCAAGGCGAAGGGCGCGGCAATGGCAGACGCCGCGTACACGACAACGCCGCCTGCCAGCAGCACGCGCAGCACGCGCCCGAAGTTGCGCCGCAGTCCTGCAAAATCGCGCCGCCCGACCATCTGTGGAACGACCGCCTGCATGTTGTCAAAGACAGCACTCGTCAGCACCCCTGCCTGCGCGGTCAACGTTAGCGCGGATGACAGGTAGCCTGCCGCGCGTTCGCCCACCAGTGCGCCCACCAGTTGCAGCGGCAGTTGTGTGTACAGGTTCGACAGGTTTTTATCGACTGCGTTGAGAAAGCCGAAGCGCAGATACGGACGTGGTGATACGCCCCATGCTCGGCGCAGCAGCGCGCCAATCGCCGGGAACGGCATCTCGCCGCCGCGCAGCCAGGCATACGCCAGCCACGCGCCGAGCATCGTGCAGTACGAATACACCAGCCGCGCCATGATCAGGCTTTCGGCACGCGCCTGAATGAGAACGGCGGTAATCGTACACAACGTCAATACAAGCTGATTCAGGCTTTGCGCCATCGCGACGGTGCGCATCTGGCGGCGGCTTTGAAAGCTGGTGATCGCCAGCGCGTAGGCGTAATCGGCAGGCAGCGTGAAGGCGAGCAGCAGCGCCAGCCGCCCGATGTCACCCGCGTCGGCGTGCAGCAGTTGGGCAAGCGGCTGACCGAGCGTCGCGATCAGAACGATAAGCGCCAGCGTGACGACGAGCGCAATTTTGAGAAAGACCGCCAGCGCGTCCAGCACGGCGTCGGCATCACGCTTGCCGATTGCCATGCCCAGATGCGTATTGATCGAAGAGCCGATGCCCGTCAGATCGAGCGCGACCCATAATGCCATAAAGGACTGTGCCAGCGCGAAACGCCCGTACTCATCAGGACCGAGCAGGCGCAGCACGAGCAGCGTCGAAAGCGCTGCCAGCCCGGTGGCGATGACCTTGCCAATCTGAAGGGTGAGCGTATCGCGGACGAACTTGCTCTGGAGAAGTCGTTGCATCATACGCTGAATTGAACCGCAAAGACGCGAAGGACGCAAAGACCAGAACGCCAGCGTTAGGACCGCCTGATTGATGAACTGCGCCTCACGATGATATACTGCGCGCCATTCATGACATTCGGATGCTCTGCATCACCAGCTTTTTGGAGTTCATCAGTATGGCGGTTAATGTTTATATGCGCCCCGGTGCCAAGGCGCGGTCGCTCATCACGCGCGACGATCAGGTAATGTCCGGCTCGATGACGCCGCGCTATCCGTTCGTGATCGAACGCGGGCAGGGCGCGCGGGTGTGGGATGTGGATGGGAACGAGTATATTGATCTGGCAGCCGGCATTGCCGTGACCGCCACAGGTCATAGCCACCCGGACGTGGTGCGCGCCATTACCGAGCAGGCGCAGAAGTTTATTCATATCGCAGGTACGGATTATTATTACGATGTGCAAGTCCGGCTGGCGGAACGACTGGCAGCAATCGCGCCGTTCAGCGATCCGGCGCGCGTGTTTCTGTGTAACTCTGGCGCGGAAGCCGTCGAAGGCGCGGTCAAGGTGGCGCGCTGGCACACCAAACGCCCGCATATCATCGCGTTCTACGGCTCGTTTCACGGGCGCACGATGGGCGCGCTCTCGCTGACCGCCAGCAAGGTCGTGCAGCGCGATGGCTTCTTCCCGCTTATTCCCGGTGTCCATCATATCCCCTACAACAATCCCTACCGCTGCCTGCACGGACGCGAAGAAGCGCAGTGCCAGGCGCGCTGCATCTGCGCCAGTCATCTTGAAGATGTCGTCTTCAAGAAGCTGTTCCGGGGCGAACAGGTCGCCGCGATTGTCTTTGAGTCGATTCAGGGTGAGGGCGGCTATGTCGTCCCCGATCCGCGTTTCGTCCAAGACCTGCGCAACCTCTGCGACAAGTACGGCATTCTGCTGATCGCCGACGAGGTGCAAAGCGGCGTCGGGCGCACAGGCAAATGGTGGGCGATTGAGCATTACGGCGTGGAGCCAGACATCGTGGCGGCGGCAAAAGGCATCGCCAGCGGAATGCCGCTCGGCGCGATCATCGCGCGCGACGAGATCATGAGCTGGCCCCCTGGCGCGCACGGCAGCACGTTTGGCGGCAACCCGATTTCGTGCGCGGCGGCGCTGGCAACGCTCGATTTGATCGAGAACGAGTATATGGCGAACGCAATTGAGCAGGGCGAATTCCTGATGGACGCGCTGGAAGAGATGCAGCCGCGTCATCCTTCGATGCGTTACGGGCGGATTGACGGACGGGGGTTGATGGTCGGTATCGAACTGGTGCTGGACGAGGAACGCACGCCCGCCGGAGCGCTGCGCAACCGCCTCGAACGCATCGCCATCGATCACGGGCTGTTGATTCTGGGCGCAGGCGAAAGCACGATCCGCTTCTGCCCGGCGCTGATGATCGAACGCGAGACGCTGCACGAAGGCTTGGAACGCTTTGAAACGGCGCTGACGGCGGCGGAACAAGAGGCAGGCTTGTTGTAAACGGAGGTGCGCGATGTCATCACCATTTCCCGGTATGGATCCCTATCTGGAAGGTGATTTGTGGCAAGAGTTTCATCAGACGTTTGCCAATGAAATTCGAGCGCGGCTTCTTGGGTCACTTCCCAGTCATTACGTCGCACTCCTGAGCAAGTACTATGTCAAGGATCAGACGGCGGTCGAGTTGATCGACGCGCCCATGCGTCCCAAGCGTGAATTCTATCCCGATGTCCATGTATTGCAGACAGGCAGAGGCGGCGTTGCAGTCGCAACCGCAGCCAAAGAGGTGACGCCGCCGACGCTGCAAATGCGCACGATCACCGACGTGCCAAAGCTGCGGGTGGAAATTCGCGATGTGGCGGAGCGACGACTGGTGACTGTGATTGAAATCCTGTCGCTCGCCAACAAGGTTGGGCAAGGCGCAGCGCAGTACAACCAGAAGCGTGCCGATCTGCTTGATACCACCGTCCATCTGATTGAGATCGATCTGCTGCGAGCGGGGGCGCGTATCCAGTTGCGCGATCCACACCCGGAGGCTGACTATTTCGTCTACCTGAACCGCGCCGACAGCCGCTGGATCACCAGCCTGTGGGCGCTAAACCTACCGGAACGCCTGCCCGCGATTCCCGTGCCGCTGCTAGAACCCGACCCCGATGTGGTGCTGGATTTGCAGGCGGCATTCACCGCCAGCTTCGATCTGGTTGGCTACGAGCGCCTGATCGATTACAACGCCGCGCCGCCAGCGCCGCCCTTTTCCGAAGCCGGGATGCGCTGGATTGACGAACTGCTCAAAGTACGCGGCGTGCGCGAAACGACATGACTCACTGCCCCTCGCGCAGTCGCTTTGCTGTCTGCTCCCAGCCCGGATAGCCGCACGCCTGCAAGTCGGCGATGACAGGTTCGACATCATACGGAATGGCGCGTAGGTCGATGCGTACATCGCCGCTCTCAAATGTGAAGATGCCATATTCGACGTGACCGGGCTTGTCAAACGACATGCCGACGCTGCCGACGTTGACTACACGCCAGCGCGTCAACTGCCGATCCATTTGCTCATGGATATGCCCGCCGATGCCAAGCCGTCCTTCGCGGTCCAGCAGCGCGTCGTCCGCCTCGTCCAGCGGCGTATCCGGTTTCAGGAAGCCTTCGTCATTGCCGGGCGTGCCGTGATAACCGATCACGCCGCCGTAGCCCGGCACATCGAGATCAAGTTCGCCGCGCAGCTTTGTCAGCCATTCGTACTCGGCAAACGAGAGTTGTATAAACGTCCATTCCACGTTTGCAGACCAGATGCGAAATGAAGCCAGCATCCGCGCATACGCCTCTTCGTTATCCGCAGGCTTGGCAGCAGACGGCGACGCCATCACCAGATAGCGATCGGTGTTGCCGCGAATAAAGCCGATGTTGCCTTCGCCCCATTCGGTCGTCAACGCCTGCAAGCGCTGGATGCACTCGACCGGGCGCGGTCCACCCCAGGCATGATCGCCCAGCACCCACAGCTTGTCCGCCCCGCCCGCCGCCTGCAAATCCGCCAGCGCGATCTCCAGCGCCGCCAGATTGCCGTGTATGTCCGAAATCACCGCCAACCGCATCTTGTCGCCTTTCTACCATCACCCGGATTTTAACGCAGAGGCGCGGAGGTGCAGAGACGCAGAGCTATTGTTCCTCTGCGTCTCTGCCTCCCTGCGCCCCTGCGTTAAAATCCCTTCGCTGCTGCACATAGCGCGCTTCGCTCAGGATAAATTCGACTGCGCCCGCAATCGTCGCGTCCGGTTTGGTGTCTTCCGGCACGACGAAGACACCGAGCGCCACCAGCCGCCACAGGTCATCCGTCGCCGCCAGCCGCACGACGCCGACCTGCCCGCCATCCAGCGCCGCCAGTCGCAGATGATTGTCCGCAAGCGCGGTGGCTGCGGCGGCAGGCGTCACATCGATCCACAGGTCGTCAGGTGAACGCGGCTCCAGCCCGATATGCCAGTCATCGCCCCCAAGTGTGTGCTGCGAGTCAATCAGAATCATGTGCAGGAAATTGTTTGCCAGTTTGACGCGCTCTGCCTCAGCCAGCTCCTTGCTCACGTTCGCCGCGTCATAGCCCATCGCATCGAGCGCGATCAACGTTGAACGTCCACCCGTGACGTCACACGGGAAGACATCCGGCGCGCAGCTTTCGCCCAGGTCGATCAGCAGCGCGCGCATCCCCGCCGCGTGTTCGCCGCGCAGCTGGCGCAGGAACGTGAACAGGCGCGGCAGCAGTGCCAGATTTCCCCGCAGCCGATGCGTGTAGAAGACGGTCAGCGCTGCTTCCATGCTGCCTTGCGCTTTTCGATGAACGCGGTCATACCCTCAGTCTTGTCCTCGGTCGAGAAGGCGATGTAGAAATTGCGCTTCTCGTATTCCAGCCCGGCGCTCAAGCCGAGTTCCTGCGCTTTATTGACAGCGTCTTTAATCAGGCGCACAGCAATCTGCGGCATATCCGCAATTTTGAGCGCCAGCTTGATCGCCTCATCGAGATAGTTTTCGACCGGGTGGACATGATTAACCAGACCCGCCGCCTGTGCTTCCTGTGCCGTCAGGTGGCGGTTGCCGAGCATGACCTCCATCGCCACCGCCTTGCCGACCGCGCGCGTCAGCCGCTGCGTGCCGCCCGCACCAGGGATGATGCCGAGCGTGACCTCCGGCTGCCCGAAGCGCGCCGTCTCTGACGCGACGATCATGTCGCACATCATCGCCATCTCGCAGCCGCCGCCAAGCGCGTAGCCGCTGACCGCCGCGATGATCGGCTTGCCAATGCGCGACAGTCGCGACCAATCGGTGAAGTCATCGCGCATCATCTCGACCGCCCCTTGCGTGGACATTTGCTTGATGTCGGCTCCGGCGGCGAACGCCTTGTCGCCACCGGTCAGTATCAGGCAGCCGATCGCGGGGTCGCGGTCGAAAGCTTCAAGCGCATCAAAGATTTCGCGCGTGATCTGGGCGTTGAGCGCGTTGAGTGCCTGCGGGCGGTTCAGCCGCACCAGCCCCACACCCGCCGCTGGCGTCTCGGTCAGTATCATTTCGTAAGCCATAGTCAGACTCCATGTACAAGTTACAAAAAAGCTTATTCAAGAGGCTAGAGAAGAAGAGGGTAGAGGGTTTGGTTTTGATCTTGGCGTCCTTGGCGTCTTGGCGGTTAAATCAGAATTTGAAGCGCCAAGACGCAAAGACCGCCAAGATAAGAAAATCCCTCTATCCTCTTCCCCTCTAACCTCTTGAATAAGCACTTCAATTGCCGTTACAAAGCGCGGGCGGAAATGACGAACGATGCCGTCGCCGCGTTCGTCGCCAGCGGCACATTATGCACGTTGCAGATGCGCAGCAAACCGTTGATGTCCGGGTCGTGCGGCTGCGCAGCAAGCGGATCGACAAAGAAAAAGACCGCCTCAATCTTGCCCTCCGCAATTTGCGCCGCAATCTGCGCGTCGCCGCCAAGCGGACCTGACAGCATGAGCGTGACGGTCAGCCCCAGCTCATCGCGCAGCATCCGTCCGGTCGTGCTGGTGGCGACCAGCTCATATTTTGCCAGCACATGCTTGTGTTCGCGCGCAAACTCAAGCATCGCCTGCTTCTTGCCATCATGTGCGATCAAGGCAACGGTGGTACGTTCGCTCACGGTTCATGCTCCTGGTGCTTCCCCACTGTAAGTTGTACCGCCTGTTGTGCCAACGCGCCAATCGAAAAGCATGTAAAGATGGCTATAATGTCTGTAGCTGTGGAAAGACCTCACCCCGCGCAGATTCTACTTGAGTTGGTCTGTGCGCCCCTCTCCGCGTGCGGAGAGGGGACGGGGGTGAGGTAAATTAGCTTATCTGGACACATACCATGCCCGACCGCGCGCAGCTGCTCAGTGAACTGGAACAGGACAAGGATTACGGCATCCTGCTGACCGTGCAAGTGGGCGGCGTGCCGAACGAATTGCAACTGCTGCTGGAAACCGCCGAATATGACGAGGTGATGCAGGGCTTGCGCCCGCGCAGCAATTACATCATCCGCGCGCTCGGCGTGCGCGAACACCGCCTGACGCTCGGCGTGTTCGGCAAGCTGACGTTCACGCACGATCATCCGCTGCTCTATCATCACAACACGCCGAGCGTGGCGGTCGAATTTGCGGGCAAGCCTGGCAATCTGAACGAACTGGTGCTGGACGTATCGCAGGCATATGCCAGCACGTTTGGGACGTGGCGTCATCTGACAGAGATCAGCGCCGACATCAACCGCGCCGCGCCGCTGGTTGATTTGCTCAACAGCGGCGGCGGGCTGCTCGGCATCATGCCGCAGCCGCTTGCCGAGCGCATGGCGAAAGTGCTGACACATCACGGCATGACGGCGCAGCTACAGGTGGACGACAAGTTCAGCGAGACGGACGAGCATGGGCGTGCGCGCGGTTCGGAACTGCTGCTGATCGACCAGACGTATGTGATCGCATTGAGCTATTCTGTCGATAGGGTGCGCCCGCGCGCGCCGAAAGGACAAGCATGACGACCGCGACGGTATGAACGTATGCGGGGCAGCGCGCACGTTATTCGTTTGCGAACCATAACTCATATTGCAAATGTTCATGAATGGGATGAGGACTGGCGTAGGGACCCTGGATGTCCAAATGCGTCTCTAAAGCATTCCGACTGCGTTCATCATCGGGCGCGATGAAAAATGCCAGCGGGCGATCCTTTGGCAATGCTGCCCACCACATCGAATATAGCTGTTGCGGGTGCAACATCGTCAGTTCTCGACGGACACCCCAGAAGCGTGTGAGTAATTCTTCAGCGAGTTCAGGGCGTGGCACGCGCGTAATGATGTATATCTGTGTGATTTCTGGGAGTTGAGTCGCGCGCTCCAGTGCATCCGTCAGGTCGAAATCGCGCTGGCGAATTTGCAGGTTGTACTGGGGGATATGCACAGCGAAGTAGTACACAAGCTGCGATATGGTCAACGTAGCAACGAATGTATACAACAACCGTCGCTGTAGGACTGGGCGGTACGCTAACACTTTTTCAACTGGCTTCAGAAGCGTGAATGTTCCGATCGCTGTCACCAACGCCAGCGCGGGCAGAGCAATGATAAAACGTGCTGAAAAGTGGTTATTGCCGGTGAGAAATGTGTCCAGCAAACTGTTGCCAAACGCCGTCCCCAACAGCCATAAAAGCAGCAGCGAGGCAGCGGGTTTTCTCAATTGCATGACCAGCACTATACAGCCGATCAGGAACGGGATGACCATCCAGGGCAAAAGCAGCGCAGTTTGCCCGCCGTAGTACAACTCGCTGCCATCGGGCAGTGCGACGTAATGAAGCAGCGCAGGTGCTAACATGTCGCTGAAATAGAACGCCCACCATTCCCCGCTGTTTGGCTCCAGCAGCAACTGTTGCCAGAAGCCTGGCATCATGCCAAGCGACTCCATACGCGGCAGCAGGGTTCCTCGTACAGCCAGGAACGTAATCAGAACAGGTAGTGCGACAAGTAGCGCGCTCACCAGCATCATGCAGATACCGCGCCAACGTCGCAGTCGCAGTGCTGCAAAGAGATGCAGCACGCACCAGATCAGGATCAGTAGTGGAAATAGCAGCTTTCCACTTTCATGGAAATAAGCGGTAGCCCCCAGCGCTGCTCCTGACAGCACCCAATCATGCTGGCGATTATGCAGCCATGCACGCCCCAGCAGGTAGAGCGCCAGCGTGCCGTAAAGCGCATCCTGCGGATTGATGTATCCCACCCTGCTCATATGAATATGCGGCGGCAGTACTGCCAACAGTAACGCCGCCAGCAGCGCGATGCGCCTGTCAAACCATTGCCGCGCCAATCCGTAAAGTGCAAGCACAGTCATTGTCCCGGCGATTGCGTTGACCAATCGGAGGCCGAATAGATTGGAACCGAAGCCATCGGTGCTGATGCGTGTCCAACTGGCATATACCCAGGGAAAGGCGAAGATGTTATCCATCGGTTGTAATATCAGGCGATAGGGATCGTCGCGCAACTGCGTCACATGAGAGGCTGGCAGGATTTCATCGACATATGTGCGGACAAGTTCGCCAAGTTGCCACACACGCAGCAACAATGCCAGTATCAGTATCCCACAGAGCAGCCGGGCTTCCTGCGACCGCCACCATTGTTGGAAAGCTGCGCTTAATGGCAAGCGCACTGCCAGTGGAATGCCTGCCATGCTCGCAATAACGAGTACAATCCCTGTGTACAGAAGAGCGAGTTGTAAACCGTAATGAATGCGGTCAGCCTGTACATTGATGATAGTCACGGTGGTCAGAAGGGCGCAACCCGTCACGAAGCACAGGATACGGAAGTAGAGCATGAGGGTCTTGGACATGAATCAGTATGGTTATGTTGGTCAGTCTAATGTTCAATTATCATTGAATTGAACCACAATATCGACATTTAACTCTCGATGATCTTTGAAAGGACGAGCATGACGACCGCGACGACGCAGCCGGAACACACGCCGCCGGAGGGGTACGAGGATGTATCGATCCCGCTGACCAGGATCGTCCGTGAGGCGACGATATTGAGTATCGTCATGCTTAGCGTGCCGCTGCTGATCTACATCCTGATACATGGCTGGAGCGCGTTCTGGGCGTCGGCGTTCGAGTACGACCTGCTGATTGCGCTGTTCGTCTTCGTTGCGCTGATCGTCATTCACGAGTTGATCCACGCGGTCGGCTGGAAGGTCTTTGGCAATCTGCGCTGGCAGGATTTGACGTTCGGTATAGACCGCAAGACGCTCAGCCCGTACTGCCATGCCAAAGTGCCGATGCGTGCCAACGCTTATCGCATCGGCGCGGCGCTGCCCGGCATCCTGACTGGCATCGCCCCGGCGATCATCAGTATCGTCCAGGCGAACGCGCCGCTGATGCTGCTGAGCGCAGTTATGATTTCGGCAGCGGTGGGCGATCTGCTCGTGCTGTGGGTGATCCGCGATGTGCCGGGCGACGCGCTGGTGAAGGATCATCCGAGCAATGCGGGGTGTTATGTGAAGACAACGCCATAAACTTTAAGGAGACGAAATAATGAACCTTCAGAATGCAGCGGCAATCGTGACCGGTGGCGCGTCAGGGTTGGGCGAGGCGGTGGTGCGGCGCTTCGCTGCGCAGGGTGCGCGCGTGGTGATCGCCGACATCAACGCTGAACGCGGGGCGGCACTGTCAGCGGAACTGGGCGCGACCTTCGCTCGCACCGACGTGACCAGCGAGGCGGATGTGAGCGCAGCGATTGCACAGGCGCAAAGCCTCGGCACGCTGCAAGTGCTGGTCAACTGCGCGGGCGTCGGCATGGCGCTGCGCACGACGAGCAAGCACGGCGCGCACCCGCTTGATGTCTTTGAAACGGTCATCCGTATCAACCTGATCGGCACATTCAACGTCATTCGGTTGGTGGCGCAGGCGATGAGCGCCAACGAGCCGAACGCGGGCGGTGAACGCGGCGTTATCGTCAACACAGCGTCCGTTGCGGCGTATGACGGGCAGATTGGGCAGGCGGCGTATTCGGCGTCGAAGGGCGGCATCGTCGGCATGACGCTGCCGATTGCCCGCGACCTGGCGCGCGATGGCATCCGCGTGGTGACAATTGCGCCGGGCATCTTCGATACGCCGCTGCTGGCGGCGCTGCCGGAAGCGGCGCGCGTCTCGCTGGGGCAGCAGGTGCCGTTCCCGTCGCGGCTGGGCAAACCGGAAGAATATGCGCATCTGGCGCAGGCAATCGTCGAAAACGAGATGCTGAACGGCGAAGTCATCCGGCTTGACGGCGCGATCAGGATGGCTCCGAAATAATGCGAACCTCACCCCGAACAAACCCTCACCCTAAATCCCTCTCCCTCAGGGCGAGGGACTTTGAGAACGCACCCAAACCCCTCGCCCTGAGGGAGAGAGACTTTGACAACGCTTCTAAACCCCTTGCCTTGAGGGAGAGAGACTTTGACAACGCTTCTAAACCCCTCGCCCTGAGGGAGAGAGACTTTGACAATGCTTCTAAACCCCTCGCCCTGAGGGAGAGAGACTTTGACAATGCTTCTAAACCCCTCGCCCTGAGGGAGAGGGGCAGGGGTGAGGGTTCTCAATTATGACCACGCTCTCCACTCAGCCGCAGCCGCCATTCACGCTCGACCCGCGCTATGCTGACCTGACCGATGCCAGCCAACTGGACTTGCGCACGCTCTATGGCGACCGCGACCCGGATGTACGCTTCGGAGTCGGCTGCGCGCTGCTGTTCCTGATCCCGCTGGCGCTGCTGGCACTCTCGCAGTTCAGCATCCTCATCATGCCGCTTTTGCAGGGACTGGCGTTCGCTGAGCGCGCGGTCACAACGTCGGCGACGCTAACACGCTGCGACAGCTTTTACCTGTTCGCGACCGAGATCGAAACCGAGATCATCTACACCTACGAGGTGGCGGAGCAGCGCTACACCAGCAGGGCGAGCGCGGCGGATGACCGCGCCTGCACGCCGCCGGAC
>Ga0224723_1002028_pt1 | contig 11545 bp, 10 predicted proteins | sample Balambano_FR2_Me_FD_161647 | JGI IMG/M metagenome (GOLD analysis project Ga0224723, IMG submission 161647) | Freshwater sediment microbial communities from Lake Towuti, South Sulawesi, Indonesia - Balambano_FR2_MetaG | ecosystem: Environmental > Aquatic > Freshwater > Lake > Sediment | place...
TGATCCGACATATTGCCCTCAATCTGCTCAAACAGCATCCCGGCAAACAGAGCCTGAAGCGTAAACGCTTTCGCGCTGCTCTTGATGACGCTTTTTTAATGGAAATTTTGATGCGATAGCCCTGGCAAGCGTCCCCGATCCCCTTGACAGCTGAAACGATCAGCCTGTGCGAAAATCTCTGAAAACTGGCTGGCATCACCGGCTTCACTGTCGGTGAACAAGATCAACCGCTGACGATAGCGCCGTGGTCTCGCGCTCGCTGGACTCTGCCCCGCAGCAGCGACAGCGCAAATACCGTATCTGGTCATTCCCGTAGACCTTGCGTATCGTCAGGTTATTGCGTCCCGATTGTCCGTGGGTTCGTCTCGCTGGTTCACACCGGCTAAAGTTTCCAATGGAGACCGTATTGGAGTAGTTTGGGGGTTGGCTTTGCCGGGGATGGATTAGGGCGCGCAGGGCAGCATATCCTCCCAAATCGCCCAAACATTATCAGGCCGGTTTGTTCTGGTTAATCCCTTAATAACGGGGAAGTTTAAGGCCGCGCGCGGTCGCCACCTGGATCGCACGTGCCTGGCGGACCAGGCCGCGTCGGTGAACCTGGACCAGTTCATCCAGGCGTGCGGTTTCGCTGGCGGTCAGTTGGCGCTCGCGGTGATGATGGAGCAGATTGCTCAGTTCCTGCTGCTGCACAATGTTGATCTGAAACCGACACAGATCGAGTACCTGCTCGTCGGACAGGCTTTCCACAGGCAGATCGTCGGCGTAATGGGTCAGCCAATCTGCCAGAACATCTTCCAGAACGCGATGCGTGCGACCAGCAATTTCGCCAGCGCGTGCAAGCACTTCTGGCGGCAGCTCAAGCGTGATTCGACGGGAGGCCATAACTTACCTACTTCATGCAACGCGCAAAGCCAGTCGAAGGTACTCTCATTCTACACCGCACCTCTTCCTGCTATAACGTAAGATTGCGATGGAGTGAAATTTTCCAAACCCCTTAACGATAGATGTCATGTTTCTTCCCAAATTTTTCACGCGCGTTTGGGTATAAGTGTGCTCTAAACAGCCACGGCAATTTCAAAAGGATGGTAGACTTACCCGCAGTACGGACTTTATTTCACGCTGACCACCACGTTGCGCTGCTTACCGGCTGAATCGTTCCCATCAAGGAGTTGAGAGATTATGTACAATGACTCGCGCTCAAGGCTTTTGATAATTCTCGGCGCTGCCCTGATCGTTCTGATAAGCAGCTTCATGCTGGCAGGAGGCGCAAGTCTGGCCCAGGAAGCCCCTGAAGCCACGGCAACCGCTGAACCCACTTTTGAAACCTGTGACAGTATCGCGGAAATTTCTGTGGAAGAATGCGAGGCGCTGATCACGATTTACGACGACATGAATGGCCCCGCCTGGCGCAACAACAGCGGCTGGCTGACGACCGATACGCCGTGTTCCTGGTTTGGGATTGGCTGTACCGATGGTCTCGTGACCCGTGTTGAACTCAACAGCAGCGATCTGGAAGTCCCGATCTCCACGGCATTCGCCGGGTTGATCCACCTCCAGATCCTCGACCTGTCCAGCAACCGTCTGCAAGGCGAGATTCCGGTCGAACTTGGCGCGCTTAGCCAACTGCTTGAGCTTTCGCTGGCGGGCAACCGTTTGCAGGGCGACATCCCGGTCGAGTTGAGCCAGCTCAGCAATCTCACTATACTTGACCTCTCCCGCAATGACCTGACCGGCGGCATCCCGGCGGAACTGGGTGCGCTGGTTAATCTGCGTGAACTGCGCATCGAAAGCGCGCGTCTCACCGGCCCGATCCCTGCTGAACTGGGTGCGCTCAACAATCTGCGTGTGCTTGACCTGTCCGGCAATCGGCTGGATACCACGCTTCCGGCGGAAATTGGCGCGTTAATCAATCTGAATACACTCGATCTTTCTAGCAATCGGTTGGCCGGCCCATTACCGGCGGAACTGGGAGAGCTGGTCAACGTGACCAGCCTCGATCTGAGCAACAACCGCTTCCAGTCGCCGCTGCCGCCAGAGATCGGGCAGATGTCGTCCCTCAGCACGCTCTCCATCGAAGGCGGTCAGTTAACCGGGGCAATCCCGGCGGAACTGGGCGATCTGCGCAACCTGACCACGCTGGAGCTTCAGCGCAATAACCTGGAGGGGACGATTCCCGCTGAACTGGCAACGCTCCCCTATCTGGGAACGCTCAATTTGGAGAGTAATGATCTGACGGGAGCAATCCCACCGGCGCTGGGTACCATGCCCATACTGTTTTCGCTCGATCTGTCCGGCAACGATCTGGAAGGCGCGATTCCGGCGGAACTGGGCAATCTGGCGCGGCTTAACTTTCTTGATCTGTCAAATAACGGTCTCGGAGGCGCGATTCCGGCGGAACTGGGCAATCTGGCGCGCCTGAGCAATCTGAACCTGTCCAATAACGACCTGTCAGGTGCGATTCCGGCGGAACTCGGCAACCTGATCAACGTCGGCACGATCAATCTCAGCAATAATGAACTGACCGACGCGATCCCGGCGGAACTGGGCAATCTCCGCTTTCTGGGCACGCTGTATCTGAGCAACAACCAGATTGGCGGCAACCTGCCAACGGAAATCTCCGGTCTGGAAAATATGCGCGACCTGCGGCTGGACAACAACCGCATTGAAGGCGAATTCATCGCCGAACTGGGCGAGCTGTCCCGCCTGACGACGCTGTATCTCAATAACAATCAGATCAGCGGTGTGCTGCCAGCGGAACTGGGCAACCTGACCCTGCTGCGCGATCTGCGTCTCAACAACAACATTTTTGGCGGCGTGCTGCCCGCAGAGATCGGCAGTCTCATCAACCTGACGCGGCTAGACCTCAACAACAATTCGCTGGTCAGCCCGATTCCGGCGGAATTTGCGAATCTGGTCAATCTGCGTGAACTGCGCCTGAATGACAATCTGTTTACCGGCTCCTTTCCGGAGCCGCTGGCTTCGCTGACCAATCTCACCCGGCTGGATGCCAACAACAACCGCTTTAACGGCGATATCCCGGCATCTATCGGCGCGCTGGTCAATCTGCGCTCGCTGCGCCTGTTTGAAAATGGCTTCACGGGGTCGCTTCCAGACTCTATGAGCCAGCTTGTCAATCTGACATTCCTCGATCTGTCTAACAATGAACTTTCCGGCCCGTTCCCGGTGGTGGTGACTCAGCTTACGAACTTGCGTGAACTGCGGCTGAACGGCAATGCCTTCGACGGCCCGTTCCCAGTCGAATTGACCAGTCTGCCCCATCTGCGCCGCCTGAACCTCAGCAATAACCGGCTGATCGGCGTGATCCCGGTGGAATTTACGGAGATGACGCTGCTGGTTCCTGAGCAGGTCGATCTGGGCGTCAACTGTCTGACGGCGACCAGCGCCAGTGTCAGCCAGTTTGTTACGGAACTAGACCCGGATTGGGAAGACGATCAGACCACTAACTGTCCGGCGGAAGCGGAAACGACAGAAGCGACTCCCGAAGCGACAACTGCCCCCTGAAGCGGAACGCAAATACGCACAGAGCAAAATCAAAAGGGTCGTCCAGATAGGGCGGCCCTTTTCTTACGGCGCGAATCCCTCAATCGCTGACGCCAAAGAAATCAATCAGCACATCATCCAGCAGCGCGCGCCAGTTTCCCCAGGAATGTCCCTCTGGAACCTCGATGAAGGTGTAAGCATAGTCCCCCTCATCCAGCAGCGCCAGGAAATCCGCCGCATCCGGCGAGTCCCATTCTGGCAGGCCGTTCGTCACGAAAAATCGCAGCGGCAGCCCCTCGGATTCTGCGACCTGATCAAACAGCGTTTCTGCTGCCCAGAATGCTGGAGACTGAACAGCGATCAGGTGAAACGAGTCCGGGTGGTTGAAGCCGATGTAGGCCGAAGCGACACCGCCGAACGATGTGCCCAGGATCGCGCGGCGCTCCGGGCGCGCATCCGTGCGATACTCGGCGTCGATCGTCGGGAGCAGTTCTTCGACGATGAAGCGCGCAAAATCGGGATTTTCCAGAAACTGAATTTGGCGGCGGTTGAAGGTGCGGTTTCCCGGCTGGCGCGGATCGATGAACACCGCGATCACAGGTTCGATTCGCGCGTCGCCGATCAGATTGTCAAGCACGATCGTCATGCTGCCCATATCCGGATTGGCATATTCATGACCATCGAGGATGTAGATCGCGGGTAGACCTTCCTGATCATCATAGCCCGCCGGTGTGTAGACGTGATAATTCAGCCGGTAGCCTAAAATTTCGCTTTCGATCAGCAAATCAGGCGTGTATGTGCCTGGCGCGACATCGTCACGCACAAGCGTTTCTGCTGGATAAAGATATTCAGGCATTCGAAGTTCACTGTTTGGCCCGAAGCCGCCGACCTGCTGATAAGGATTGGCAGGATCGAGCAGCCATTCCGCGTTGTTGACCACGATTTTGTAATCCAGCCGGGCATTGATCGGGAACTCAGCATACATTACCCATAGATTGGTCTCGCCAATCGGCGTCCCCTGCGCCCATTCTTCTGTGTCCCAGCGGGTGAAGTCGCCACGCCACTCGACCCTGCGCCCACGCCCGAAATACAGAAACGCGACCTGCGCATTCTCTGTAAAAGGGATGCGTTGGGCGTCGGCCAGTCTCTGATACAGGTTTTCCGCCTGCGATTGGGCGAGATCGGTGTCTTCCTGGGTGGCGATGACAGCGATCTGTGCCTGAAGGTCATCCAGGGTGGTCGGCAGCGCAGTTTCCTGCCCTGCAACCGGCAGAATCGCCAGCAGGACGGTCAGCGCGATGATCAGTGCGACACGATAGGCATTCACGACTTCATCCTCGTCATCGGTGAGTTTGCGCGGCGGGCTGGATGCGGATCAGTTCGGCAAGATTGTGCCCGATAATGCGATACTCTTCTCGCACCTTAAGCTGGATCGGGCCGTTGAAAGGGGCCACGTGCAGCACCTGGAGCTGTGCGCCGGGCGTTAATCCTAATGCCGCCAGATATTCCAGCCGATCCGCATCGCGGGTCAGCACGCGGGTAATCTCCTGCCATTCGGGTGTTGCTTGCGCCTTTGCCAGCATCATGTCGTGCATTTCGATGACTGTGCCATCGGCGTTCGGGATCGGTTCTCCGTGCGGGCAGAATTTGGGAAAACCGGCCATCTCTGCCATGCGCTGGGTCAGCGGTTCACTCATCGACGCGCTGATCCGGTCTGCTTCCGCATGAACTTCATGCCAGCCGAAGCCCATGACATTGACGAGGAAAGACTCCACGATCCGGTGGCGGCGCAGCACCAGCCGTGCCTCCCGTTCACCGGCCTGGGTCAGATGAATCCCCTGATAGGGTTCATGCACCAGCAGGCTCATCTCCCGCAGTTTGGTGATCATGCGGTTGACGGCCGGCGCACTCACCATCAGCAGATCAGCCAGCGCCGAGGTGCTGACATAGCCGTTTTCCTCCGGCTGACGATCCCTGAGCCGGTAAATTTCGGCCAGATATTTGCGCATTGTGGATCGATCACTGCTCATGCTGCTTGCCTGCACGGGTATATCTCTTTCACGGCAGCCATTTTAGCATGGCTTCGCTGATGCCAGCCCCGCCAGCCAGTCCAGGATAATCCGCCGTGTCGGGTCGGGCGCGGTGTGTGGGAACAAATGCCCGTGGCCGGGGATTTCCGCATAGGCCATGCCCGGCAGCATCCGCCGCATTCGTTCCGCCGCCGCAGTCGGAAAGGTGCTGCTGGTTCCGCCGCGAATCACCAGCAGCGGCACTTTCCCGCGCAGCCGGGGCAGATCGCGCCAGGTGCCAGTGTAGGGTGTGCGGAAATAATAGGCTTCCCAGGCTTTCGGCCAGGCCAAAGTCAGCCCGTCCCCCTCCTCGATCAGGCATTCGGCGTAAAGCTGCAAGGCCGCGTCCGGCCAATCGTGGAACAGGCGCTTGCCCCGAAAGTATGCAAAGGCTTCTTCAACGCTGCTAAATCGATCGCGCCGCTGCTCTGCCCGGTTGGCGATGCCGTTGCGCCCGTCGCGCCGCATCAGCCGGTTCACGTCGTACATCCGCATCGTCATGGGTGTTGGAATGGTTGGGTCGAGCAGGATCAAGGCACGGAAGCGCCCCGGTTCTTCAATGGCAGCCAGCAGCGAGGCCACGCCGCCGAACGAATGGCCGATGGCGATCAGGTCGCGCAGATCGTAGGCGCGCATCCCTTCGATCAGATCGCGGGCCAGTAAATCGCGCCAGTTCAGCAGCCGATCTGGGGGCTGTTCGTTAGGCCACAGCGCGCGCGGCGGCAGCGATACGGCCAGAAAATCACCCGTCAGCGGCCAGATTAACGGCCTGTAGGTCTGCGGCGGAAAACCGTTGGCGACGGCCAGATGAAGCACACGCCCCACGCCGCCGAACTCATAGATTGGCTGCATAGATCAGGTTATGGCCTTTGATGCTGCATAGCCAGGGCTTTTTCTGCATGTCGGCGGCGATAGCTGGTAGGGGTGGGGGGTGGATTCTGCTCGTAGTGGCGCACAATTTGCCGGACGTAATCGGCCACTGGTGTAAAGGTCAGGCCGAGTTCCGCTTTGCCGAGCGCATTATCCAGCTCAGACATCCAGGTATCGCTGAATGGTGAGCAGTCCGGCAGAAATCCCTGCGCCTGCAAGGCATGGCGATCAACTTCGACCAGATGCAGATCAGTGTTCAGCTCACCAGCCAGAAGGCGAAGAAATTCCGGCAGGGAGAGGGTTTCCTCCTGGCTGAGGTTGAACGCGCGCCCTTTGCCCGCTCCGGTGGAGATCAGCTTGATCACAGCGGCAACTACATCATCAGCGTAGATATGCCGAACCGGATGCCGGGGCGAGTCCGGGAGCAGGATCGGCCCACCATCTTTGATCCGCAGAATATAAGCGTACAGCCGGTTAAATGTGTCCCGTTCGCCGTTCACCATGGGGATGCGAAGTGACGTGTATGGGAAATTATGCATGGCGAAGGCTTCCGCCAGGGTGTCTTCGGCCCGGCGCTTATCCATGCCATACAGCCATTCCTCAAAATCATACGTGCCTTCAGGCGGGGATGGCATCAGCGGGCCGTCATAATCACGCTCGCGGAAGGGACGGCGATCCAGCCCCTGGCGCACCAGATAGACCTGGCCGGTGCTGATGAACACGTAATGACCGATGCTGCCCTTCAGCAGTTCGACGGCAGTTTCAGCTTCATAACCTTTATAAAGCACCATATCGATCACCGCGTCGAAGTCGCGTCCGGCCAGCGCGCGGCGCATCTGAGCCGCATCGGTGCGGTCGCAGCGCAGGCGAGCGATGCCTTCGGGGAGATCATCGCGCGTGACGCCGCGATTCAACAGCGTCAGCCGGTGGCCGGCTTCGTAAAGTTGTTTTGCCAGCAGATAACCAATATTTCTTGTGCCGCCAATAATCAATATATTCATATCCACGGCGCGAAAACGCCCGCTCCTTTCTGAAAACACGCTTCAAATTCAATTATAACGTGTTTGAGCCGGTGCGTGGTGGGATGGGTTTTGTGGCATCCAAGATTGTTCAGTAGGAGAGAATAAAATCGGGAGAGGCGCATATCGGCGCGCCTCTTCTCAGTGAGTGGTTAAAGGCCGGGGCCTTCCAGCAGCGCGCGGAGCATCCACGCCATCGTCTGGTGCTGCTGGAGCAGACCAGTCAGCATATCCTCGACGCCCACTTCGTCATATTCGTCATCGACCGCTTCGATGTCATTACGCAGGTTGCGCACCATGGCTTCATGATCGGCCACCGCGTTGGCAACCATCGTGCGCGCGTCAGGATATTCACCCGGCTGTTCCTTCAGGCGGCTGTGCTGGAGAAATTCGGCCAGCGTTCCCGGTGTTTTGGCCCCAAAGGTGCGAATGCGTTCGGCCACCTCATCGACCACAGTTGCCAGCGCGTTGTACTGGTCTTCAAACGTCAGGTGCAGGGCGCGGAAGTTCGGCCCGGTGACATTCCAGTGATAATTCTGCAATTTGGCGCGCAGCACGGCCTCATCGGCCAGCACCACGCACAGCAGTTGGACAAGCCCGCCGACCGACTCGCCGGGCACACCCAGGTCGATCGCGTTGCGCGATGTTTGCATATCTGCCGTCATTTCTCACTCCTTCAGACATGAGACTCGTTTAGATTCGGTACAAACAAGCTAAGCCACCAGCCGAAAGAAAACCACAAAAGCGTTCGCGTGGCTTCAACCGGAGTGCGCCTGAAAAGTCAGCTTCGTCATTGCGCAATTCTCACACTTCGGCTTAGGGCGAAGATGATCTCAACATGAGCGCGGAATGAGACGACCTGTGCCATTTGTCGCCGCGACCTGCTCGCGCTATGGTAGGAACCCGTGTGTTCTGTACAATATGGGCCTGTGATGGCCTGCATTCTGGAAGGTAACGATGGCTGAGACACCCAAGATCGACCCCGAACTGCTCAAAATTCTGCGCTGCCCGGTGGCCGTCCATTACAAGGATCACGGCGATGATCCGGGTAAGCTCCAGCTTGTGAAGGATTTCTGGCTGGTCAGCGAGGACAGCGGCTACAAGTACCCGATCCGCAACGGCATCCCGGTCATGCTGGTGGATGAGGGCGCGAAGTGGAAAGATACAGACGTCGACAGCCTGCCGGTTCCGCCGCCAGCGGAATGATCGTCGCACAGGCGATCGGTGAACAATAACGGATCGCCTGTTTCTACGGACGACTTCAGTCCCCGGCGGCAGGTTCCCTATCTTCCTGGCGTCGGAACTGGCTCATGTAAAGCTCGTGATAGGCGCCCTGATGAGCCAGCAGTTCGGCGTGCGTGCCGCGCTCGATCACTTCCCCGCCCTTGATCATCATCACGACATCGGCGCTGCGAATCGTGCTCAGCCGGTGCGCGATCACAAAGCTGGTGCGGCCTTCGAGCAGGGTCTCCAGCGCCCGCTGGATCAGCCGTTCGGTGCGGGTATCGACGCTGGAAGTGGCTTCATCCAGGATCAGGATGCGCGGCTCCATCAGTGCGGCCCTGGCGATGGCGATCAACTGGCGCTGGCCCTGGCTCAGACCTGCCCCGCGTTCCCCTAAAACGGTGTTATAACCCTCCGGCAGGCGCTCGATAAACGAGTGCGCCTCCACCAGTTTCGAGGCGTTGATCACGTCGTCGTCGGTCGCGTCCAGCCTGCCGTAGCGGATATTGTCCATCACGGTGGTCGAAAACAGGAACGTATCCTGAAGCACCAGGCCGATCTGCGAGCGCAGGCTGGCGACGGTGACATCGCGCACGTCGATCCCATCGATGGTTACAGCGCCGCCGGTGACATCATACAGGCGCGGGATCAGGTTGATGATCGTCGTCTTGCCGGCCCCGGTCGGCCCAACGATCGCGATCGTTTGTCCGGGTTCGGCGGTAAAGCTCACCCCGCGCAGCACCGGCTCGTCTGTTTTGTACTGTGCATGGACATCGACAAATTCTACCCGGCCCGCGATCTGCGGCATTTCCCGCGCGCCGGGTTTATCCTCGATCTCGACCGGGGTGTCGAGCAGGTCGAAGATGCGTTCACCGCCCGCCACCGCGCTCTGGATATTCGTCCACATGATGGCGATCTGCTGGATCGGGCGGTTGAAGCTCTGCACATAAAGGATATAGGCCGCGATTGTGCCTATAGTGATGTTTGGGCCGCCCAGCAGCGGTTGGCCGCGCAGCACCGATAGACCGCCGAACAGCACGACGATGGCGATCGAGACATAGCTCAGGGCTTCCAGCACCGGGCTGAGCGCGCTGGTAAAGGCTGCCGCGCGCACATTGGCGTCGCGGTTGGCCGCGTTGCTCTGCTGGAAGCGGCGGATGCTTTCATCCTCGCTGTTGAAGGCCTGTACCTCGCGCACACCGGCGATCCGTTCCTGGAGGTCGGCGTTGACGCTGCCCATCTCCTGGCGGCTGCGGCGGAATGCTTTGCGAGCCTGGCTGCTGAAATATGAGGTCGCCAGCAACATCACCGGCACGACCGACAGACTGACTAACCCATAGGCGAAATTGTCGCCAAGCATCTGCACGCTGACCCAAAGCAGCAGGATCACACCGCCGATCACGCGGATCAGCGCGAAGTTAAACGCCTGTTGAAGCGTATCGGTATCACTGGTCACCCGGCTCATGATCTGCCCGGCTTCGTTGCGAGCGTAAAAGTTCAGTGTCAGCCGGTGAATTTTGCGAAACAACTCCTGCCGGATGCGCTGAAGCACGTGTTCGCCCGTCCAGCGCATGGTGAAAAACGAGATGCCGTCCCCCAGCGCGCCGATAACATATAGCCCCAGCAGCAGCAGCACCATGCCGCCGAGCGCCTGCAAGCGCCCATCCGCTGTCATGCCAGCCGCTTCATTGTCATACCAGCACGCCCCCGGCTCGATCGGCAGCAGGTAACAATCCACCGCTTGGCCGATCAGCGTCGGCGAGATGACCTGCACGTACACGCTTAACAGCAGAAATACGGCCAGGATCAGCATCTGCGCCCAGTAGCGGGCGAAATAGGCCGCGAAGCGCCGCAGTGTCGCGCCCACGCGCTTCGGTCTGGATGTCTCCTGTCCCATCAGGCGGGCTGGGCCGCCGGGTCCTCCAAACATCATCGCGCTTTCCTAAGCCTCCTGTGAGTCCACTGGCAGCGAGTCGGCATCGATTTCGGCGTCACCGACAAGCTGAGAGTGATAAATGTCGGCGTAAATCGGGCTGTTTTCCATCAGGTCTTCATGCGTTCCGCTGGCGACGATTCGCCCTCTCTCCATCACCAGGATTTGATCGGCGTTGACCACGGTGCTGATGCGCTGGGCGATCACGAAGCTGGTGCGCCCTTGCATCAGGCTGTCCAGCGCCTTCTGAATGCGATACTCCGTCAGCAGATCGACGCTGCTGGTCGAATCGTCCAGGATCAGCAGGCGCGGGTCGAGGATCAGCGCGCGGGCGATGGCGACCCGCTGTTTTTGTCCGCCAGAAAGTGTGACACCGCGTTCGCCCACTCGTGTTTCATAGCCGTCCGGGAACTCGATGATAAAGTCATGCGCGGCGGCGGCTTTGGCGGCGGCCACCACCTCGTCGAGCGTGGCCTCTGGCCGGCCAAAGGCGATGTTATCGCGGATCGTGCCGCTGAACAGATTGGTCTCCTGAAGGACAATGCCGATCTGCGAGCGCAGGCTGTCGAGCGTGACATCGCGGACATCGTGACCGTCGATCAAAACCGCGCCCTCGCTGACATCATAAAAGCGTGGCAGCAGATTGATAATCGTCGTCTTGCCGCTGCCGGTTGCGCCCAGCAGCGCGACGGTCTGGCCGGGAGATGCACTGAAGCTGACCTGTTTCAGCACCGCTTCGCCAGACGGCGTATAGCGGAAGGTGACCTCCGCGAATTCGACTTCGCCCTGAATCTGCGGGAGAGCGAGCGCGCCGGGTTTATCCTTCACATCACTTTCCGCGTCCAGTATCTCAAAAATGCGGCCAGAAGACACGGACGCCTGCGCCATCAGCGCGATGATGAAGCCCAGGTTCGCCACCGGCAAAATCA
>Ga0224723_1002029_pt1 | contig 11543 bp, 10 predicted proteins | sample Balambano_FR2_Me_FD_161647 | JGI IMG/M metagenome (GOLD analysis project Ga0224723, IMG submission 161647) | Freshwater sediment microbial communities from Lake Towuti, South Sulawesi, Indonesia - Balambano_FR2_MetaG | ecosystem: Environmental > Aquatic > Freshwater > Lake > Sediment | place...
CGTGGAGCCGACGCCCGATAACCGGACGTAGCAAAATCCTGCATAACCCCAGGCGGCTGCGCGGGTTTTAGTGTGCGCAGACCACACGCACTGAAGGATAAAAGTAACCATGTTTTCAAAAAATTTGGCTTCCAGCGCGCCAGCGTTACCCGAACGCACCTGGCAGCAGCGGGCCATCGGCGTGGCAGCCCTGGCCGCGCTGGCGATCCTGGCCGCGCGCGCGCCGGAGGTCGAGATCGGCCCCGTGCCGCTGACGCTGCAAACGCTGGCGGTCTTTCTCTCCGGCCTGGTGCTGGGGGCGCGGGATGGCGCGCTGGCGCAGATCGGCTATGTCACGCTGATCGCGGCAGGGTTCCAGTTCGACGCGCGCGGTCTCGGCCCGGCGGTCTTCGCTGGCCCCACGGCGGGTTATCTGATCGGGTTTATCCCCTGCGCGTATGTCACGGGCTGGATCGGGGAGCGATCGGGCGGCGCGGTGTGGAAGCGGGCGCTGGCCGCGCTGGTCGGGTCGATCTGTGTGTTCGTGCCAGGGACGATCGTGCTGAAGATCAACCTGGCGATGACCTGGGGCGAGGCGTATCAGTCCGGGTTTTTGCTGTTCGGGCGGGAAAATCTCGCCAAAGTGATCCTGGCCGCGCTTGCGGCCCCTTATGTGGGCGGCGCGGTGCGGGCGCTGGCGGCAGGGCTGATCGCGCTGGCGAACCGGCAGACACCCAGATAGTGACGCAACCGGACGCCGCGTCTGTGCGTATAGATCATGAGGCGCGGCATCGATTCAACCCCACGCCGGTTCAGGAGCAGCCAGCCATGTTTCAGTCCGCCAGCGGCGCGCATAACGGGGATGTCTATCGCGGCATCATCTACCTGTTTGTGACCTTTTTCCTCGGCTTCTTTTATTTTTCATTCCTGATGATCATGTTCTCTCTGGCGCTGCCGCTGATGCTGGTGTGGATCGGCTTCCCGCTGCTGATCTTCACTTTCGCCGCCGCGCGCGGTATGGCCGCCTTCGATCGCCAGATCAGCGCGGCGATCCTCAACGTCGAAGCGCCGCCGCTGCCGGATGATCTGAGGCTCACCGGCGGGACGATGATGCAGACCCTCAGCGCTTATGCGGGCAGCGCGCAAACGTGGAGCAGCATCGGCTATCTGCTGCTGAAATTTTTCCTCGGCACGCTGACCGTTTCCGTGGCGAGCATTCTGCTGCCGTTCTTTATCCTCGAAGTGCTGCTGGCGATGTTCGGCGTCCGCACCGGGTTGATCACCGGGCAGATCGGGCTGGCGACCGCCCACGCGCTGGCCGGGCTGGGCACGACCCTGATCGGCGATCAGCCAGTCTGGGTGCAGGTGGAAAAACTCAAACGCACGGAACCGGACAAACCAAAACGCGGCGATTCGCTGGAGGATGACGATCTCGTCCACTTCATCGGCGACGACGGCGAGATCGACATCCAGCGGCGGCAGTCGTAGCGAACTCTTAGCGAACAATCACGCGCCGACAACCACCCCTGCACAGCGCGTTAATCGGCGGTGATCACCGTCTGCGCAGCATCCCCCGGCGGACTCAGGCGCGGATCGATCGTGAGCGCGGCCAGCCCGGCGCTCAGAAAGGCCAGCCCCGCCGCGATCAGCGCCAGCACACGGAACATATCGACAAAGGATTGGTCGATCATGCCTTGCACCGCGTCGGTCATGGCCGTGTCCATCGTCTCCGGCGGCTGCGCGTCGCCTAGATCACCCGCTTCCGCCGCCAGCGCCGCCCGCTGATCGTCGCTCAGCGCCAGATCCGCCGTGCGGTCATCCAGCCGTGATGAGAAGACCGACAGCGCGATCCCGCCCATGATGGCGATCGCCACCACCTGCGCGGAACGGGTTATGGCATTGTTGACGCCGGACGCGATCCCGGCCTGTTCCGGCGGCAGCGATCCCATCACGGCGGTCGAAAGGGGCGCGACCGTGATCCCCATGCCGACCCCGGTCAGCACGATGGCGGGAAAATAGGTCGTGAAGTAATCAGACGCGCCGTCCGTCAACCCCGGCAGTGCCAGCGCCAGAAAGCCCAGCCCGACGATCGCCGGCCCCACCGTCAGCGGCAGGCGCGGGCCATACTTCGGCACCAGGCCGCCCGCCCACGGCGACATCACCGCCAGCAGCAGGCCGAACGGCAGCAGCGTAAACCCGGCGATCGACGGCGAATAGCCCTGCACCTGCTGCAAATTGAGCGGCAGAAAGAACAACGCCCCGGTCAGCCCGGCGTAGAGAAAGGCCGTCATTAAATTCGCGCCGCTGAAGGTGTGCGACCGGAAGATCGTCAGCGGGATCATCGGATGATCGCTGCGGCTTTCCACCCACACAAAGGCGGCCAAGATCACAACCCCGGCCAGCATATAGACCAGCGGCGGAATGCCCCCGATCGTCTCGACACCGCTGCCTTCACCGAGCGCCACCGCGCCATAGACGATCCCCGCCAGGCCAAGCGCCACCAGCAGCGCGCCCAGGAGATCAGGCTGGCGCGGCGCGTCCGGGTTGCGTGTTTCCGGCACGCGGCGCAGGGCAAAAAGGGCGATGGCCGCCAGCGGCACATTGATGAAAAAGATCGCCCGCCACAGATCGGCCTCGACCAGAAAGCCGCCCAGCGCCGGGCCGCCCAGCGTCGTAAACGTGCTGAAGGCCGACCACGTGCCGATCGCCTGTCCACGTTGATCCGGCGGGAACGACGCCGCGATGATCGCCAGGCTGCCGGGGACCATCAGCGCGCCGCCGATACCCTGAAGCGCGCGCGCCGCGATCAGCACGCTGGTGTCCGGGGCCAGCCCGCACAGCAGCGACGCCGCCGAGAAGATCAGGATGCCGAGGCCATAAACCCGCACCCGCCCGAAGCGATCGCCCAGCGCGCCGCCGATCAGCAGCAGCGACGCCAGCAGCAGCAGATAGGCGTTGTTGATCCACAGCACCTCCGCGCCGGTCGCATCCAGATCGCTTTGCAGCGCGGGCACGGCCACCGTTAATGCGCTGCCATCGATAAACACCATACTGCTGCCGAGGATCGTCGCCAGCAGCACCCAGAAACCGCGATGACGTTGTTCGACTTGTCCCGCTGCGGTCGCGCTCACATTTCCTCCAGTTCATCAGGACTCACGGTCAGACCCAGGATGTTGTACCCGGCATCGACGTGGATCACCTCGCCGGTGACAACAGCACTCAGATCAGACGCAAGCCAGAGCGCGGTTTTACCTACATCGTCCTGAGTGACCTGCCGGCCCAGCGGCGAGGCCTGTTCGGAGAAGCGGATAAATGTGCGCAGGCCGGGCACACCCGCCGCCGCCAGCGTCTTGATCGGCCCGGCGCTGATGGCGTTGACGCGGATGTTCTGGCGGCCCAGGTCATAGGCCAGATAGCGCGTGATCGATTCCAGCGCGGCCTTAGCGACGGCCATCGCGTTGTATTTGGGCATCACCTTCTCGGCGGCGTAATACGTCAGGCTCATGATGCTGCCGCCGTCGGGCATCAGCGGAGCGGCGCGTTTCGCCAGCGCGATCAGGCTGTAGGCGCTGATGTCCATCGCCTTAGCGAACCCGGCGCGCGAAATATCGACGAAGCGCCCGCCCATGTCCTCGCGTTCGGCAAAGGCGATCGAGTGTACCAGAATATCGATCGTCCCAAAGCGCGCTCTGGCTTTTTCAAACAGCGTCTCAATCTGCGCGTCATCGGTCACATCGCACGGCTCGACGAAATCACAGCCGATCTCCGCCGCCAGCGGGAAGATGCGCTTTTCCAGCACCTCGCCCGCATAGCTCAGGCCGATCTGCGCGCCGTGCTGGTGAAACTGCTGCGTAATGCCCCATGCGATCGAGTTTTTGTTGGCGACGCCGAAGATCAGCGCCGTCTTGCCTTGCAGGAGTGTCATAAGCGTATCTCGGTGGTGGATAGGTCAGGTGGCCGGCAGCGAGTAAATCTCGACCGGTGTCCGATCGCGGCGCGCGTATTGGCAAGTGAGGCTGGTTTTTGGGGAGGCCATCCGGCGATCTTAATGCATGGATTTATCCACGGAGCATGGGCCAGGGAGCGCACACCGGCGCTCCCCTGCAAACGGCCAGCCCACTCAGAATTTGTTCTGCCCCGCGCCGAAGATGCGCCCCGGCAGGTTAAAGCCATACTGCTTGAACTTGTCCACGAATTTGGGTCGGAAGCCGGTCGGTTCCAGCGTACCGCCGCCTTCGTGACTGTAACCGGTCTCTTTCTGACCCGGCGAGCGGTACATGAAAATGTCCTGAAGCGTGACGCTTTCGCCTTCCATGCCCTGGATTTCCGTCACCTGCACCACCTTGCGGCTGCCGTCCTTCAGGCGCGCCTGCTGCACGATCAGGTTGACGGCGCTGGCGATCTGCGTGCGGATGACGAACACGGGCAGATCCATCCCGGCCATCAGGCACAGCGTTTCCAGGCGGGCGATCGCATCACGCGGGCTGTTGCTGTGGACGGTGGTCAGCGAACCGTCGTGGCCGGTGTTCATGGCCTGGAGCATATCGAGCGCCGCGCCATCGCGCACCTCGCCGATCACCAGCCGGTCAGGGCGCATACGCAGCGTGCCCTTGACCAGATCGCGGATGCTCAACATACCGTCGCGGTCGGTGCCGGGGATGGGCGGCGCGGTCTCCAGCCGGACGACATGGCGCTGCGCCAGTTGCAGCTCGGCGGAGTCTTCCACGGTGATGATGCGCTCATCTTCCGGAATATAGCTGCTCAGCACATTCAGCAGCGTGGTCTTACCCGATCCCGTGCCGCCAGAGACGACGATGTTCAACCGGCTGACCACGCACGCCTCAAAGAATTTCGCCACATCCGCGCTGAACGACCCGAACTTCACCAGGTCTTCGACCGTCAGGCGCTTGGCGGGGAATTTACGGATCGTCACCGTCGTGCCGTTGAGGGCGCTGGGCGCGCTGACGATATGCACGCGGGAGCCGTCGGGCAGGCGGGCATCGACCATCGGGTACTTGCGGCTCAGTTCACGCTGGAGCGGGCGGACGATGCGCTGCGCCGTCCACAGCACCGCCTCCTCATCGTCGAACACGATCTCGGTCTCGCGCAGCTTGCCCTTCTGTTCGGCAAACACCACCTCCGGCCCGTTGACCATCACTTCAGAGCAGGTGCGATCCTGGATCAGCGGTTCGATCGCGCCGAAGCCCAGCAGATCGTTCAGCAGACATTCCTGAAGCTCCTGAAGCTCCGGGCGGGTAAGCTGCACGTTCATCTTTTGCAGGGCGGTGCGCAGCCGGTCGAGGATGACCTGTTCCTTTTCAGGATCGCCGCGCCGCCAGCCGTCCGCCTCGTCGATGTAGGCCAGCAGCTTGGCGCGCAGTTGTTTGCGCAGCTTCCTGACGTTGGACGTGGTGCGGCGCTTGGGCGGCACGACGTAGCCGGTATCGAGCGTCATGCCCTTGTCCATCACGCCGGTCGGCTCGATATTGGCCGCCTGGGGGAGGGGGACCGGCGCTTTGCCCGGCTCTTTCAGCGTGTCGGTTCCCCCGCCGCTGTCCTGCACCGTAAAGGACGCGACGCGCTCCTCGTCGGCTTTTTTCTGCTGATCTTGCAGGCGTTTATTTAACATAGTTTGATGCCTCGTCACCGTGGATGGGAGCGTGAATCGTCAGGCCCGCCCCCGTGGTGATCCTGATCGTCACGATGATCAGAGTGTATGCCGATTCTGCCGCTGGCACAACACGGCGCGCTTAATTGTTGCGCGATTCAGACCGAGCGCAGGTGAGCATGGAAAGCGGCGTTGACCTCAGCCGGCTTTTCCAACTGCGGCGCGTGGGCACATTCGGCGATCACTACCTCGGCATAACGCCCGCCCGCCTGCTGGTAGCGTCCCAGCACAGCGCGAATCTGCGCGATCATCGGCTGCGCGGGATAGACCTCCTCGCCCGGCCAGCCTGGGATCAGGCCCATTCTGCCGACCGTGGCCGGGTCTGCCGCCCCCGCGTCCGCCACGGTCTGATCATCCGCCCCGCGCAGCCACAGCACCGGCGGCTTCGGTTCAATGCGGTACAGTTCACTTACATCCCCGGCATAGCGGGGTGAAAGGGCGTTGTTCGGCCCCATCACGCCGGGGGCGACGAACGGCCAGTTGGGCGAAGGCGTCATATCGCCAGGGTAAGCGTCCGCGCCCAGATGCGTCTCCAGGATCGACTCGACGATCGCATCCTCGCGCGGCAGGATCAGCGGCGGGCGCACGATCCCGGCCCGCAGCACCTTGCGCGGCGAAAACGGGCTGTCCGTGCCGCGATCGCCGGCCTGAAGCTGCGCCAGGAACAGCGGGCTGATCAAACCGCCGCCCGACCCCGCGAAATCGTCGTAACAGGGTGTGCCGTTGGCGTCCTTCGTCCCGCCAAAGCCATAGGGCGAACCGGGCGCGATCTGCGTCACCGTGATCCACCGCGCGGGATATTTGCGCATCAGCCACCAGACCACGCAGCCCCCCAGGCTGTGGCCGACCCCATGCGCGCGCTCGATCCCCAGGTGATCCAGCAGCGCGATCGCGTCGTCGGCCAGATCGCCCAGGCCGCGCGTGGCATCGATCTTCGCGGCCGGATCGGCCCCGCCATAGCCGCGCTGATCGGGCGCGATCCCGCGCAGGCCGGGCGGCAGCGCGAGCATCATCTCTTCAAACCAGGCCCCGGACGAGATATTGCCGTGCAGGAACAGCACCGGCGTGCCGTCCTCCGGCCCGCAGAAGCGCACGCGCGTGGTCAGACGCGGGGTGGTGATCGTCTCGATCGTGATGCCTTCAAGGGGTGGACTGTGCATAAGGTGTCTTTCGGCGTGAGAATGGAGGTTGTTCCGCCCATGATACCGTTTGCGCGGCGGCGGCACAAAATGGCCGTGATGTGCGGGTGCGAGCGTAGTGCAGCACGCTGGCACAGCACAGAGTCTGACGCAGGTCTAATTTCGCGCGGCGATCAGCGGGGCGACGGTCGGGTCGAGCCGGATCAGCGCGTCCAGTCCATCTTCCATCGTCCGCGCGTTGTGGAAGTTGGCGCCCGCCACCTGCGCGACGACAGAACTCAGGAATCTGATAAAGCGGTTGTCGGCGATATAAATGATCCAACCCAATTGAGGTTCCCTGGTGTAGGCGATCAGATCGGTAATGGCCCGCACGCTGACGGGGACTCTCTCGATCGCCAGCGTATCGACGATCACATGCACCGGTGGTTCTCCAGCGCGGATCCGCTCGATGGCGACTTGATTCGCTTCATGCAGTTCATCCATCGTCACCACGCCGTGAAACCGCCCGACCGTGATGCGCGGTTCAGCATACCAGAACGTCTCGAATGGCATTTCCGTCCCTCCTGAATGGTAAATATCAGAAAGCGCGCCTAAACGGGGAAAACCAGGCCTCAGGCCCCGCGGATACGAAAGTTTAACTGTTAATTTTTATCAGGGTGCTATGCCGGGGTTAAGGCTTCGTAAGGGGCGCAGCCATCGGCGATCGCCCGTTTGCGCGGCCCGCTTATAATCATCACAGGCGCAGAATTTATCGGGAGATACTCCATGCCATACCGTGCGCGCCGCCTGCTGCCGTCGTGGGGGTGAGGTCGGCGGGAATGAACCTGGAATTGTCAAAAGACAGACGATTCATCAAAATAAGTGCCCAATCCAGAACAGGTAATCTTGGCATGAGCGATTTGAGAAAAACAGTTGCAGAGAAGCGGCGCTACAGCATTCTTGACGTTCAGTCTGCCAAACAGGCAGCGCTGGTCTGGCTCCAGCAGATTCAGTTAGACAACGTGATTGAATTTGGCCTGCCGGAGATTGACGACCGTTATCATGTCTGGCGAGTTCCTCTCACAGCAAAAATCAGTGGAGAGCGGCTTGGCGAAGTGGTGATCAACGCCCGCAACTCTTTGATTGTGGAGAATAAATCAACCGACCCGCTGACGCTGGAAGCAAGGTTATTGGGCCGGGCGGATTCTTTAGTGCCAAATGCGCCTTCCGGGAAACATCGGCTGCACACGCCCTATGCGTTATCCGATCTGCGCAATACCATCGCCGCTGGCGACAGCGAGGAAATCTTACAGGAACTTCCCGCTGAAAGTGTTGACCTGGTGTTCACATCTCCCCCTTACTACAACGCGCGCCCGGAATATGCGGATTATCTGTCTTACGAGGAATACCTTCTGAAACTGAGAAAGGTCATCCATCAGGTTCATCGTGTGCTTTCAGAAGGCCGCTTTTTTGCCATCAACGTCGCGCCCGTGCTGATTCGGAGGGCAAGTCGCGGAGAGGCTTCCCGTAGAATTGCCGTGCCGTTTGACGTCCATCAGCTATTTATTCAGGAAGGCTTTGACTTTATGGAGGATATCATCTGGGAGAAACCTGAAGGCGCGGGATGGGCAACGGGTCGCGGAAGGCGGTTTGCCGCAGATAGAAATCCTCTGCAATACAAGGCCGTGCCCGTGACCGAATATATTCTGATCTATCGCAAACGCACAGCAAGGCTGATTGACTGGAATATTCGCAACCACCCAGATCAGGAGCTGGTCAATCAATCGCGCATCGAAGATGACTACGAACGCACTAATGTCTGGCGAATTCAACCGGCTTACGATAAACGCCATCCCGCAATTTTCCCATTGGAGATGGCAGAAAAAATTATCCGATATTACTCCTTTAAGAAGGATGTCATTCTCGACCCCTTCGCTGGCATCGGGACAGTGGGGAAGGCGGCCATCCGATTAGGGCGGCGCTTTGTACTCATCGAGCAAAATCCAGCCTATATAGACATCATACGCAGCGAGGCCAAAGCATGGATGGGGCCAGAAGCGCGCACTGTCTTTACCATGAACTGTCCGCCCATTTCTACTGATGACACGCTGCTGTAATCTCATGACCAATTCTAATGACTCCGATCCACAAAGATGGCTGACCAGTTTGCTATCCGACGATGCGCTGAACCTTTTGACTGCCAGCGGCAAAACACTGATCAGGAGGATTGGCATTGATGTTGTTCGCGGCGTTGTTTTAGATGTGCTGACTGGTAGAAATATCCGCAACTCCACGGAGATTCTGACACGGCGACGGATTGCAGCGCTCAACCTGGCAACCTTTCAGATGTTTACAGAAGGCTCCCGGCTCATCGATAACTTTGTCGAACGCCTGCCCTACATCGCTTCAGATATTCTCAGCGGTGGTCGGCTGAAGAAACAAGAGCGTTGGCTCGCCCAATGGATTCTCGGCCTGACTGATAAAGGCGTCCAAAATATCCTTCGTGATGACTATCAACTACTGGCCGGATATCGGGACAGCTACATTGAAACCTGTCGTGAGGTCATTTTTCAGCAGATTCAGCATGTTGGCGAGTTGGATGGCGTCGTCCGCCTGAGTACCGGGCAGCAGGTAAGCATCAACTGGTTGTTTATCACCTATTTGCTAAACACCATTGGGTCTCAGGCTCTGACCCTCCGCGGGTCTGATAAATCGACCTACGGTAAATTGTTTGAAAAACTTGTCCTGGGTTCGCTGCTGCATATCCTCGGCTTCAACTTTCAGAAATCCGATCAGCTTGAAAACCTGACGCGCGTGTTTTGGCTTTCATCAAGCGACGACGATCGTGAAAGCGACGCCACCCTTTTGTATGAGGCGGGCCGGGGGATTCGTTTTGATATTGGATTTATCGGGCGGGGCAATACTGAAATTTCACTGGACAAAGTCTCAAGATATCGAAGAGAAGTCTCTCTGGGCCGCGATAACTGGTTTATGGCGACCATTATTGTGGTCGATCGAATCGGCGAGCGAAGTAACATTCAAACCTTAGCCAAAGCGATCGACGGTACAATTGTGCAGATGAGCGCCGGGTATTGGCCTCAGAGAGTCGCCAGGACGTTGAATCAGGTGCTTGGTTACGAACATCCGCTGATCACAATGGAGCAGGCCGACATCGGCGATTACTTAAACAGACAAATGCAGGATGTTCCGTTAGAAATATTCATTGACCTCGTCAAGGACGAATGATTTGAAGTTTATCTTGCGCAAACCGAACATTCGGTCTATCATGAGGGGTCTGACAAACCGCCGATTTTGCATTACACTACTCACAAACACAGCCCAAAAAGAGACGAAAGAAAAAGCGCGCTATGGCGAGAAAAAAGCAGACCAAAGCCGAGGACGACGGGTTATTCAGCGCAGGCAGCCATCAAACCGGCATGGACGAAGGCCGCAGGAAGGCGCTCGATTCCGCGCTGACGGACATCAACAAGCGCTACGGCGACGGCGCGATCATGCGGCTGGGTGAGGCGCAGCACATGGCGATCGATGTCGTGCCGACCGGCTCGCTGACGCTGGATATTGCGATGGGCGTCGGCGGGTTGCCGCGCGGGCGCATCACCGAGATTTACGGGTCGGAAAGCTCCGGTAAGACCACCCTGTGCCTCAGCGTGATCGCGCAGGCCCAGCGGCGGGGCGGGCTGGCGGCCTTTGTGGATATGGAACACGCGCTTGATCCGATCTACGCGGAACGGATCGGCGTGAATCTGGACACGCTCTACGTCTCCCAGCCGGATACGGGTGAGCAGGCGCTGGAGATCACCGAGTCGCTGGTGCGTTCCGGCGCGCTCGATGTGGTGGTGGTGGACAGTGTGGCGGCGCTGGTGCCGCGCGCGGAGATCGAAGGCGAAATGGGCGACGCGCACGTCGGTTTGCAGGCGCGCCTCATGAGCCAGGCGCTGCGCAAGCTGGCCGGGACGATCAAGGCCACCAATACCACCGTGCTGTTCACCAACCAGCTCCGTGAAAAAGTCGGCGTGATGTTTGGATCTCCCGAAACCACGTCCGGCGGGCGCGCGCTGAAGTTCTACGCCAGCGTCCGGCTCGATATCCGCCGCATTCAGGCCATCAAGCAGGGCGGCGATACGATCGGCAACCGCACCCGCGTGCGCGTGACCAAGAACAAGGTGGCCGCGCCGTTCCGCGAGGCGGAGTTTGACATCATGTTCTTTGAAAGCGGCGCGATCAGCAAGGCGGGCGAGATCGTCGATCTGGGCGTTGACCTGGGGATCATCGACAAGCGCGGCGCGTTCTTCCGCTATAACGATGGTCTGCTGGGCCAGGGCCGCGAGAACGCCAAACAATTCCTGCTGGAAAATCACGCCGTGAGCGATGAGGTCGAAGATCAGATTCGGGCGCACTTCGGCCTGCCGTCGTTGCTGGCCTCCGCCAACGGCAGCCTACCGCGACCGGCCCCCGCCGCGACCGGACGCCCGCCCAAGCTCTCCAAGGCCACCACGGCGGACGAAGACGGCTCGGCAGCCCCGACCAAAGAAGAAGCCCCGGTCGGCGAGGATTTCTGAGCGCAAGTACAGCCAAGAAGCGGTGAGCAGTGGGCGATGAGATGTTGAACTCCGATCACTGCTCTCCCACCCACAGGATCGGTTCATGTTCAAAACAGATGGGGCTTGGCGCGCCAAACTCCTGCAACAACGCCCTTTTCACTCCATGCAAACATGAGCCAACAACTTATCACTTGTTACTCGGCACTTGCGACTTAA
>Ga0224723_1002030_pt1 | contig 11540 bp, 12 predicted proteins | sample Balambano_FR2_Me_FD_161647 | JGI IMG/M metagenome (GOLD analysis project Ga0224723, IMG submission 161647) | Freshwater sediment microbial communities from Lake Towuti, South Sulawesi, Indonesia - Balambano_FR2_MetaG | ecosystem: Environmental > Aquatic > Freshwater > Lake > Sediment | place...
AAGCGGGCGAAGGCACGACCCTCAATAATATGGCAACAACTGCTCACGCCCAAGGGGATTACGAAACCGCACTGAAATATTTACAACAATCGCTTGCCATCTGGCAACAAATCGGCGACAAAGCGGGGTTATGTGCAACATTATTCAATATGGGGCATATCCACATGCAAAATAATCAGGTAAAAGAAGCAGTGAATGCATGGGTGACTGTTTATGTTCTTGCAAAACAGATGAATCTAGCACAAGCATTACAGGCTTTGGCTAAGCTTGCACCACAACTTGGTTTGCCAGAAGGTCTGGCGGGTTGGGAGAATTTAGCACAAAGAATCCAATCTGGTGAGCAACTAGAGTTTGGAGAAAAAGAAGAAGTCAGTGAGGTGGAACAAATCAGGCGTTTTGTTGTTGGTTTAGCAAAAGCCGTTAATGAAAAAAAACCTGAAGCAGAGAAATATTTTGAAGCAGTTTCAAAAATGACAGTTGACCCAAATGCACCACCTCATTATCAGGAACTAGGGAAAGTTTTGCAAAAATATATGAGCGGCATTAAGAGCCCTGATTTATCTGCTCTGCCAGAAGAAATTGCAAAAATAGTGAAGGACGAATTGGGGTAGGGGAGTGAAAGCGAAACGTGAAAAGTGATGCGTAAAAAATAAAAATATCCTTTCCTCTTTTTGCTTTCGGTTTGCAAAACCGTCTATCGTCTGCTGTCCACGGTCTAAGGTGTGGGGGATTGCTTCGTCGGCTGTTGCCTCCTCGCAATGACAATCTTTGATTATGTTTTCGATAAGTATCATTATCGTAAACATTGACAAGGCAGAGGAATTTCGTATAATAAAACCATATGGCAAACAAAGAAACACAATCCCTAACAATTTCTGAGGCAATCAAACGCTATTTAGACACTGTAAAACTTGCCCGTAGTCCACACACCATGTTGGCATACAAAAACGCCATGCAAGTTTTCAATGAAGTGTTGGAAGCCAAATCACTAAACCCTGAAACCACCCCTGCCGAAAAAATTTCAGAAGACCTCATCACACCATTGGCTGGCTATCTCAAGACCTATGCCAATGCCACAGAGCAATTGTATTTGCAGGCAGTCAAAGGTTTTTATCTATATCTTGATGCAGAACGCCTCGCAGACATCAATCAATCTCGCGTTGTGGTTTTAATCAAGCAACGTGCACGTCGCCCCGGCATTCGCTTCCCCCAATTCCCTGCCGAAGATATTGAGTCGTTAATCAACAAAGTAGAGACTGTGGATAACTTATTTATCACAAATGAAACTGAGGATGCAACCACAGTTAAACTACGCGCATATCGAGACCGAGCCTTTTTGCTCACATTGGCAGATACAGGCTTGCGCGTGCATGAGGCGTGTAATCTCAAACGTGGTGATATTGATTGGAATGAACAAAAAACCATCATTATAGGCAAGGGCAACAAACAAGCCGTTGTGCGATTTACTTCACGCGCATTGAAGGCAGTTAAAGATTATTTATCACAACGTGCATCATTAGATGGAAATTCTGGCAAGCAACTTGGTTCTTTACCTCTCTTTGCGCGTCACGACAAAGGTGCAGGCAAGAGAATCAAACCGATGACTCCTACTACGGGACGCAACATCGTCAAAGAACGAGTTGAGCAATTTTTAGGAGAAGACTTAGTTGGCAAAATTACACCCCATTCATTTCGCCATTACTTTGTCACTTCTGTTTTAAGAGGCACAGGAAATTTGAAAATTGCACAAGAACTTGCTCGCCATGAAAACATTGAAGTTACAAAAAGATATTCGCATTTATCAAATGAAGAATTAGATAAAGCCTATCATGAAGTCTTTGAAAGAAAGAGAAAAATAAATGATTGAAATGACTTTTTGGAAATTCCACAAACAAGATTATGAACTCATTGTTTAGAATTTTGCAAAGATAATACAGCAAGCGATGCTCATTAGACGTTATCGGAAATAAAATTGGGACGCAGAAAAACGCTGATTTCGCTGATTCAAAAGAAAGAAAATCTGCGTTTTCTGCGTTCATCAGCGTCCAAAATGTGTTTTCGGCTTATTACCGATAACGTCTATTACACCATTCATAACCTTGAACCTATCATGATAAATAAATTTCGCCCAATAATAAACAGAACATATAATTTAAGCCCAAGCAAAGACACAACACCAAAAAGTAAAAAGGAAATGGATTTTGAAAGATACGTTGATAAATCTTATGATGAGATTTTCAACCAGAAAGATGATAAACAATAAATAATCTCCCCTGCCCTATTTGAAGGTAGAGACACTGCGAAACGGCTCATCATCAAAATGTTGGCACAGTTGAAATTTTGTTTGGCTCTAAGAAATGATGTCATTGCGAGCCACGTTTTTGTATTTTGTGGCGAAGCAATCCTCTAAATAGATACACTCTTTTCTTTTACATACTCCTGATAAGCAAACATCAACTTCTTCGTCCACTTTCCAACACTCCCCTGCCCCACTGACTTGTCATCAATCGAAACAATCGGCACCACACCTCTTGAGCTGGATGTCAAAAATGCTTCATCATAAGTTTCATTTATCATTGGTACTCGATATTGAATTTGCATCTCCTGCTCTTTTGCAAGTTTGAGCACTGCTTTACGTGTGACACCTAATAAAATTCCGTGTTGGGCGGTAACTAACATGTCATTGCAAGGAGTGACGAAGTCACGACGAAGCAATCTCTTGATTTGAGTTGGGGATTGCTTCGCATGGTCTCGATACGCACTTTCAGTGCTACTCGACCGACGGCTCGCAATGACATACTTTACAGCATAAAAATTTGATGTCATGCCCTCATAAATTTTCCCGTTTTTTGTTAGCAAAATTTCAAAGACATCTTTATTCAATAATTTTCTTTGGGCTTGGCTTTGTGTAATAAAATCTGTGCCTTTGATGCGCGGGTCGTGGCGCATGATTTGGCTTGTAATCACATGCACGCCGTTTTGATAAACTGATTCAGGTAGAGATTCAAAGGGTTGAATGCCGATATAAATATCACCTGTATCTTTTGTCAGGATTAATCGTATGCGCGATTCATTCGGTAAATTTTCTTGAGTCAAGTTTACGATTTGTTTACGCAATGTTTTTTCATCTGCTGAAGGTTTGAGATTCATCTCCCCTGCTGGTTTGTACAATCTTTGCAAATGACTTTTCAATCCGAGAACTTTCGTCCCAGCCGCGAGGGTGCTAAAGGTGGTGTAAAAACCATCCGCGAGTGAAGCAGTGAACAGGTCAAGAGAAGAGGCGGATGTATCCAAAGGAGTCAGTTGATTCTTGTAAAGTCTAAAGGCTTTAATGGGCATTCCTTCATTATAAGTCTATATAAATCTATACCGTCCCGCAGGTTGGGTTTGAAAAATGAATCCATATCTGCAAACCTGCGGGACGTTTATTCTGCCTAACAAATATGCAAGGAGGGTAAAAACATCCCGCAGATATAATCATCCCTTGATGAGTAAGCGAAAAGCCAGCATCCATGATGTAACTGAAATGACCGCGAAAGATTTGCGAACCGTTGCGAAAAATATTTCTTCGCAACAACTTTCGCGCCTGACGTTGCCAGAAGTGGAAGCGGTGGTGCAATTGGTTTCAAAAATTATGCCGGCAGGTAATGTGCCCGGTATGATTTTGAGTGGCTTGGCACGTTTGCCCGGTAGAAAAATCCCCATTCAAAAACTCAAGCAAGATGTCAATGCCTTGTTCAGCGGCGTGGAGCAAGTGTTAGACCAAGCCGTGTATGGCGCGTTTTTTGCTGGACCTGCCGCAGTGTTGTGGGCGTATCAAAATTTGTTGAAGTTAGCGGGCAAAGACCCTGAGTCGGCTTTCCCTGAAGGCGCGTGGCAATTTTATGTGGATTATGCTTTGCGTGAAGACACCGCCCGCCATGCCAATGAAACGCACGGCTTCGATACGTTGTTAAAACAAAATCATATTTACTTAAATGAAGTGGATAGATTAACTGCATGGGTGATGGCTTCGGTTACGTGTTTGCATCAATATCATGCTTTGTTACAAAATGAATGGATAGAACGTGTTTCGATTGCTTTATTAGAAGATGCGCTTCGCTCTGTACCTGAGCAGACTCAAACCGCACGCCGCCTCTTTCGTGACTGGGAACTTGTTCGCCCCTATCGAAGAGAAGACGACGGGGCAAGTGTAGACTATCCTACTTATCGGCGTTTGAAGTTTGATGAATTTTTGCAAACGAAGTTACAAATTTTGCCACCCCATGTTTATGAGATTTGGGAGCAAAAATTAAACCAAGCCATTGAGCAAGAATTAAATGCCTATCAAAGCCAGATGTCTATTTTGGCGTATTTAGACCCAGGACATTATGGCGAAATTCGCATTCCATTTAATATCAGCGATGCCCAAATTGGAATCATTCATAACAATAGTTATTACTTAATCCCTGCTTGTGAGCCGGGCACAAACAAACCTTTGAATGTGTTGACGGCACGCGCTCAAATTATGGCATTGCTCAACGACACGTCGGCTGTGCCAGCCCAATTGATTTCATTGGCAAAAGTTAAGCGTTCTGCTTTGGCACATTTACGAAGCAAGTTAAATCCAATGCTTGTGACTGAATTAGATAACTTACGCTTCGCGCCGATTTTAATTTCAACGGATAGACGCGCGCGCGAATTACCCCTTTCAGAATTACGCCAAACCGAACGCGGAATTGGCTCTCATGCCATGACGATTTTTGACACGGGTCAAACCATCGTATTTGACCAATCACATATTTTCTTTGATGGCGTTTGGGGAAGCCTTTTATCCGAAATTATGACGAATGAAGCCTTATCGTGGGCGCGCTATTTAAGTTTGCTTCCCTCCCCCACCCCAGCCGACTATTCCATTTACACGTCACTGGCTTTGCAATTAAATGAAGAGGATTTGTTTTTAGTTAGCCAGTCACCGCATGTTTTGCCAGAAACAGGTGCCGAAAATGACCAGCTCGATTTGAAAGCCTTTTTTGAATTACGAAAACAATTCAAACAACGCAATGACTTAATCGAATTAACGATTAATGATTTGCTGGTCTTATACCGTGCTATTCATGCCGCTAGTTATCAACCATCGCAAGAATTGCTAAGTGAAATTCATCAGCTCTCTGAAACTCAACCAGAATTATCAGCTTCACTTCATCAATTGGTAGAAGAAGGAAGCCGAACCAATCCTTCTATCTTGATTCCAATGGATGCTAGCCTGAAATCTCCGCGTGAGCGCGTCTACCCGATGAACGTGGAAGTACCGCTCGTAGATTTGAATCTGCTTGCCTTACATGCCCAAACCCTAAAATTACTGACAGCCTACGAGACTGCATCTGGTGAAGATAGAGCCGCTTTGTTTGCGAGTTTTAATCATTCTCAAAAAGTATACCTGGCTTCTTTAGCAGGTTTTGGTGTATTTCTCTCACGCGCCAAAGAAATTGCATCACTCGGTCAAAGTGCCAGCGTAGGTGCAATTAAGTTGTTGGCTCATTTACCCCTTCCCATTCAACGGTTATTAGATAAAATTCCAGAACGCTTTGAAGTGCTGAACAATATTCTCAAAGGGCGAGAGGTATTTTCAAATGTCGGCGCGGTTGCCCCCACCAGCACACTCACTCGCTTTATGACCGCCAAAGATGATAATGACCAAAAACTATTAGCATGGAGTGTCATCACCGATTCAGATTCGATAGTCAAAATGAATCTGCGTGATTTTCGTCCACATGTTTCGCAACTGCTTGAAATCGGACGTAAAGATTTAGCCGAAATGATTACGCAAGATTACCTAAACGCCTACGTTGATGGCGCGAATCGTTTTGTGCAAGAACTTTCTAAAATTACAATTGCCAGCCGTGAGACGTTGGCTAAGGGAAAGATTAAAGTTAGAAGTAATGAGTAACGAGTAATGAGTAAAAAGAAAAAAACTTCGTGATACTTTGTGACCCTTCGTGGTGAACATAAAAAGGCTAACCATTAATGAATGACCCGCTCATAGGAAAACAACTTGCTAACTTTCGCGTCGAACGACTGCTGGGTCAGGGCGGTATGGCGACCGTGTACTACGGCTGGGATGTAAAACTACATCGTTCTGTTGCTATTAAAGTTTTAGACAAACGCTATAGAAAACATCCTGCTTATGCCACACGCTTCGTCAATGAAGCGCGTATGATGGCAAAATGGCGACATGAAAACATCATCCAAATCTATTATGCAGATGATGCCCAAGGCTTTTCTTACTACGTCATGGATTATGTAGACGGCGAAGATTTAGCCACCTTCTTAGATTCATATTCGTATGAAAGAAAACTTATTTCAACGGATGATGTCTTACGCATTGGTCGTGCTATTGCCAGCGCGTTAGATTATGCCCACAAACAAGGCGTGATTCATCGCGATGTAAAACCTTCCAACATCTTATTATCAAAAGATGGGCGCGTCTTACTCGGCGATTTCGGCATGGCACTTGATGTGCAAGATGGCACACAAGGCAACGTCTTTGGTACGCCTCATTACATCTCACCTGAACAAGCGCGTCACTCTTCAAACGCAGTTCCGCAATCCGATTTGTATTCTTTTGGCGTTATTCTTTTTGAAATGCTGACAGGCACAGTGCCATTCAACGATGACTCCCCGCAAGAAGTTGCACTAAAGCACATCGCCCAGCCTCCCCTTATGCCGCGAAGCGTGAATCCGAATCTATCAAAAGAAGTTGAAAAAGTCTTACTCCATGCTTTAGAAAAAAATCCGAAGAACCGTTATCAAAGCGGAGCAGATTTAATCAACGCCCTTGAATCAGCAATCAATAAAACGCCTGCTCCTAAAAAAGTTTCGCTTCCGCCATTACCTGTTGGTGCGCCCACTATTCAACGCGATGATGCGACGGGGCAAATTGCAAAACGAAAAACGCCAGCCGCGCAAATGCCACCGACTGTGATTGCGAGTCACCAAAACCGCAAAAGAAATTTTTGGATATTTGGAATTTTTCTCTTTATCATTTTAGGATTTGGAGCATTTTACTTTCTTCAAAACGGATTCAATATAAGGACAGTTTTACCAACCGCAACAGTGGATTCAACGCCTCTTTCTACGGTGACACCTGTTCCACCAACTGAAACATCCGCCCCACCCCAAGCCACTTTCACACCGACATTGATTCAGCCAACCTCAACAATTACACCCACCGCCACACTCGCCGTACCAACTGTTTTATATCCAGACGGAAACCTATTTACTTTGTTTTATAACGAGACAAGTTTCTTCATGCTCAATCGTTCTTTTTCAAAACGAAGTTTGGCGGGTTTCACATTTGAACGTTTAGATGAAAATGGCAACCCAACCAATGAACGCTTTGAGGGTTGGCAATGGGAAAATAAAAACCTCGCTCACTTGCCCAGAAATTTTTGTGTGAGCATTACCATTTATGGCGACCAAGACCCACAATACCTCAGCATTCCAGATTGTATTTATGGTGTAATGAGCACCGTTCAACCGCGTTTTGATAACCCCGGCGATTTGATTTTCTGGAGCTCTGCTTATGGCTACGAAAATGCGACTCAATTCCGTGTGTTATGGGTAGGTGAAGAAGTTGCAAGATGCGAGATTGAAGCAGGGCTTTGTGATGTGTATATCCCTTAAATTTAGCAACACAATTAAACTTGCTTTATCAAATCTTCTGATGCAACGCCAACAACTGATAAGCACTTGACCATGGCGTACCAAGCCTATGATTATCTGAAACTTCAATCTTATTAAACTTCTCAGCGATTTTTGGCATCAAAGTTGCAATCGTCCCCCAATCGTCAGCGAGAACTGCTTCCTTCATCTTTGCCGCATATTGCCCCGTCCACATCCATTCCATCCGAAACTTATCGGCTTTCACCCAATAATCACGTTTTTCCCACGCCGCCACCGAAGCATCAATACCGTCGGCAATGGCTTGTAACGCCAAAGCAATATACGCCGCTTGGTCTTTTGCATCTTGCGTTACTTGTTTTTGCTTCGCCAACTCACGAATACACAACACAATCGCTTTCGATAAACGTGTGCGTTCTTTTCCAACAGAGTCAGTGTTAATCAAACGGCTCAAAGTGATTTCTCCAAAATTGATTTTTTACAATCGCGCGATTATACAACAATCTCATGTAAAATATCCAAGATGAAGATTCGCGCCGCAATATTTGATTTTGGAAACGTCCTTGTAAAATGGGATGCTCGAAACTTATACAAACGCTTCTTCCCTGACATTCAATCTGTTGACGCTTTCCTCAACGAAATACACTTCCTCGAATGGAATGCAAAACAAGATGCAGGGCGTTCATTCAGTGAAGGCGTAGCAGAATTATCAAAACAATTTCCGCAATATACAGACTTAATCCAAGCCTATGATACATATTGGGAAGAAAGTTTAGTAGAAGTATTTAATGAGACTATAAACATCGCCAAACAATTAAAACAAAATGGATTATTGTTATACATCCTTACAAACTCTTCGGCAGAAAAATTCCCGATTGCCAGACAAAAATATCCATTTTTGGACGAACTATTCGAAGACATTGTTGTTTCTGGTGAAATTAAATTACTTAAACCGAACCCTGAAATTTACCATTACACTTTAAAACATATTAATCTCAAAGCCGAAGAATGTATTTTTATTGACGACTCACTACCAAACATAGAAACCGCCCGAAAACTTGGCTTTCATGCCATTCATTACCAGTCCCCTGCTCAGTTAATTATGTCATTGCGAGGAGTGCTTTAGCACAACGAAGCAATCTCCTACTTAACAATAAGATTGCTTCGCAAAAAAACGCTCGCAATGACATAACAATATAAAAGGAAAACTATGTCACTCCAACAAACCATGCTCGAAGCCATTGAAACAGAATTAAAGAATCAAGTAGCAAGGCTAGACCAAGCACACACGAAAGTGTTTCACGAAATGCTGACCTATCATATGGGTTGGACAGGTGAAGGTGCAGGACCAAATGCTACAGGCAAACGCATTCGCCCATTAATTACACTTTTATCTATTGCTTCTGTTAATAGTAGTCAACAAGGTAATAAAAATGAAGAAATAATTTGGCTACACGCAATCTCAGCCGCCAGTGCCATTGAACTAATTCATAACTTCTCGCTTGTGCATGATGACATTCAAGACAATTCTGAATTACGACGTGGCAGAAAAACTGTTTGGACGAAGTGGGGTCAGCCGATGGCAATTAATGTTGGTGATGCGTTGTTCGTGATTGCTTATCAATCTATTTTGGATTTATCCAAACATTACCCAGCAGAAATTGTTGTGCAAGCATCACAAATCCTAAGTGAAGTTTGTCTGAAGTTGACGCAAGGTCAATATTTAGATATGGCATACGAAAATCGGCATGACTTATCAATAGAAGACTACTGGCATGTAATAGGAGGCAAGACCGCTTCCCTGCTCTCTGCCTGTACCCACATTGGTTCCCTTCTTGGCTATGCGAATCCTGATACAGTTGAGGCATACCGCTTGTTTGGTTACCATTTAGGTTTAGCATTTCAAGTGCAAGATGATGTTTTGGGAATTTGGGGTGACGAAGCCGTTACAGGAAAATCCGCCGCGAGTGATTTGGTAGAAGGTAAAAATTCTTTACCAGTTTTATTTGCATTAGAAAAAAATAGTGAATTTGCAAAACGCTGGAAGCAAGCACCCATCCAACCAGAAGAAGTAAATGAAATTGCAAATCTGCTTGAAAAAGAAGGCGCGAAAGAATATGCTGAAAAAATTTCGGCGGAAGAGACTCAAAAAGCCATGAGTTATGCTGAGCAAGCAAAGCCAGATGGCGAAGCGGGTCAAATCCTGTTGGGGTTAGCAAACATGTTGCTGAAACGGAATCAGTAATCCCCGAAGAGTGAGGCGAGCTATGTCGTTGCGAGATTGCTTCGTCGTGACGTGCATCACTCCTCGCAATGACATTTCACCGTGATATAATTTAATACATCGTCGAACATCATCTATGCGGGCGTAGTTCAGTGGTAGAACATGTGCTTCCCAAGCACAATACGCGAGTTCGATTCTCGCCACCCGCTCAAGCCTATTCAATTGTAAAGGTTCTGGACAACCTGCAATAACGAATAGGTCGTTACTGCCAAGCCCTTGTGTTCTAGCACAGGGGCTTGATTTATTTACTGCATAAAAGCGCAGATAAATATCAAACCAACAATCAAAAGCCAACCAACCCATTCAGGCAACAAAGGCGTAGAGCAATTCTCCATACCTTTGAAAATCGAATGCCAAATAGAACGTTGAATACTACGCCTGCTCACGAGCCTTCTCCAACTTCTTCAATTCACTTTCAGGGATTTCAATCTTTGATGTACGCGCAAGTGGATTTATTTTCTTTCCCACTATAATTTTTTTCTTCACCAATCGAGTGACGGCATCCTCAGATAAACCACTCTTTTCAGAAAACTGTTTGATAGATAACTTTTTCATTTCCGCAGTTTACGCACTTTCCGCAAATCTGTCAAGTACCAAAAATGCGACAACCGCCCAATCAAGGACGGTTGTCATTCTGGTTGGCGTTTTGCGCCCACTCAGACAAGAACGGGATGCGCGAAAGCCAATCCAGTGCACGCTGTGTTAGCCCGCCGCTCAATTGGATGGAAAGATAGTTGTATGGCATTTTTCGGCAACGGATACTTATGCCGAATGGATAAAACCAAAACAACTTTCCACCTTCATGCCCTTCATGCCCAAAGACTGACCATACAATTGGGCGCTTGTACAACCACCATAACCAAAATTTTCTTTCAAGCCAATTCATTTTGACCTCCGAGAGCGGGCTAACAGTACGTTCACCAAAGCAGACGATATAAATATTCATGTCGGCACAGTCGGGGGCGCAGAGCGTTTCACTTCATGCGCCACACTCCTAACAAACAAGTGCAATTACTTCTTACTAAGTTCCTTTTCAGCAATCAACAACACAGCCGAAATCGTCTTGCCCTCACTCAATGGCGCATACGGTGAAAGCAACAAGCGTAACTTCTGCAAACGAGCCTTATCTTCATCACTCAGCCGAATAGACAAGCGAACCACACGAGATACCTTCTCTTTCTTTTTCATAACGACTCCTTTACCACATAATAAGACAAAGTAAGACAAAAGTCAAGCTCATCTTGATAAAGTACACCGCTTCACCCCTCACCTGATACCTGATTCTGCTCCATCCACATTATCAAACTCTACAAAAATCATCCCCCTTTTCTGTTTGAACCCTATATTATTTTGATTAAGTTCAAAAACAAACTCTTGTAAAAAAATCATGTGACTTACACATCATTTTTTTTAGTTCACAACCACACCAAAAACATCATGTGAAGTCCATCACATCATGTTTTTGACGCTCTAAGTTCAAGACAGTTCAAAATCAAGTTCGTGGACATCGCTCCGCTCGCTCACTCACTCAAGTTCAAGTTCGTGGACATCGCTCCGCTCGCTCACTCACTCAAGTTCAAGTTCGTGGACATCG
>Ga0224723_1002032_pt1 | contig 11530 bp, 11 predicted proteins | sample Balambano_FR2_Me_FD_161647 | JGI IMG/M metagenome (GOLD analysis project Ga0224723, IMG submission 161647) | Freshwater sediment microbial communities from Lake Towuti, South Sulawesi, Indonesia - Balambano_FR2_MetaG | ecosystem: Environmental > Aquatic > Freshwater > Lake > Sediment | place...
ACCCAGAAATCCGACGCCCCGACCGGGATCGTCTGCATGATCGTGCGCGTCTGGTTGGTGCCCCGCCGGCCGTAGATGCCGGGCTTCCGGAACGGAAAGGTGGTGATGATGGTCGAGGCATCGCCCGCCTTCGAACCGTAGTAGAGGTGATAGACCGGGATCGTGCCGTCGAACAGCACGGTGCGCTTGACCGAATAGAGGCCGAGCGTGCGGGTGTAGAAATCGAAATCCTCCTGCACGCCGTCGGTGGACAGCGTCAGGTGGTGGTAGCCGCTGACATAGGCCATGTCGCCTTCCTCCCTTCGTCCGGCCGCAGGCCGGCCGACTTACCCGTCACGCCACAACTCTACGGTCTCGGCCGGATGCGTTGATGCAAATCCGGGCAACCGGTATAACAGGATGCTATGCGGCTGAACGAACGCCACCTGATCCAGCTCGCCGCGGTCCTCGATGCAGGCGGGGTGACCGAGGCGGCGGCGATGCTCGGCCTGTCGCAGCCGGCGGTGTCGCGGTCGCTGTCGATGCTCGAGGCGCGGGTGGGCCAGCCCCTGTTCCTGCGCAGCAAGCGGCCCCTGCAGGCGACCCCGCTCGGCCAGCAGCTTGCGGCCCACGGGCGGACCATGCTCGCCGCGGCGCGCAAGGCCTCGGACGCGGTCGAAAGCTTCCGCAGCGGCTCGTCGGGCCTCGTGCGGGTGGGGGGCGTGCCCTTCTTCATGGATGCGGTGATCAGCCGGATGATCGCCGCCTTCCAGAACCTGGAGCCGGACGTCACGGTGCAGCAGTCCTACGGCCACCTGCCCGAGATGCAGGCGGCGCTGGCGGCGGACGAGCTCGACCTGGCGGTGGTGCCGATGGGGCTGGTAGAGGCGGCGCCGGGTTTCCTGTTCACCGCCATCCTGCCCGCGCGCAACATCCTCGCCTGCCGCCGGGCGCATCCGCTCCTGCGCAAGCCGCGGCTGCAGGCCTCGGACCTTGGCGACTACCCTTGGGTGGCGCCGCTGCCGGGCTCGCCGCTCCTGTCGGACCTGCACATGATCCGGACCACGATCGGCATGCCGGAGGTGAACATCCGCTACGCCGGCGGGTCGCTGATGAGCGTGGTCCATTACATGACCGAGACCGACGCGCTGACGGTGCTGCCGCATTCGGTGGTGTTCGCGCTCCGCCGCGAGGCCGGGATCACCGTGCTGCCGCTGGAGGTCCCGCAGCCCGCGCGGGCCTTGGGCCTGTTGCGGCGCCGCCTGCCCGAGCCGCCGCAGGCGGTGGCGCGCTTCGCCGCCCATGTCGCGGGCGGCTTCGACGAGATGCGCGCGCTGATCCAGCGCCACGAGCGCACCGTCGCCGCGGCGCCGCTCGACACGACTGCCACGCGAAAGTGACGGCGGCGCGGTTGCGGAACCCGGGACGCAGCGGTCACACTGCAGTGCAGCGGAGGAACGATGCTCGACAGCCACATGCGACCGATCATCGACCCGGGCCTGACCCGTATCGGCGGCTGGCTTGCCGCGCGTGGCGTGTCGGCAGACGTGGTGACGCTGGTGGGTCTCGGCTTCGGGCTCGTGATGGCGGTGATGATCCTCATGGGCGCCTGGGCTGCGGCGCTTCTGTCGCTCGCGCTGTCGCGGCTGGCCGATGGTCTGGACGGTGCCGTGGCGCGGGCGCGGGGCGCCAGCGATTTCGGCGGCTATCTCGACATCACCGCGGATTTCCTGTTCTACGGCGCGGTGCCGCTGGCCTTCGTGCTGCGCGACCCGGCCGCGAACGGCGCGGCGGGTGCGTTCCTGCTGACGACCTTCTACGTCAACGGGGCGAGTTTCCTCGGCTTTGCCGTGCTGGCCGCAAAACATGGGCTGGAAACGACGGCGCAGGGAGAGAAGGCGCTCTATTTCTCCGCCGGTCTGCTGGAGGGCACCGAGACCATCCTGTTCTTCGCGGCGCTCTGCCTGTTTCCGCAGGCCTTCGTGCCGCTCGCCTGGCTGTTCGGCGCGGGCTGCCTGGTGACGGCGGGTGCGCGGGTGCTGCTGGCGCGGCGGGTGTTCGCGCGGCCTTGAGCGCGGTCAGGCGCCAGCGATCCGGTGGCCCGCGCGCACGACCTCCTCGGCCCGGGCCGCCAGCGCCTTGCGGTCGGCGAAGTCGCGGATGGCGAGGGGCGGGTGCAGCGTGACCGCGACCGACCCGCCGGCGCGGGGAGCGGCGAGCAGCGCCAGAAGATGCGGCGCGAAGCCCATGTCGCCCCACCAGCCGTAGAAGCGCGGATCGGCGCCCGCCGGCGCGCGGTAGCTGACCGAGACCGGCTGAACCTGCAGGACCTCGCTCAGATCCTGCACGAAGAAGGCGGCGAAGAGCGTTGACTTGAAAGGAAGAATTCGCATGCCATCGGTGCTCGTGCCCTCCGGGAAGAACAAAAGGCGATGCCCCGCCCGGAGCCGGGCCTCGAACAGATCCTGCTGCGCCCGCGCCTCGACTCCCTTGCGGGTGATGAAGACGGTGCCGGTCGCACGGGCAAGCCAGCCGATGCCGGGCCAGCCCGCGACCTCGGACTTGGACACGAAATAGACGCGCGCCACCGCATTCAGGACAAAGATGTCGAGCCAGGAGCCGTGATTGGCCACGAGGGCCCCCGGTCCGTCCATTGGCCGCCCGCTAACGGCGAGCCGGACCCCGAGGATCGCCAGCGCCACCCGGCACACGGCTTGGGTGAGGTAGGGCGTGACCGGCCGGCGCGCGCCGAACAGCGGCGCCTCGGCCACCCGGACGACCAGCAGCAGCGCCAGCCCGCCATAGACCAGCAGGGCCAGCGCCGGCCCGCGCAACGCCACCCTGAGCCAGCCGAGCGCCGTCGGGCGCGACAGGGCCATCGGCGCGCCGGTCCAGGTGGTCATGCCGTCTGGCCGGCCTTGCGGATGTACCAGGCGCGGTGGCGCTGCGACATCCGCGCGGTATCCATCACCAGGCAGACGTCGGTGGTCTTGAAGGCATCGTCGATCCAGGCGCCCTCGCCCACGAAGCCCCCGAGCCGCAGATAGGCCTTGATCAGCGCCGGCATCGCCACCATCGCGGCCTTGCGGTCGAGTTCCTCCGCCGGCACCAGGTCCATCGGCTGGAACCGCCCGGACCGGGCCCGGACCCGCAGCCCCGTTGGCGCAAGGTGGTGGCGGTGCAGCCACGACAGCGGCATGGCGAGCGGCGCTGGATCGGTGCCGCGAAAACTCGCCACGCCGAACAGCACCTCGATGCCGCGGTCGAGCACATAATCCGCCAGCGCGTTCCAGAGGTGGAACATGGCGGTACCGCCGCGATGCGCAGGGTGCACGCAGGAGCGGCCGAGCTCCAGCAGACGGCGGCCCGAGGCGCGGAGCGGCGCGAGATCGTATTCGTCCTCGGAGTAAAACCGACCGCCCGGTCCGAGCCGGTCGCCCGGCAGGACGCGATAGACGCCGACCACGTCGTCGAGCGCCGCCGGGTCGCGCCGGGTGTCGATCAACAGCAGGTGGTCGAACAGCGGGTCGAAGCCGTCGCGCTCGAGCCTCGCGGCGTGATCGACGAGCGGCCCGTCGGCCCCCAGTTCGCGCACGAAGACCTCGTAGCGCAACCGCTGCGCGGCCCGCAGATCCCGGCCGGACGCGGCGAGGCGCACAAGGTAATGCGGATCGTCCGGGATCATGCCGGCTGCCGTCTTCCGTTCGCGATCGGGCCAGGGCGGCACCGCCGCAGGTGCGGCGGCGCGGACCCGCCGCTGCGCGGTGAACCCGTCCGGACAGAGCCTTCTATGGGCTTGTGGGCGCATTTGCAACAGCCGCGACGGCACGCAGAGCGCGCGCACAATCCTCAGTTGATTAACCATTCCTGGCAGTTGAATATCCGGTCGTTTGGTCGAAGACCGGAAGCAGTTGGACCCGCGAGCCTTCGATCACCACCTTGCCGGCGTGCTCGAAGTTCACGGTGATCCGGCCGCCGACGTTCGACTGCACCTGGCCCAGTCCCCAGTCCGGCCGATCGGGGTGGCGGACGAGCATGCCGGGTTCGAGTAGCGCGTTCATCTCCGTCCCCTCCCGTCAGCCGAGGATCCCATGTCCGAGAAGCCCGACCTCGCCGCCCTGATCGGCAGCCGCATCTGTCACGACCTGATCAGCCCGATCGGGGCGATCGGCAACGGCGTCGAGCTCATGCTGATGGACAGCGGGGCCAAGGGGCCGGAACTGTCGCTGATCGCCGAAAGCGTGGCCCATGCCAATGCCCGGATCCGCTTCTTCCGGGTGGCGTTCGGCGCGGCGGGGGGCGACGCCAGAATCGGCCGGCCCGAAGTGCTGGCGATCCTGTCCGAGGTCACCAAGGGTGGGCGGCTCCAGATCTCCTGGACTGGGCCTGCCGATCTGGCGCGGCGCGAGGTGAAGCTCGCCTTCCTGCTGATCCAGTGCCTCGAGACGGCGATGCCCTGGGGCGGCCAGATCGCCGTTTCGGGGGACGGCCCGCGCTGGACGGTGACCGGCACGGCGCCGCGGCTGCGGATCGACGCGGCGCTGTGGGAGGTGCTGTCGAACCCCCGCGCCCCGACCGACATCACCCCGGCCCAGGTGCATTTCGCGCTGGTCCCGGCCGAGACGGCCGCACAGAACCGCCGGCTGACGGCAGAGCTGCGCGATACCGAGATCCGGCTCGGGTTCTGATCGCGCGGCCGGATCCGCTACCGCCCGGACGCGGCCCGGGGCCATCACCGGGCGGGACCGAACAGCTGCATCAGGATGCCGAATTCGTTGAAGGCGGTCCATTCCCGCCGGACCCTGCCACCCTCGATGTGCCACTGGGTGATGCCCCAGAGATGCACCTCGCGGGCCGTGGGCGGGCCGTAGGGGCCGTGGCCGCGGTGATGGCCGAGCGCGCCCCAGCGCGCGGCAACCAGACAGGACCCGCCCGGATCGCCCATCCAGTAGAGGTCGTCGAGCCGCATCGCGAGGTTCGGGAACATCGCCAGCATGGTCAGGACATGCGCACGCAGCTGCCCGAGGTCCGAGAAGGCCCGGCCGGTCGACATCTCGGCCGTGACGTCGGGGGCATAGACCTGCCGCATCGCCGACAGGTCGCGCCCGTTCCAGATCCGGTCGAAGGCGGCGGCGACGAAGCCGCGCAGGTCGGCGGCCGGCGGCGGGATTGCCGGGCGCGCGGGCTTCCCCTGCCCCGGCAGCCGGGCCGGCTCGGCCCCGAGGAGCGCTGGACGCTCGGCGTCGAGCCGCGCCTCGGCCGCGGTCCGCGCCGCCGCGATCACATCGACGCCGATCTGCTTCAGGAGCATCGCGGTGTCGTAGGCGACATGTTCGGTGTGGATCTCGTTGCCGCGGGCGACGCAGTTGGCCATGCAGAACAGGCGCACCGGCCGCCCGGTCGGCGGTCCCCAGCGGCTCCAGCCGGTGTTGGTGCCAAGGATGACGGTGCGGTGCGAGGTGTGGAAGTCGGTGGCCGCATCGCCCGCCCAGATCACCTCGTCGGCGACCAGCCGGATGTCGGGAATCGCGGCATTGGTGTGTACCGTATCGGCCACGATCTTGTCGCGGCCGTATTGCAGGCCGACATCGTCCCACACCCGGCAATCGTGCGAATAGGTGTCGTAGATGTAGCCGATGTCCTTCTCCTCCCAGATCCGGTGGGTGATGCGGACGATGTAGTCGATGATGTCGAGATAGGCCGGATCGAAGCCGGTCATCACCTGCCGCGGCAGATGCGAAGGCGGGCGCTGCAGGAACCCGTCGGTGCCGCCCCGGGTATAGGCGGCGAGCGACACCGTGAAGTCCTTCGGCATCTGGTGGTCGCCGAGCGCCGAGAAGCGCGGCTGCGTCTCCTGCGCCGTCGGCAGCGCGGTGATGTCTTGGCCGGTTGTCATGGAAGGCTCCTGTCGGATGGACGCAGCTGCGGGGCGACCGTGGGCAGAGATGTCTTGGGCTGCGCGCGTCATCCCTTGACCGCGCCTGCGACGAGGCCGCCGACGATCCGGCGCTGGCTGAACATGACGAGCACCAGAAGCGGCAGGATCACCGAGACGGTGGCGGCCACGGCATACATCACCTGGCCGGGCTGCTGGGTGGTGCCGAGAAAGCCGATGATCTTCGGCACCATCGTCTGGTTGTCCTCGCGCAGCAGCATGGCGCAGATCACGAAATCGCTGTAGCCTACGAGAAAGCTGAAGATGCCGGTGGTGATGACGCCCGGCCACATTACCGGCATGATCACCATCCGGAACGCCTGCAAGCGCGAACAGCCGTCGATCAGTGCCGATTCGTCCAGATCGCGTGGGATCGACAGGAAGAAGGAGTGCAGGAGCCACAGCGTGAACGGCTGGTTCAGCGCCACGAGGACGATGATCGTCGTCCACTGGTGGCCCCAGAGGTTCCATTCGAAGAACGGCAGGAGATAGCCCGACACCAGCGTCAGCCCCGGCATGGCGCGGAACACGAGCGCCAGGACGAGGATCCAGAAGGCATAGCGCGCGGTGGAGCGCGCGAGCGCGTAGCCGCCGAGCGTGCCGAAGGTCAGCGACACGATGGTGACGCCGAGCGTGATCACCACCGTGTTCAGCGCCTGGCGCCAGAACTCCTGCCCGATCCAGACGTCGCGATAGGCCTGGAACGTGAACGGGCTGCCGGTCAGCGCCTCGGTGCGCGGGCCGAAGAAGGCGTCCTTCCAGGACACCAGCGAGAAGAAGTCGCCCTCGAGCTTGAGGCTGCCCCAGGCCGTCCAGAGAAAGGGGAGCGAGGCGGCGGCGAGCCAGAACGCGATGAACACCGCGGCCAGCGCGACCAGCGACGGCGGCGGGCGCAAGGCGCGGGGCGCGTCGCTCATGCCTTGCTCCTGAATCCGGTCCAGGCGCTGCGCAGCGACGGCGTGAGCAGCACAAAGATGCAGAGCACCGTCAGCACCGAGGTGGCCGCGGCCGAGCCGAACAGCGGCGTGTCACCCCGGAGCGCGAAGAAGATCAGCGTCGACAGCGACGAGGCATGCGCCGCGGCAGACAGGCCGATGATCGATTCGAACACACGGAAGTTGTCCATGATCAGGATCAGCATCAGGAAGGTCGCTACCGGCTTCAGATGCGGCAGGGTCACGAGGCGCAGCCGCTCGAGCCGCGAGGCCCCGTCCACCATCGCCGCCTCGAGCGTGTCGCGCGGCACCGTCTGCAGCGCGGCGAAGAACACGATGAACACGAAGGGCGCGTTCGACCAGACCCCGTGGACGAACAGCGTGGCCCAGGACAGCGGGCCCGAGGATTTCAGCGACAGCCCGTCATCGCCGGTGATCCACTGCAGGAAGGCGCCGATGATGCCGCGCTGGTCGATCATCCAGAACAGCGTCAGCGCGCCGATCACCGAGGGGACGATCATCGGCAGCAGCGTCAGGTAGATCACCCCGCCGCGGGTCTCACGCGGCAGGATGTTGACCGCCAGCGCGATCAGAAGGCCGAAGCCGAGCGACAGCGGCGACACGACCACGGTGTAGATCAGCGTGAACAGCAATGCGCGGTAGAACGGCAGGTTCAGTGTCTGCGCGACCGCGGTTCCGACATCCGGCGCCTCCGACCAGATCGCCCCAAGCTCGGCCACCGCCAGATGCGCAGCACCGAAATAGGTGCGCAGGCCGTTGAACTGGCCGAGCGGTCGTTCGGCGTTGAGCGCCGCCATCGCCTCGGTATCCACCCGGGTCTCGGTCTTGCAGCCGAACGGGTCGCAGGTCTCGTATTGCGCCAGCACCTGCGGATGCTCGACATGCAGCGATTGCGTCACCACCGACACCAGCGGCAGCGCGATGAACAGGATCATCGCGAGCATCGAGGGCAGGATGAACAGGGCAAAAGCGCGATGCGGCATGGCGCTGCGGCCGGGCGGGGGGCGTGACGCCCCTGCCCGGCCCGTCCTTACTGGATGAAGCCGGCTTCGCGCGCGGCGGTCGTGTAGGCCGCCTCGGCATCGGCGAGCGCCTGTTCGGCGGATTCCGCCCCGGTCATGAAATCGACGATGTTGGCGTCGATCGCGTTCGCCATCAGGCCCATGTAGGGGATCGTCGGATAGCTCGGCGCACCGCCCTGGACCGAGGCGATCACCCCTTCGGCCGAGGCTGTCGGGGTGTAGCCCTTGATCAGCCAGACGGCGAGTTCCGGGTTCTGCTGGGCCAGGTCCGGCGCGATGGCATGCATCATCACCCGGAACGACGCCTCGGCGTCGGCGTCGGAGACGTTTTTGGCAATGCCGAAGGCATCCCACCAGACGGTGGTTGCCGGGTGGTCGTAGCCGGCCATCTTGGGCGCGGCCGACAGGCGCATCTGCGGCGCCACCGTGGGTGCCTTGTCGGTGCCGGGGAGCACCAGCGAGGCTTCCGAGCCCCAGAAGAACGACAGCGCGATCTCGTTGGCCTCGAACAGCGGCACCAGCGCATCCGACGACCAGGTCAGGTAGTCGGCATCCATGTAGCCTGCCAGCGCCTTCAGCGTCTCGAGCGCCTTCACGCCCTTCTCGTTGTTGATCGCGGGCAGCGCCGTGCCCGGCTGGAAGAACTCGCCGTCCTGCCCGAGGTAGAGGTTCACGAAGCCCTGGCCGAGCGCCCATCCCGGCTGCAGCGCCAGACCGATCGGGTTCTCCATCGTCCCCTTGGCGCGGATCGCCTCGGCGGCCGCGATCACCTCATCCCAGGTCTCGGGCGGCGCCACGCCGGCCTCGGCCAGCACATCCTCGCGGTAGAAGAAATGTTCGGCATTGGCCATGAAGGCGATCGCCATGACCTTGCCGTCGATGCGGATCAGCTGGCTCGGCTGCAGGTCCTGGCCGTACTTCGCCACCAGATCGTCGAGCGGGCGCAGAAGGCCCGCGGTCAAGAGCGCGGTGATTGAACCGTTGGCGCCGATCTTGACGGTGTATTCGGCCGGATTGGCGGTCAGCGACGGGATCTGCAGGTCGGAATGCTGCGTGGTCTGGTTCGCGTTGACCTCCAGCGTGGGCGTGACGCAGTCCATCGCCCGCGCGGCGATCGCATTGAGCGCCGGAAAGTCGTTCGACAGGATCCGGACGGAGCCGGACGCATCCGCGGGACATTCGGCCAAGGCGGGTGCCACCGCCAGGAACACGGCCGTCGTTGCGGCCAAGAAGGAACGTGCGTTCATCATCGAGACTCCCTGTTCATGTGTCGTTCGGTCGAGCCTGGTCATCGGGCGATCCGGGCCGTCCGGCACCGGCCGAGCCGGGGGTACGCAGACGCCGGACAGGCCGCGCGACGGCCTTCCCCGCCGCGACCGTAGCACCAATGAATACGCTTGCAAAAGATTCTTCGTTGGGTTTCTGTCGAATCCGGGGCCGTTCGGGTCCGGAGGCAGGCGCATGTCCGATTTTCAGGCCGCGAAAGCCGCGGTCCGCAACTACTATGCCGATCTGGCGCAGGCGACGCCCGACAGCGTCGAACACGTGCTCGCGCGCCACACGCATGCGGACTGGCACTGGCGGGGCATGCACCCGTTCCACGAACAGCATGGCGCCGCGGCGGTGGCACAGGTGTTCTGGGCGCCGTATCTTGCCGCCATGACCCGGGTGCAGCGCCGCCCCGACATTTTCATGGCCGGGCTGAACGAGATCGACGGCTATCAAAGCGTCTGGGTGGTGTCGATGGGGCATCTGATGGCGCTGTTCGACCGGCCCTGGCTCGGCATCCGCCCGACCGGCCGGATCGCGATGCTGCGCTATGTGGAGTTCCACAAGGTCGAGGACGGGCGGATAGCCGAGACCGCACAGTTCTTCGACATCCCCCACCTGATGATCCAGGCCGGACAGAACCCCTTTCCGCCGGCCACCGGCGCGCATCTGGTGCAGCCCGGGCCGATGACCCACGAGGGGCTGATGTGGGACCGGCAGGACCCCGAGCTCGGCAAGCGGACCCATGCCGCCATCATCGCCATGATCACCGACATGGGCAGCCGACGCGAGATGGAAAGCGCCGGCCAGCGCCTGCAATACGAGCCGCATCTGGCGCGCACCTGGAACGACGACATGATCTGGTGGGGCCCCGCGGGGATCGGCGCGAGCTACACGATCCAGCGCTACACCCGCCAGCATGCCGGTCCGTTCAACGCCCATCTCGGAGCGGGCCTGCGCTTCAACGGCCATCTCTGCCGCCTGGCCGAGGGGCATTTCGGCGGGTTCTTCGGCTGGCCGAACCTGACGCTCGCCAACAACGGCGGCTACATGGGCATGACCGCCGGGCCGGGCCCGTCCGACATGCGCGTGGTGGACCTCTACCGCGAGGAGAACGGCAAGCTGGCCGAGAACTGGATCTTCATCGACATCCTGCACTACCTGAACCTGCAGGGGCTTGACGTGCTGGGCCGCATGGCCTCGCTCGACCCGGCGGTGCAGGCCGAGCCCTGGGAGCCGCCCGCGCGCTGACCCCGACACCGCCGACCAGCCCGAAAGGCCGCAACATGTCCGACCCTTTGCCGCCCGCGAAACCCGAACCCGTGCTGCAGGTCGAACGGCGCGACTACACCCAGCTCGCGCCGGACCGGCGCGGACGCGTCCAACCGATGCGCGGCTTCGATCCGGTCTATACCGACATCGTCGATTACATCGTCCGCTGCACCCATCGCATCTGGGACGAGCGCGATGTGGGGCTGATCTACAGCCATTACACCCACAACTGCGTGGTCTATGGCACGCTCGGCACCGTCTACAACCGCGAGGACATGGTGCGCGACACGATCCAGAGGCTGGTCAGCTTTCCCGAACGGCGCGGCATGGCCACCCAGGTGATCTGGCGCGGCGACGAGGATGCGGGCTTCTACACCTCGCATCTGGTGACCGGATCGGGTCGCTACACCCAGGACGGTCACCTCGGCCCGGCCAACGGGCGGCCCTTCGTGTCGCGCACCGTGGCCGACTGCATGATCCTCGAGAACCGCATCTACCGCGAGTGGATCGTGGCCGATCCCTTGGCGGTGATGCTGCAGATCGGGGCCGATGCCGGGGCGCAGGCCGACGCGCTGGCGCGGGGGATGTCCGAGCGCGGGCCGATGAACCCCGACATCGGCGAGAACCGCCGGATGGTCGGCCAGTATCCGCCCGAGGCCGAGGCGGACCTCTCGATCGCCCATAGCCCGGTCGAGGAATGGGTCCTGGGCTGGCTCCACGAGGTCTGGAACCGCCGCATGTTCGGCCGGCTGGCCGATGCCTTCGCGCCGAACTGCCAGTATCACGGGCCGCTGATGGCCGAGCTTTACGGCGTGGCGGCGGTCATCCACCAGACGCTCGGGCTGATCGGGTCGATCCCGGACGCGGGCTTCACCCCCCAGCACATCTGTTCGGTCGCCTCGGAAGAGGGCGGGCACAAGGTGGCGGTGCGCTGGATCCTCGAAGGCCATCACCTCGGCCACGGCATCCTGCGCCACATCGGCCCGCCCCGGGGCCAGCGGCTGCAGGTGATGGGGGTCAGCCATTTCCATGTCCGCGACGGGCGGGTGCTCGAGGAATGGCGCCCTTATGACGAATTCGCGCTGATGGTGCAGTGC
>Ga0224723_1002033_pt1 | contig 11530 bp, 10 predicted proteins | sample Balambano_FR2_Me_FD_161647 | JGI IMG/M metagenome (GOLD analysis project Ga0224723, IMG submission 161647) | Freshwater sediment microbial communities from Lake Towuti, South Sulawesi, Indonesia - Balambano_FR2_MetaG | ecosystem: Environmental > Aquatic > Freshwater > Lake > Sediment | place...
CGTGTGTCGTGCGTGGTCAAATAATAGCGCCGCTGCGCGTCGTGATCGCCGTGGCCGCTAAAAAAGAACAAGAACGTGTCGCGCTCGCCGACGCTGGTGGCGAGCTGCTCGAGCGCGTCGAGCAGGCCCTGCCGCGTCGCCTGGGCGTCGGTCAGCAGCGTCACCTGGCTCTCGGGATAGCCGCAGAACGTGGGATTCTTCAAGACCTCCGCGAGCGCCTGGGCGTCGGTGGCCGTCTTCGGCACATTCCAGCCCGAAATATTGGCATAGGTACCAACCCCGATCAGCAGCGCGTGGCCCTGGGTGAACGGCATGGCTTTCCTCGCTTCACTTGTTGCAGGTGTGTCGAGCGTTGCACTTATTATATGAGAACGTCGGCGCGGGCGCTACTACGCACACGCATAGCAGCCTGTTTCTGCGCCCGTGCCCAAGCTGCTATAATTTGTGCTACGCGGATTAGCGGCTTTTCCATCGCACACGAGGAGGTACGCGATGATTCAAGAGTATCGCCCGGAGCCGTTCAGCGACTTCGCCGACCCGCAGGTTCGCGCGGCGCTGCGGGCGGCCGTCGAAACGGTGCGCGGCAAGCTGGGCCGCTCCTACCCCCTGGTCATCGGCGGCGAGCGCATCATGACCGAGCAAACCTTCGACTCGCTCAACCCTGCGCGGCCCTCCGAGCTGCTTGGCCGCTTCGCGCAGGCTGACGCCGCGCTGGCCGACCGAGCTATCAACACGGCTGCCGAGGCCTTCAGAACATGGCGCAGCGTGCCGACCGAGGCGCGCGCCCGCTGCCTGTTCAAGGCGGCCGCGATCTTGCGGCGTCGCAAGCACGAGTTCATCGCGCTCATGGCCTTCGAGGCCGGCAAAACCTGGCCCGAGGCCGACGGCGAGGTGGCCGAGGCGATCGACTTCTGCGAGTTCTACGGCCGCGAGATGCTGCGCTACGCCGCGCCGCAGCCCGTCACGCCCTTTCCCGGCGAGCACAACGAACTGGTCTATATCCCCCTCGGCGCGGGCGTGTCCATCCCGCCATGGAACTTCCCGCTCGCGATCATGGTCGGCCTGACGGTCGCCCCGGTGGTGGCCGGCAATACGGTGGTGCTCAAGCCGGCCTCGGTCACGCCAACAATCGCGGCCTGGTTTTTCGACATTCTCGAAGAGGCGGGCCTGCCCCCCGGCGTGGTCAACTTCGTGCCCGGCCCCGGCGCCTCAGTCGGCGATACCCTCGTCGATCACCCTCGGACACGCTTTATCAATTTTACTGGCTCGAAGGAGGTTGGTTTGCGTATCGGCGAGCGCGCGGCGGTTCGCCAGCCCGGCCAGCTCTGGATCAAGCGCGTGGCGCTCGAAATGGGTGGCAAAGACGCGCTGATCGTGGACGAGACGGCCGACCTCGACGCGGCGGCGCGTGATGCCGTGACGAGTGCCTTTGGTTTCCAGGGCCAGAAGTGCAGCGCTTGCTCGCGCCTGATCGTCGTCGACCAGGTCTATGACGCGGTGCTCGGCAAGGTCGTCGAGCTGGCCCGCCAGCTCACGGTTGGCGACCCGGCCGAGGGCGAGGTGAACATGGGGCCGGTGATCGACGCCAAAAGCTACGCCAAGATCAAAGAGTATATCGAGATCGGCAAGGGCGAGGGCCGCCTGGTGCTGGGTGGCGAAGTCAACGGCGGCGAGGGCTACTTCATCCCGCCGACGGTTATTGCCGACCTGCCCGAGCAGGCGCGCCTGGCGCAGGAAGAAGTGTTTGGCCCCTTGCTGGCAGTCATCCGCGCGCGCGACTGGCAGCACGCCCTGGACATCGCCAACAACACCGAGTATGGCCTGACCGGCGGCGTGCATTCGCGCAGCCGCGAGCGGCTCGAGCAGGCCCGCCACGAGTTCCACGTCGGCAATCTGTACTTCAACCGCAAAATTACCGGCGCGATCGTCGGCGTGCAGCCGTTTGGCGGCTTCAACATGTCGGGCACCGACTCGAAGGCCGGCGGGCGCGATTACCTGCTGCTCTTCTTGCAAGGCAAAAGCATCTCGGAGCGCTTTTAGTTCTCCGCGGAGAACGAGACTGGGGCGGCAGTCTCTGAAGCCCAAGTCCTCGGGCTTGGGAGCCGTCACGGAACCAACCCGGCACCTGCCACGTCCTTACTCACGAGCGCTCGAACAAGACGTTCAGCACAATGAGGAGGACATTACAGATGGCAGGCAGGAACACCCTGGTGGTGGCGAGTGTGGCGGCGGCGCTGGCCCTGGCCGCAATTTTAGGGATGCTCGGAATGTTGCTGGTGCGGCCGGCTGCCGCGCAGGCACCCGCGGGAGAAGCAGCAGTGCGACAGATCACGGTGGTCGGTAGGGGTGAGGCCAGGGGCGCGCCGGATCGCGCCAGCATCAACCTGGGCGTGGAGACACGTGGGGCCACAGCGGCCGAGGCGCTGGCCCAGAACAATACACAGATGGCGGCGCTAGTCGCCAAGCTCAAGGAGCTGGGCATTCAGGGCGCCGACATCCAGACGAGTGGCTTCAACGTCGGCACCGACTACGACTACGAGGCGCGTCAGGTGCGTGGCTACATCGTCTCGAACAGCGTCGCCGTGACCGTGCGCGACCTGGCCAGCGTCGGTAGCTTGCTCGACCAGATGGTACAGGCGGGTGCCAACAACATCTACGGCATCAGCTTCAGCGTGGCCGACACCAAGGCGCTCGAGGCCGCCGCACGCGAGCAGGCGATTGCTGATGCCAAAGAGCGCGCCGAGCAGATGGCGCAGGCTGCTGGCGTGAGCCTGGGTGAGGTGCTCGTCGTCAGCGAGGTGGTGGGCGGCGTGACGCCTATGCCGATGATGGCCGACGCGATGCTAAGCGAGAAGGCCGGCGCGCCGGTCGAGCCGGGCAGCCTGGGCTTCAGCGCCCAGGTGCAAGTCAGCTTCGCGCTGCGCTAGCACGCCCGCTTACGCATTAGGATGCTTGTGCCGTGCTCATCAGTCACGCGAGGCGAAGTGATTGCGATGCGACAACCACGCCGTGAGCCGGCACCAGCGATCGGCGCTGCTGAAGGCGCAGGAGCAACCCGTGGCGTGCAGCCCGCACGCGCCGAGCTTCCTATAGGGTAGAGGCGCTACGCACGCTCGAGGAAATTGGCAGGTGCGAAAAAGCCGCGCCTGCGCAAGGGTTCGGGCGTCTCGGCTTTACAAAGTGCGCGCAGCCGATGCATCACCGCGGCCGCCTCAAGCAGAAAAGCTGCCCACGGAGTTCGAGCAGGCGCGCGAAGCACAAGCAGTTCAAAGCGCTGCGCCTCCCCCTTTTTGTCACGATGGCACCGAGCGATCCATCCCGCGCCCCAACACGAGGACGAACAGAAAAGATGTTGACAAATCCTAACAAACAACCAGGATCGATCGGGCTGGACGTGTCACCTTGCCCCGCGAGTTCCTTGACGAGCTGGGTATGCACCCGACGCGGAGGTCACCATCGAGACGACGGCGGTGGGGATTGTCATTCGGCCGGCACAACCATTGCCTCCGATCACAGCACGGATCGCGGCGCTCGACGGGCCTGTTTCGGCATGGCCGACAATGGAACGCGAGATCGAGGACGGACGGCTGGAGTGAGCACCCCACCCGTCTTTCTCGACGAAGCCGTCGTGGATGTGGGCGTAGGCGATCGCGCCCGGCGGAACCGTCGCGACGTTGATCGACAGATTGGCCGAGCCGACGTTCTTGGCCGAGAGGCCTTGCATGTAGCGAATGCCGTTCCAGCCACGCTCGGCACCGCCGCCACGAATGACCGTAATGCCGTCGAGATCCTCGGCAAGGCCCGGGTCGATGGCCCCCGTTCCGGCCGTGTTGCTCGTCATCGCGCGCTCCTTCTCTGCCTGCAAGCTTGTCAACATACCCAAGGGTGTGGGGTGTGTAGCGCTCAGCCGCCAGAAACTGCTAACGGCTGGACGCTGCGTGCTTACTGTGCGGGAATTATAGCAGGGAAGTGCTCGCCTACGCTCAAGGACAGAGCCGCGCGATAGCCTGTGAGGCTTGTGCCAGGCAGGCATGCACCTCCTCGGGCGTTGCCAGGGCACGTACGGTGTCGGCGAGCTTGCGAGCTTCCGCATAGTTCAGTGCGGCGATCCGCCGTTTGAGCGCGGGAATGGCCGAGGGGCTTGCACTGAACTCGGTCAGGCCAAGCCCAAGCAAGACGGGCGTCGCCTCCAGGCTGGCGGCCATCTCACCGCACATGCCCACATGGATGCCGGCTCGCTGCCCGGCCGCAATCGACTGTGCGATCAAGGCCAGCACCGACGGGTGGAAGGGGTCGAGCAGGTGGGCAACACGGGCGTTGGTGCGGTCGCAGGCCAGCGTATACTGGGTCAGGTCGTTGGTGCCGATGCTGAAGAAATCGCACTCCTGCGCCAGTTGATCGGCGCACAGCGCCGCCGACGGGATCTCGATCATCACGCCGATCGAAACGTCGCCGACCGGCTCGTTGGCCGCGATCAACTCGGCGCGCACCGACTCGAGCAGGGCGCGCGCGGCCCGAAAATCGCTGACACCGGCGATCATTGGGAATATGACACCGACCGGCCCGTGGGCGCTGGCCCGCAGCAGCGCGCGCAGTTGTGTGCGCAGGAGCAGCTCCATCCCCCAGATCAGGCGGGTGCCGCGCCAGCCCAGGAACGGGTTATCCTCTTTTTCGATCGTCAGGTAGCGCACGTCCTTGTCGCCACCGATATCGGCGGTGCGGATCAGGCAGCGTCGCCCGTCGAGCGCCTCGATCACCTCGCGGTAGGCCGCATACTGCTCGGCCTCGGTCGGCGGCTCGCTGCGGTCCAAAAACAGGAACTCGGTACGAAACAGCCCTACGCCTTCCGCGCCCCATCCCAGCGCCTCGTGGCAGGCGTTGGGAACAGCGATATTCGCCAGCACCTCGATCGGCACGCCGTCGGCAGTGATCGCCGCTGCTTGAGCAGCCTTACGCTCCTGTTCCTGGCGCTGCTGCTCGGCGCTATGCAGTTGATGGTAGCGCGCAATCTCATCCATGCCGGGTGCGAGATCGAGCACGCCCGCGCCGCCGTCGAGCGTAACCATTGTTCCATCGACAGTACGCCACAGCTCGTTGCCGATGCCGACAATCGCCGGCGTGCCAAGCGCGCGCGCTACAATAGCGGTATGCGAGGTGGCGCCGCCCCGCACAGTAGCGAAGCCCAGCACCATGCCTGCGGGGAACAGTGCCGTGTCCGAGGGCGCGAGGTCATCGGCCACGATGATCACAGGCTCGTCGAGGTGCAGCTCCTCGCGGCCACCCTGAAGATGCCGCAGCACACGCCGCGTCACGTCCTCTATATCGCCAGCGCGCTGGCTCAGGTAGCCGTCGCCAAGGGCGCGCAAGCTAGCGGCGTAGCGGCTCATGACGTCGGCCAGCGCATGTTCGGCGTTGATCAGCCGCGTGTGAATCTGCTGGCCGACCTCGCCGAGCGTCTCCGGGTCGTCGAGCAACTCGATGTGGGCTTCGAAGATCGCCGCCACCTCCGAGCCGACCTCGCGTTGCAGCGATGTGACCAGCAATTGCAGTTCCTTGCGTGTCATGTCCAGTGCATGGTCCAGGCGCGCCTGTTCCTGCTCGATCTGATCCTTCGACACGCTGCAAGAGGGCACCATCAGCGCTGCCGGCCGCCACACCAGCACTGGCCCTACGGCGGTGCCGGGAGATACACCCTGCCCGTGAAGTTTCATTATGTTGCCTCGTGGAAATTGGCCGCGAGCAGCGCCTGCAAAGCGTGCAGGGCCTGTTCGGCATCTTCGCCCTCGGCCATCAGCATGAGTTCGGTGCCCTTGCTCGCGCCCAGGGTCAGAATTTGCGCCATGCTCTTGGCGTTTGCGCGGCGTGCGCCATGGCGTACCGTGATGGTCGCCACGAACCGCTTGGCGGTCTGCACGAACAAGACGGCAGGGCGGGCGTGCAGGCCCGACTCATGCGCGATCGTTGCGGTTACTTGATGCATAGCTTCCTCGCTAAAGTAATAACAGCGGCTCTTCGAGCACGGCGCGCACATCCTGCAGAAATCGTGCAGCCGCAGCGCCGTCCGTGACGCGATGATCTGCGCTGAGGGTCAGTGTCAGCATCTGCCCCCAGATGATAGTGCCGTTGCTTTCGAAAGGCCGCCGCGTGCTGCGCCCCACCGCGAGAATTGCCGCCTCGGGCGGGTTGACCAGCGCACTGAACTGATCGACGCCGAACATACCCAGGTTCGAGATGCTGAACGTGCTGCCCTGCAGCTCGCTTGGCGTGAGCTTCCTGGCCTCGGCGCGTTGCCGTAGCTCGCTGAGTGCGGTGGCGATCTCACCGAGACTGCGCTGGTGGGCGTCGCGGATTACGGGCACCAGCAGGTCGCCGCCGCTGTCGAGCGCGATCCCCAGATGCACCGGCGCGTGCAGCCAGATGCCATCTTCGCGGAAACTGGCGTTAAGCGAGGGGTGGCGCGGCAACAGCGAGGCCACCACCCGCGCGATCAGCGCCGTCACCGATGGCCGGTAGGGCAGCCGCTCGCGCAACTGCGCCGCCGCCTCCATGTTCACGTCCATCGACAGCACGAACTGCGGAAGGCCGGCGCTTAGCGTCAGGCGCTGCGCGATGATCTTGCGCACGCCTACCAGCGGCACCAGCCGGCCTGCTGCCGAGTCTGTGCCAGCCAGATCAGGCACTGAGGCAGGCGCAGACAGCGCTGCGGAAGCGGCTGCGGCAGGGATATGGTGCTGCGGCCCAGCGCTCCCGTTCTTGAGCGGCTGCTCGCTTACTCGCCGCGCCGCGATCGCCTGTAGCACGTCGTTTTTGCGCACACGGCCTTGCAGCCCACCGCCGCTCACCGCCGCCAGGGCCAGCCCATGCTCTCGCGCGATACGGCGTGCCAGCGGGGTTGCACGCTTTCTCGGCCTTGTCTCCGACACCGCGCGCGGCGCGGCCGTCGCCAGCGACACGAGTGCTGGCTGAGCCTGAGCCAGACTCTCGCCCGGTTGCAGAATCCTGGCGATCACCGTCGCTACCGGCACTGTCGCACCGTCGAGAGCGGTGATCTGCGCCAGCGTCCCACTCGCGGGGGCCTCCACCTCCATCGTGGCCTTGTCGGTCTCGATGTCGAACAGCGGCTCGCCCGCCGTGACCTGCTCGCCCTCGCCCTTGTACCAGCGCACGACGGTGCCTGCGTCCATGACCATATCAACTTTGGGCATAATCACGTCGACTGGCATGGCGCTACTCCTGCACCAGCCGCCGGGCCGCGACGACGATATCCTCGACTTGCGGCACGGCGCTGCGCTCGAGTTGGCGGTTGTAGGGGATGGGCGTTTCGCGGCCGGCCAGCCGGCGGATCGGCGCGTCGAGGAAGTCAAAGGCATCGCTTTCGGCCAGCCGGGCGACAATCTCGCCGCCGAAGCCACCCGTGCGCACCGCCTCATACACCACCAGCACACGGCCGGTCTTGCTCGCCGACGCCACCAAGGTCTCCTCGTCGAGCGGCCGCAGCGTGCGCACGTCGACCACTTCGAGGTCGATGCCCTGCTGAGCGAGCTGCGCGGCCGCCTCGAGCGCGCGGCTCACCATCACCGAGTAGGCGATGATCGTGGCGTGCTGGCCCTCGCGGCGCACCAGTGCCTTGCCCAAAGCCTCCTCGTACAGCTCCTCGGGTACGAAGCCTTTGGTGCGGTAAAGCAGCTTATGCTCGAAGATCAGCACCGGGTTGGGGTCGTGGATCGCGGCGAGCAGCAGCCCTTTGGCGTCATGCGGCGTGGCCGGCACCACAACTTTCAAGCCCGGAATATGTGCGAACCATGCCTCCAGGCTCGACGAGTGCTGCGCCGCCGCACCCGTACCCGAGCCGCCCGGCGTGCGCAGCACTATGGGTACCGCGACCTTGCCGCCGAACATAAAGCGCATCTTGGCCGCCTGATTGACCAACTGGTCGGATGCCAGCGTGATGAAGTCGCTGAACTGGATTTCGGCGACGGGCCGCATGCCGGTGATCGCGGCGCCGATCGCGATACCGGCGATAGCCTCCTCGGCGATCGGGGTGTCGAGCACGCGCTCGGGGCCAAATAGATGGTAGAGGTCGCCGGTGACGTTGAATGCGCCACCGTACACGCCGATGTCTTCGCCGAGCAGGAAAACGCGCTCGTCGCGCTGCATCTCCTGGCGCAAGGCTTCGCGGATAGCCTCGGAATAGCTCAACTCGCGCGTCGTCGCAGTCGTCAGCTCTGTCGAAGAGTGTGTGATCGTGCTCAACGTACTCCTCTTCCCGTATAGCAAGCCGTCGGTCGTTGGCAGCGCGCATCCGATGCACTACATTGAGCCACGGATGGTGTTCGCAATACGGCCTTGTTGCGTTCTTCGTTCATTCAGTGCCATTGCCTGTGAACAAATAAACCAAGCAACAGCACGCCGAAAGAAAAACGTGGCCTTATTGAGATGCGTTGTACGAAGGGGCGCTACCGGAATGGCCGAATCAGGCATAGACAGCATCTTCCAGAATCGCCGGGTCAGGCTCCGGGCTCTGTTCGGCGAAGGTGACGCTCGCGTCGATCAACTGCCTGGCCGTGCGTGTGATTGCCTTCGCCTCGGATTCGTTGAGCAGGCCAGCGCCGATCAGGTGGCTACGGAAGCGCGCGATCGGGTCACGCTCGCGCCACGACTGGATCTCGTCCTGGGTACGATACAGGTTACGGTCGCTCTTGGAATGACCGCGCCAGCGATAGGTTTTCGCCTCAATCAATGTTGGACCCTGCCCGGCACGTGCGCGAGCAACCGCAGCGGCTGTAGCTTCATAGACCGCCAGCAGGTTGTTGCCGTCGACCGACAGGCCGGGGATGTCGTAAGCAGCCGCGCGCGCGCTAATATCCCGCGTCGGCACGCCCGCTTGCACCGGCAGCGACATGGCATAGTGGTTATTCTCGCAGAAGAAGATAATTGGCAGCCGCCAGATCGACGCGCAGACCAGCGCCTCGTGGAAGGCCCCTTCGTTGGAGGCACCGTCGCCGAAGAAGACCAAGCAGACCTCACGGCGGCGCTGGGCCTTCATACTCCACCCCACGCCCACCGCGATCGGAATACCTCCCGCCACGATACCGTTGGCCCCCAGGTTGCCGCCCTCGACATCGGCGATATGCATCGAGCCGCCGAGGCCACGGCAGTAGCCCGTCTCCTTGCCCATGAACTCCGCCATCATTCGGCCTGGATCAGCGCCCTTGGCCAGACAGTGGCCGTGCCCGCGATGCGTTGACAGGATATAGTCGGTGGGATCCAGCGCTGCAATGGCGCCTACAGCGCTCGCCTCCTGGCCGATCGACAGATGCATAGTGCCGTGGATCATGCCGCGCATGTATAGCTGCTCGGCCGTCTCCTCGAATACGCGGATGCGCTCCATCTGGCCCAGCAGGTCGATCATGCGCTCGCGCGAAAGCGTGGGCGCTGCATTCGCAGGCGCAGGCAAAATCAACCCCGATGCCGTCTCGTTCTCGGCAAGATTGCTGTAGGCCATCTCGCCGTTGTTACGCGGCTCTCCCTGATGTTCCTGCACAAAGCCCTCCGGTACCGTCAATCCAGGAGCATTTGGTCTTGCATGCGGCGCAGTTGCACCACGGTCTGTCGCTCGTCAAGATCGACATCCGCATAGCGCATAGGCTGACCTTGTTCGATATCGCGGCGCAAGGTCGCCCCTTGAGCCAGGCCAAGCGGGAGCAAGCCTTCTTCGCGTGCGACTGCGGCCACATCCACGCCGCCGTACACCGTGTAGCCGCCGATGCCGTCGATCTGCTCGCCGGCACGCAGCGGGCGCTTGGCTATCGTCAGCACCTCGGCTACCAGCCCGTGCGTCGGCTGGATCGTCGCCTCGTGCTTGAGCACCGCGCGTGCTACCGAGAGCGGCGTCTCCAGGCTGGTCAGATGATACGGACGGTAGAGCACCCAGTTCGGCCCTTCGCCCATCTGAAGATAGCGCAGCTCATCGACCACCCTGTGCTGTTTGCTGGTGAAGACCAGGAACACGCCCGGCGCAATACCGCGTGCATAGTCGACGACGCCGCTCTGCGAGAGGACGCCGCCCTGCTCACGCGGGCAGAAAACCCGCGTCAGGTCTTTGACCGTCGCTTCGAGGCCGTGCATATTGCGCTTATCCGGCCGCAAGCCGGTGGCATTGGCCAGCGCGGCCATCTCGACCATGGTCTTGGTTCCATCCACAAATGAGCACAGCATCTTGGGCGAGGCGCCGACCTTGCGGGCACGTTCCTCCAACGACTTCGGCGTCGCCGTGAGGTCGAGCGGGTTGTTCTTACCCTTGCCGGCGCAGACCACGTCGAGTCCGAGCGCGCGTGCGAACTCGTAGAGCTCAAGTGTAGCCGCGGGCTCATCGCCCGCCGAGCCGGTATACACGACGCCGGCCGCATCGGCCATGCGTTTGAGCATCGGCCCAACCGTGACATCGGTCTCGACGTTGAGCAGCACGATGTGCTTGCGTCCGAGGATTGCCGACCAGGCGATGCGTGCGCCGAGGTCGGGGATGCCGGTGGCCTCGACGATCGCATCGACGCCGCTAAGCTTTGGAAGCAGATCGGCGCTCCTGGTCATCACGTACTTGCCGGCGTGCAGCGCCTCGTCGGCGGTCGTCGCGTTATCGGCCTCGACGATCTGCTCGGCCACGATGCCGGCGGCAGTAAACGCGGCGTGTGCGCGCTCGGTAGCGATGTCGGCAATGGCGCGCACGTCCATGCCCTGCATCCCTGCCACCTGGCTGACGAGGCCAGTGCCCATTTGCCCGGCGCCGACCAGGCCGACCGAGATCGGCTTGCCGCTGCGCTCACGCTCAAGAAGCTGTTCGTACAATCCCATCGCTTAGCTCGTCTCCTTCCACACCCGTAGGAGCATGCCGACCGAGGGTTCCGGAAGCGGCAGTGCCTCGATACACACCTCGCCCGGCAGATCGGGGGTGAGCGCCCCGTTGGCTTTGAGCACCATATGGCCGAGTTCAAGAATATTGCCGTTCGCCAGCTCGCCTACGCCCATAATGGTGTAGCGCTGTCCGTCGATTTCGAACACCTGGCCCGCAGCCAGCGGCTCGCGCAGCTTCCCGGCCCGATGGAGCAGCGCGAACTCGGCCAACTCGTCGGGCGCATCGTCGCGAAAGAAGACCCAGACCCCTACCTCGGTAAACTCAGTGACGAGCGGCCCGACGGCGGTAATGGTCAGCTCATAGATTGGGGCGGCCATAGGAGTCACTCCACAACCTCTACGTTATCTTCCTTCACGCCCGACACAAACAGGTCGGCGGTGATGAAGCGGAACAGCGGGCCGGAGGGGCGCGTGGCATGAATGTCGACGGTCAGCACCTTCTTCATCGGGTAGACGCCCACACGGGCCGTACCGCCACAGTCGATTACCGCGACGGCGATCTCTTCGAAGTTGGCCTTCGACTTAAAGCCGTCAAAGACACGCCCGCCGGTCAGTTCGGCAATTTTGGCGGCGAGCGGGTGGATCCCGCCGCCAGTCACGCAGTAGATCAGGTCTTTAC
>Ga0224723_1002035_pt1 | contig 11527 bp, 9 predicted proteins | sample Balambano_FR2_Me_FD_161647 | JGI IMG/M metagenome (GOLD analysis project Ga0224723, IMG submission 161647) | Freshwater sediment microbial communities from Lake Towuti, South Sulawesi, Indonesia - Balambano_FR2_MetaG | ecosystem: Environmental > Aquatic > Freshwater > Lake > Sediment | place...
GCGGCGCTCTCGCTGAAGGTGTTCGGCGAGGATTCCGAGGCGGCACGCACCGTCGCGCAGGGGCTGCGGGCACGCATGCTGGGCATCCCCGGCCTGGTGGACCTGAACGTTGAGTCGCAGACCCTGGTGCCGCAGGTCGAGATCCGCGTCGATCCCGCCGCCGCCGCGCTGCACGGCCTCACGCCCCAGGCTGTGACCGCCTCGGTCGAGGCGCTGGCCGGCGGCCGCATGCTGGGGGCACTCGGCGACGGCGCCGGGCGCACCGAGATCGTGCTGCGCCTTGCCGAGGCGCAGCGCGACGCCGCGGCGCTGCGCGGCCTGCTGGTGCCGACGCCGCACGGCGCGGTGCCGCTCGATCGCCTCGCCGAGGTCGCGGAAACCTCGGTCGCGAACCAGATCCTGCGCGAGGACGGCATCCGGCGCATCGTGGTCTATGCCAACGGCGACGGCTCGCGCGATATGGCGGCACTCGCCGCCGATCTTGCCCGCCTGGTCGCCGAGACCACGCCGCCGCCCGGCATCCGCATCGTGCTCGACGGCACCTTCCGCGCGCAGGAGGCGGCCAGCCGGGCCATCGCGATCCTGGGCGGCATCTCGGCGCTGCTGGTCTTCCTGGTGCTGTGGCAGCGCTACCGGTCGGTCGTGCTGGCGCTGATGGTGCTGGCGGTGATCCCGATGGGCCTGATCGGCGCGGTGGCGGCACTGTGGATCGCGGGGCAGCCGCTGTCGGTCGCCTCGATGATCGGCTTCGTCACGCTCGCCGGCATCGCGGCGCGCAACGGCATCTTGAAGGTCTCGCACTGGATCAACCTGGCGCTGCAGGAGGGCGAGGTGTTCGGCCCTGGCCTCGTCATGCGCGGCACGCTGGAGCGGCTGGCGCCGGTGCTGATGACGGCACTCTCGGCCGGGCTCGCGCTGGTGCCGCTGCTGATCGGCGCCGGCGAGGCGGGGCGCGAGATCCTGCACCCTGTCGCGGTCACGATCTTCGGTGGCCTGGTCACCGCGACGCTGTTCGACGCGGTGCTGACGCCGGTGCTGTTCCTGCTGTTCGGCCGGCGCCCGCTCGAACGCCTGCTCGCCGCGCGTGATGCGGCGGCCGAGGCCGGCGCGCTGCGCCCGGCGACAACCTTCTGATACCGAAAGGAGAAATTTTGATGAACCGACGCATGATCCTGGCCGGCCTCGCGGCGCTCTCCACGCCCGCACTGGCGCAGGAGCGCGACCGGCGCGGGCCCAATGGCGGCCTGCTTGCCGGCAGCGATGGGCACGAGGTGGAACTCGTCGCCAACGGAACGGCGATCCGCATCTATCTGATTAATCACGGCCGCGTCGCAGCACCGCGCAGCGGTGCGACGGCGCGCATGGTGATCCAGGAAGGCCAAGTGAGCCGCACCGCGACCCTGGCGGCGAGCGGCGACGCCTTTGCCGCCACGCTCGAAACCCCGATCGGCAGCGGCGCGCGCGTGGTCGTCACTGGCCGCATGCCCGACGGCCACGCGATACAGGCGCGCTACCTCGTGCCATAAGGGCGGCCCGCGGGAGAAACACAGGACGGACCGAAGCCATGATCGAGCTCGCCATTGTCTTTGCGCTCGTGTTGCTGAACGGCTGCTTTGCGATGTCCGAACTCGCGCTGGTCTCGGCGCGTCCCGCGCGGCTGCGGGCGATGGCCGAGCAAGGGAATGCCGGGGCGCAGGCCGCCATCGCGCTCTCCCAGGACCCCGGCAAGTTCCTCTCGACGGTGCAGATCGGCATCACGCTGGTCAGCATCATCGCCGGCGCCTTCTCGGGCGCGACGCTGGGCGATGCGCTGGGCGCCCGCCTTGTCGCGCTCGGCCTGCCCGACGGGCTTGCCGAGACGCTCGGCTTCGGGCTGGTGATCGCGTTCGTGACCTACCTTTCGATCGTCGTCGGGGAACTGGTGCCGAAACGCTTCGCGCTGCGCCAGCCCGAGCCGATCGCCTGCCTGGTGGCGCGGCCGATGACGATCATCGCGCGGATCGGCGCGCCGGCGGTGTGGCTGCTGAATGTCTCCACCAACATCATCTTCCGCCTGCTCGGCCCGACCAAGAACACAGGCGAGAAGGTGACCGAGGACGACGTGCGCACGCTGATCGCCGAGGCCGAGCGTCAGGGCAGCATCGACACCAGCGAGCAGCGCATGATGCAGGGCGTGCTGCGCCTTGGCAGCCGTCCGGTGCGCGCCGTCATGACGCCGCGCGGCGAGGTGGACTGGCTTGATCTGCGCGCCACCGACGCGAGCTGGCGGGAGATCGCCCTGACGGCGCGGCACAGCCTGCTGCCGGTCGGCGACGGGTCGATCGATTCCATCGTCGGGGTGGTGCGGGTGCGCGACCTGCTCGCCGCTATGGCACGCAACGAGCCGCTCGATCCGCGCGCGATGATGAGGCCGGCCTCGATGGTGCCCGACGCGGCCGAGGCGCTTGCTGTGCTCGGCGTGCTGCGCGAGGCGAACCTGCCGATGGCGATCATCCATGACGAGTATGGTCACATGGAGGGTGTCGTCACGCCGACCGATCTCACCGGCACGATCATCGGCACGTTCGGCGAAGATGCCGAGGACGAGCCCGAGCGCGCGGTGCAGCGCGACGACGGGTCCTGGCTGCTGGCAGGCGCGATGGCGGTGGACGAGGCCGCCGAGCTGCTCGGCATCAAGCCGCCGCAGCCGCGCAACTATCAGACCGTCGGCGGTCTGGTGCTGCAACTGATGGGCCGCATCCCCGAAGCCGGCGATCGCGCCGACGGACTGGGCTGGCAGTGGGAGATCGTCGCGATGGATGGTCGCCGCATCGAAAAGCTGCTGGCGCGGCCGGCGGCAGTCGGCGTCGCCGCACTGCGCCGCGCTGCCGGCACGGCGCTGGCCGGGTGAGCAGGACCGACACGGCCGCGCGGTTGCTTGGCGGCCCGCTCGGTCTCCATCCGCCCTGCGAGGCGCGATGCTGAGCCCGCTGTCCGACCTGACCTATCGGCACCTGTTCCTGGCCCAGGTGCTGTCGCTGCTCGGCACGGGCCTGGCGACGGTGGCGCTCGGCCTGCTCGCCTTTGAACTGGCTGGGGCCGACGCGGGTGCGGTGCTCGGCACCGCGCTGGCGATCAAGATGATCGCCTATGTCGGCATCGCGCCCGTCGCCGGCGCCTTCGTTCATCTGGTACCGCGGCGGACGCTGCTGGTCGCGCTCGACCTGGTGCGCGCCGCGGTCGCGCTCTGCCTGCCCTTCGTCACCGAGATCTGGCAGATCTATGCGCTGATCTTCGTGCTGCAGGCTGGCTCCGCCGCGTTCACGCCCACGTTCCAGGCGACCATCCCCGACATCCTGCCGGCGGAGGCGGAGTACACCAAGGCGCTTTCGCTCTCGCGCCTCGCCTACGACCTCGAGGCCCTGGCGAGCCCGGCCATCGCCGCGGCGCTGCTCGGCGTGATCGGCTTCCACTGGCTGTTCGGGTTGAATGCGCTCGGCTTCGTCGCGTCCGGGGCGCTGGTGCTCTCGGTCGCCCTGCCCTCCCCGAAGCCGCCCACGACATCGGAAGGCGCCTGGGGCCGCACGACGCGGGGTGCCCGCATCTACCTTGCCACGCCCCGGCTGCGCGGGTTGCTCGCGCTCAACCTGACGGTCGCGGCGGCGGGCGCGATGGTGATCGTCAACACGGTGGTGCTTGTCCGTGCCGGCTTCGGTCTCGGCGAACGGGAGGTCGCCTGGACGCTCGCCGCCTACGGCTTCGGCTCGATGGCCGCCGCGCTCGCCCTGCCGCGCCTGCTCGGCGAGCGGGTGACGGACCGGACGGCGATGCTGGCGGGTGCGGGACTGCTCGTCACCGGGCTGCTGCTGGCGCCCGCGGTGCCGTCCTGGCCGGCGCTGCTGCCGGTCTGGACCCTTCTCGGCCTGGGCAACGGATTGGTGCTGACGCCAAGCGGGCGGCTGCTGCGCCGCTCGGCGCAGGCCGGCGATCGGCCGGCGCTGTTCGCCGCACAGTTCGCGCTGAGCCACGCCTGCTGGCTGCTGACCTATCCGCTGGCCGGCAGGCTGGGTGCAGCGATCGGGGTCGGGCCGACCTTCCTGGTGCTCGCCGTGCTGGCGGCTGCGGGGCTGGTTGCGGCCATGGCAGCGTGGCCGAAGCGCGACCCAGAGGAGATCGAGCACGACCACTCCGCCCTCCCGCCCGATCATCCTCACCGCGGCGCTGAGCACCCGCCAATGCCAGCCGGATCAGGTGGTTTCCGGCACCGGCATGCCTACGTGATCGACGACCTGCATGCGCGCCGGCCGCGTCCAGCTGCTGATCGATGAAATTGAAGTCGGCGCTACGTTGCACCTCGCAGCGCATCAGGGGCATGTTGAGCCGTCGCCAGACCGCCCGACTCGGTGCAGTGGTGCGTAGGCAAACGCTTGTCTGACGACGGCACGTGCCGCGTCGGTCGACGTGCAGGGACGGATCAGCACGGCCTGTGATGCGGATGTGCGATGCGCGCCCTGGGACAAGGTCTCGGCCCCGCAGAAGCGGTGCAGAAATTGCAGGCTGATGGAGAGCTGCGGACCGGAGCCTGGGCATGACGAGTGGCATGCACTCGCGCACCTTGCGGTCGCGGGCATGCTCACGGTGGCCATGCATTCGCAGTCCGTCGACGGCACGGCTGGAGTCGGAGACATGGCAATCGGAGTGCACGTGGACGTCCCCTCGATTACAGGCTGGGTGCGTAGGCTGGGCCAATCGCAAGCATGACATGAAGCCAATGCCTCGCTGGAAACTGACTGGCCGACTACCTGTGATGCTGCCACGTGAGACCGATGACGGGATGCGCCGCGACGGTTCGGGCGCTGCGTCGCTGCAGCACGGACACGCCGTAGATGAGCGCGGAAGACTGCACGGCGTACCAGCTCTCCCCGTCCCGGCCGGACTGAGTGCCCTGGAGTGGGATTTCGCACGGTTTACTGCTATAGAAGAGAGACGGCGATAGCGAAGACTGTACAATCAAGAAGTCCAATTAAGACCGCGAGATAAAAGCCGCGGCACCAGGCGCGGCGATACTGTTGTTCAGGCCACGCTTTCCGAGTGCCACCGCCGGGCCGTGCGTGCCGCTGATCTCGGCAGAGCCAGTCGACACCTCGAATCTCGCGGCACTCCCCGATGGCAGCAGCCGGCATTGATGGGCTTACCCCACGACCACCGTTCCGCTCGGCTGGGCTGCATCAGGGATGGCAGCCGATAACCCGCGGGACGGGGGTGCGACGTCCCGCAGGTGCGGACACTCCGCCCCAGCCACACGGGCTACTTGTCGCGCGGTGCGTGCTGACCTTCCTGGAGCAGGTCATGCGCACGACCGCCAGGGCCGACGGCAGTCTCGGTGCTATCGAGATGGCGCGACACGGAGTTCGGAGGGGTTCCGGCGGGAAGGCGACCGGGAAGGGGAAGGTGCTGACGGGTCGGGCGCGGCCAAGCAGTCGCAGATCGGCTGAAGCGCCACGCCGCGGAGGCAAGCGGCCCGCGCTCCCGTCGCGTCGTGGTCAAGGCGCGGATAGTCCGGCTCCGGGCCGGAAGCGCGGCGGCCGGGGCGCACGTGCTCTACCTCCAGCGGGACGGCACGACGCGCAATGGCGAGCGCGGGCAGCTCTACTGGCCGGAGCGCGATGTCGACTAAGACCGCACCCTCGTTGAGCAGGGCGCCGGCGACCGCCACTGCTTCCGCTACATCGAAGCACCCGAGGATGCCGGTCGGCTGACCGGCCTGGGCGGCCTCCCCGCGACGTGATGCGCCAGATGGAGGTCGGCTTCGGCACCAAGCTCGATCAGGTCGGCGTCGATCACTTCACCACGGGCCATCCCCACAGCCTGGACGGGCCGGCGCGGCAGGCGCGCGGATCAGTGCGCTCGTCAAAGCCGGCGCCTGGCCCTCATCCCGGCCGGCCTATCGGACCATGGTGGCGCTCGCGCACGTTGACGACACCTACCGCCCCAGCGAACACCGACGGCAGCTCGATGCCGGCGACATCCAGCTGCCGCAGGGTGCCGATCCCGACGCTTTCGTCGAGCGCCATGTTCGCCGCCTCGAAGCTCTCCGCCGCGCCGGCATCATCGAGCGCCTCAGCTCGGACCACTGGTAGATCCCGCCCGACTTCGAGCAGCGCGCGCACGCCTACGACGCCGGGCGCGGCCGGCAGGCGAACCTGCGCCTTCTCTCTGCCTACGACCTCGACCAACAGATCACCAGCGACGGGGCGCCTTGGCTTGATCGCCAGCTCGTCAGCCGCGAGCGCCCACCGCTTGCTCATACCAGCGCGCTGGAACACTGACTCGCAGGGGATTCCCCCGACGCGGTGCGGCGTGATTCGCTGCTCTTGGTTTCAGGGAGGCGGCTCATGGCGGTGGTAATCACGCGGCTGGACCACGACAGTGCAGGTCGGCGGCGGCTTGCGGCAGGCAGTCGCGACAGCGACGCGGCTCGGCGGATGCTGGCGCTTGCGCTGGTGCTGGAGGACGCGTCGCGGACGGATGCGGCGCGACTGTGCGGCATGGACCGGCAGACGCTGCGCGACTGGGTGCATCGCTACAACGCCGAGGGGATCGCAGATCTTTCGGACCGGGGCGCGGCCGCAAGCCGCTGCTGAGCGCCGAGCACGCGGCGCTGGTGGCCAATTTGGTCCGCAGCGGCCCCGACCTTGCCACGCACGGCGTGGTACGCTGGCGGCGGATTGAACTGGCGCGGGTGATCGAGCAGCGCTTCGGCCTCCGGCCCGACGAGTGCACGGTGGACAAGTTGCTGCGCCGGCTGGGCTTGCGGGGTCTGTCGGCGCGGCCGCGGCATCCGGCGCACGATGCCGAAGCGCAATCGGCGCATAAAGAACTTCGCCGGCCGGGTCGCCGCCGCCATGCCCGAGCACGCGCGCGACCGACCGATCGAACTCTGCTGGCAGGACGAGGCCCGCGTCGGCCAGCAGGGCACGCTGACCCGGCTGTGGGCGGCCCGCGGATCGCGCCCGCCGGCACCGCGCGATCAGCGCTATTCCTGGGCCTATCTGTTCGGTGCCGTCTGCCCTGCCCGCGATGCCGGCGCCGCCCTGGTGCTGCCGCACGCCGATGCCGAGGCGATGAACCTGCACCTGGCCGAAATCAGCAGCCAGGTCAGACCGGGTGCGCACACCGTGCTGATCCTCGCCGGTTCCGGCTGGCACCAGACCGGCGGCCGGCTGCGTGTCCCTGACAACATCAGCCTGCTGCCGCTGCCGCCCTACTCGCTGCAACTCAATCCGGTCGAAAATGTCTGGCAGCACCTGCGACAGAACCAGCTCAGCAACCGCGTGTTCGACACCTACCACGCCATCGTCGACACCTGCTGCGATGCCTGGAACGCCCTGATCGCAGAACCAGGACGCATCACCTCAATCGCAACCCGAAACTGGACACAGGTCGCAACTTGAGGGCGCTGGTGTAACACGAGCTTCCGTGCCGAGGTGCAGCGAGCGATGGAAGCCGGCAAGGCTGAACTGATCCACCAAGGCCACGCGCGACGCACGCCAGATGGCGTCACCGCCCGCCGCGACCTACTGCCCGGGCTGCAACGCCAAGACGTCACCCGGGTCGGGGAGCGCTTGGCTGCCAAGGCCCACCGAAGCTTCCTCCCGATAAAAGACGGCCAATCCGTTCGCGGCCGGTTGGTCGGGACAGCGCAACTGGCCAGCGGACGACTCACCATGATCAACGATGGGCTTGGGTTCAGCCTCGTACCCTGGCGGCCCGTTTTGGAGACAGCGAGATCGGCCGCGAGGTCGCTGGTGTCGCCCGGGGCAATGACGTGTCGTGGCAGCTCGGCAGCAAGCGGACGCTGGCGATCGGGATGTAGTCAGTGCCGGTAGGCGACTCAATCGGCGCGACCGGCGGCGATGCGGTTGTCCCATTTGCGCGACAGAGTAGTCCCGCAGCGCTATGCGTCGTACTTCTTTGTTGGTCCGCTTCGTGCGATCCACGCGTCCACCATGTCGGCCCACTCCTGCAGCATGTGCCGGCGCTGCGGCTCGGACTCCGCCTTGTTGTAGGCGCCGCGCGAGGAACGGCCGTCCTCATGGGCGAGGCACTTCTCGATCCAGTCGCTGTTGAAGCCGAGCTCGTTCAACAGCGTCGAACCCTTACGGCGAAGGTCGTGAACGGTGAAGGGTTCGAGCGCCAAAACTTTCTCCTTCGCCCGGACGACCACGGCGTAGGTGACGCGGTTGAAGGTCGCGCGCGACATCGGCTCGTCGGCCTCGTATCGCGACGGCAGGAGATAGCGCGAATTCCTAGCACAGGTCTTGAGCGCGATCATGATGTCGAGCGCCTGCCGGGACAGATAAACGTTGTGCGCCTTCGTGCGCTTCATTCGCTCCTTCGGGATGGTCCAGACGGCGCTCTCGAAGTCGACCTCGTCCCACGTCGCATCCTGCAACTCGCTCTTGCGGACCATCGTCAGCAGGATCAGCCGAAGGCCGAGGCGAATGGTCGGCAGCGTTGCCACGTGCTCGAGCTGGTCGAACAGCACGCGGATCTCGGCCGGCGACAGCGAGCGGTCCTTCGGAATGAAGGTCGCGATCGACGCCGGCCCAACCTCGTCGGCGGGATTGGCAAGCTTCTCGCCATTAAGGATCGCAAACCCGTAGATCTGCTTGACGATGTCGCGGACGTGCAGCGCGGTCGCGGGCGCGCCGCGATCCTTCACCTTGCCGCAGAGCGCGCGGAGGTCGTCCGGCGTCACCTCCGACAGCAGGCGGTTCTTCCAGGTCGGCAGGATGTCGCGCTCGAAGATCGCCTTGCGCATGGCGCGCGTGGTGTCGGCCATCCGCGCTTCCTGGAGCCAGCGCTTGCCCGCACCGGCGATAGTCGGTACGGCCTCAGCGCGCCGTCGCGCGCGCTGTTTCTCCTGCGCCGGACTTTGGCCCGCCGCGACCGACTTCCGCGCCGCGAGACACCGCTCGCGGGCTTCGGCGAGGGATAGGTCAGTGCTACCATAGACGCCGAGCGTCAGCGTCTCGCGCCGGCCGTTGATCCGATAGTCGTAGCGGAAACTGACGGTGCCGGACGGCATGACCGCGACGTACATACCGTCACGATCAGCCACCTTGTAGGCTTTCGCCTTGGGCTTCAGTCGCTTGATTGCGATGTCGGTCAGGATGATCGGGTCTCGTGGCTGCCCACATCGGTGGTTCCGAGACCCCAAGATACCGTCAAGAAACTCTATTACATAAGCGTTTGCAAAGAGTTGTACAGCTTCTACGGTGCTCGCGCGGGCGGACGGCCAGCGGGCCCGCGCAGCGCCACATCAGGCAGAAGCAAGGGCGATACCGTCACTGATACCGTCAGGTGCTTGTACTAGACGTCGATCCGTCGCGAGCCATCCCGATGCAATTTTCACACGCATTCAATGCGATAAGGGAGCTTTGCCGATAGATCGCGAACCACCGCGAACCCTGTCGCATCATTCCCACTCGATGGTCCCCGGCGGTTTGCTGGTGATGTCATAGGTGACGCGGTTGATGCCGCGCACCTCGTTGACGATGCGGTTCGCCGTGCGCAGCAGGAAGCCCATGTCGAACGGATAGACGTCCGCCGTCATGCCATCCGTGCTGGTCACGGCCCGCAGCGCGCATGCAGAATCATAGGTGCGGCCATCGCCCATAACGCCCACCGTGCGCACCGGCAGCAGCACGGCGAAGGCCTGCCAGATCGCGTCGTACAGGCCGGCAGCGCGAATCTCCTCGAGATAGATCGCATCGACCTTCCGCAGCAGGTCGGCTTTCTCGCGCGTGACCTCGCCGGGGATGCGGATGGCGAGGCCGGGGCCGGGGAACGGGTGGCGGCCGACGATGGATTCCGGCAGGCCAAGCTCACGCCCCAGCACGCGCACCTCGTCCTTGAACAGTTCGCGCAAGGGCTCCACCAGCTGCATGCGCATGTGCGCGGGCAGGCCGCCGACATTGTGGTGGCTCTTGATGGTCACGCTCGGCCCGCCGGTGAAACTGACGCTTTCGATCACATCCGGGTAAAGCGTGCCCTGCGCGAGGAAATCGGCACCACCGAGTTTCGCCTGCTCCTCCTCGAACACCTCGATGAATTTCTGACCGATCGTCTTGCGCTTCGCTTCCGGGTCAGTGATGCCGGCCAGCGCGCCCAGGAACAGGGCGGAAGCATCGCGGTGCACCAGGCGAATGTTGAAGCGGTCGCGGAAGGTCTTCACCACCTCCTCGGCCTCGTTCGCGCGCATCAGGCCGTGATCGACGAAGATGCAGGTGAGCTGGTCGCCCACCGCCGCGTGGATCAGCACCGCGGCGACCGAGGAATCGACGCCGCCCGAAAGCCCGCAGACCACCCTGCCCGCACCGACCTGCGCGCGGATCTTGGCCACCGCCTGGTCGCGATAGGCGGCCATCGTCCAGTCGCCGGCCATACCGCATACGCCGTGCGTGAAGTTCTTCAGCAGCGCGGCACCGTGCGGGGTGTGCACGACCTCGGGGTGGAACTGCACGCCATAGAAATGGCGCGCCTCGTCGGCGATCGCGGCGAAGGGCGCGCCTTCGCTGGTGGCGATGGGCACGAAGCCTGGCGGCAGGCGCGTCACCCGGTCGCCGTGGCTCATCCATACCTGCTCGCGCGACCCCGGCGCCCACACGCCGCGCGTCAGCCCGCTGTCGGCGACGACATCAACGAAGGCTCGGCCGAATTCGCGATGGTCGCTGCCTTCCACCGCGCCGCCGAGCTGGGCGGCCATGGCCTGCTGGCCATAGCAGATGCCGAGTACCGGCAGGCCCATGCCAAACACGGCCTGCGGCACACGGGGGCTTGCCGCCTCGGTCACGCTGGCCGGCCCACCGGACAGGATGATGCCCCTGGGTGCGAACGCCGCGATTCGGTCGGGCGAGGCGGAGAACGGCCAGATCTCGCAATACACGCCGGCTTCGCGCAGGCGCCGGGCGATCAGCTGTGTGACCTGGCTGCCGAAATCGAGGATCAGGATGCGATCGTGCTGCGTCATGGCGCGATCTAGCGCAGCGACGATGAGTCGGCTAGCGGCCTGGCAGCCTCAGCCTCCCACCTTCGGCGCGGTGGCGGCCAGCAGCAAGCCGATCGGCTCCCACCGCATGGCCTGCTGGATCATCGGCTGGCCGCCGACGCGGATCGCCTGCTCCTCGATAAGGCGCCCGCCCAGGTGCTGGTAGAACCAGCGGCTGGGATTATCGCGCAGCACCCACAGCCGCACGCTGCGGCAGCCGATGGCGTTCAGGTGCGCGGAAACCGCGCGCATCAGCCGCCTTCCCAATCCCTGCTCGCGGTAATCGTCGAGCACGTACAGCGTTTCGATCTCGCCTTCCTCGCGTGCGCCCCCGCGCCGCCGCCCGCCCGAGGCGAAGCCCACGATCTGTGGCGGCTCCCATGGTCCGCGCAGCGAGTCCTCGCCCGACGCCACGGCAACGAAGGTTGCGTGCCCCGATCCGCCATCCAGGATGGTGGCGCGCCACATCGCCGCCTGGCGGTCATCCTATGCCGG
>Ga0224723_1002036_pt1 | contig 11524 bp, 12 predicted proteins | sample Balambano_FR2_Me_FD_161647 | JGI IMG/M metagenome (GOLD analysis project Ga0224723, IMG submission 161647) | Freshwater sediment microbial communities from Lake Towuti, South Sulawesi, Indonesia - Balambano_FR2_MetaG | ecosystem: Environmental > Aquatic > Freshwater > Lake > Sediment | place...
CACCCGGCCCGCCCGGATCGGCCCGCGGGTGGTCTGCACGCCGGTGACGCGACCGGCCTCGATGTCGATGCCGGTCACCTCGCAGTTCTGGATCAGGTCCACCCCGCGCGCATCGGCCGCGCGCGCGTAGCCCCAGGCCACCGCGTCGTGCCGGGCGGTGCCGCCGCGGCGGTGCCAGAGCCCGCCGTAGATCGGAAAGCGGGTCTGCTCGAAATCGAGATAGGGCAGTTGCTCGCGCACCCCCTCGCGGTCCAGAAGGATCGCGTCGTCGCCCTGGTTGACCATCGCGTTGCCGCGCCGCACGAAGGCGTCGCGCTGCCCGTCGGAATGGAAGAGGTTGATGAGGCCGCGCTGCGAATGCATGACGTTGTAGTTGAGCTCGGCCTCCAGCCCCTCCCACAGCTTCAGCGAATGGCTGTAGAACTCGCTGTTGCCCGGCAGCAGGTAGTTGGCGCGCACGATGGTGGTGTTGCGCCCGATGTTGCCCGAGCCGAGCCAGCCCTTTTCCAGCACGGCGACATTGGTCACCCCGTGGTTCCGGGCGAGGTAGTAGGCCGTGGACAGGCCGTGCCCGCCGCCGCCGATGATGATCGTGTCATAGGCCGCCTTCGGCACCGGGTCGCGCCAAGCCGGCGCCCAGCCCCGGTTGCCGAGCAGACCTTCGCTGACGATCTTCCAGCCCGAATAGCGCATCACACCGATCCCTTCGCCCTCGCCATCAAAGCGGGATACGTCGGCATGTTCAATGCCGCTCGCGCAGATCCTCGCCCGGAACCGACAGGAGGCGTCGCAAAGCGCTTGGCGCCAGATTGTCACAGTCCTGTCATGTGATCGGCCGAGGCTGAGCCTTGCGGTCGGCAGGGCCGCCTGTGGATGTCAGGTGACGGGGACTGAGATGACGAAAGAATTCGGACGGACGATGGCTTTGCGGATGGGATTGCTCGCGGTTCTGACGGGCGCGGCCGCTCCGGCGGTGGCCGAAAGCTACTGTTTCCGCGCGGGTCCGGATGGGGCGAGCGCGCTCCGGCTCGACATCGCCGGCAACGGCCGCGCGAGCTTCACGCTGGAAAGCTGGCAAGGCGGCGGCCACAGTTGCGGCGCCTCGGGTCAGGCCCGGGCGATCGAGGGCGGCTGGGTGTACCGCGAGACGATCGACGGCGCCCGGTGCGAGATCGTGCTGGCGCGCACCGAGGACGGGGGCATCCTGCTCCAGGACACCGACAACCGCTGCCGCACCACGCTCTGCGGCGCGCGGGCGATGATCGACGGGCTGGCGTTCCCCCACACGTCGCGGGTGGCCTGCTGAGCAGCCGGCGCCTGAGCGGGAGAGAGCCTACGCCTCGCCGGCGGACGCCGGTCGCGGTGGTCTCTGGCGGCAACGGTCCGGCGGCAACGGCCTGGCAGTAGCGATCCCACGCGCGCGGCGCCGCGACACGACGCCTTCCCTTTCCGCCCTGACCCGGCCGCGGTGACACGACCGTGCGTCTCGCCCCCGTCCGGCGAAACAGCGGGCCCGGCCTCAGGCAGCCGCTCCATCCGTCCTCTCGGCGGTGTCAATGCCCCGAGGTCATCGCCGGGCGCAGGGTCTCGTAGAGAAACCACACGCGGCGTTCGGCCTCGTCGGTCCAGCTATCGATCAGGCTCGCCGAGGCGCTGTCGCCGTGGTCGTCGCAGACCGTGTGGACCGCGCGCAGCGCCGCGACAAAGGCCTTGTTGTCTTCCATGAGCTCTCCCAGCATGTCGGCCGGCTCCACGTAATCGGCCTCGTTCGGCGAGATCCGTGTCATCGCCGCCGCCTGGTTGATCGAGCGGAGCGTCATGCCGCCGAGCTTGCGCACCCGTTCGGCGATGACATCGGTCGCCGCGAGGATCTGGTCGGCCTGTTCGTCGAGCATCAGATGGTAGTCGCGGAAATGCGGCCCCGAGACATGCCAGTGGAAGTTCTTGGTCTTGAAGTAGAGCGCGAAACTGTCGGCCAGAAGCCCGTTCATCGCCCCTGCGATGTCGCGGACCGCATTGCCGCCGAGGTCGGTCGGGGTTCCGAGCTTGCCTTTCGAAAGCGTCCGTGCGTCCTTGTCTGCCATCATCGCGCTCCCAATGCGCCGCCCATGCGGGGCGGCACCAGAGATCATGGCCCGCCCCTGTAACAATTCAACCGCCCTGCCGGCTACAGGCCCTTGGACTGATAGGTCTGCGCCACCCGGCTGATCGACACGAGATAGGCGGCCACCCGCAGGTCCTCGACATCCTGCCGGCCGTGCCAGACCTGACGCATCGCCTGGTAGGCACCCCGCATCGTGTCGTCGAGGCCCGAGCGGACCAGTTCCAGTTCACCCGCGCCGCGCAGGTACTTGTCCTTGAAATCGGGCGACAGGCTCCAGCCGAGGCCGCGGTCGGACGACAGCCGCTCCAGCTCCTCGACCAGCAGCTCGTGGCGCGCCTCTTCGGCGCGACGCTGCATCCGGCCGAAGCGGATGTGGCTGAGGTTCTTGACCCATTCGAAATAGCTCACCGTCACCCCGCCGGCATTGGCATACATGTCGGGGATGATGACGGTCCCCCGGCGGCGCAGGATCTCGTCGGCGCCGAAGGTCACGGGACCGTTGGCGGCCTCGACGACCAGCGGCGCCTTGATGCGTTCGGCATTGCCGAGGTTGATGACCCCTTCCATCGCCGCCGGGATCAGGATGTCGCATTCCGCTTCCAGAAGCGCCGCGCCGTCCTCGGTGAAACCGCCCTCCGGATAGCCCTTGATGGTGCCGTGCTTGACGATCCACTGCCGCACCGCCTCGACATTCAGGCCGCGCTCGTGATGCAGCGCGCCGTCGCGTTCGATGATCGCGGTGATGATCACGCCGTCCTCTTCCTGCAGGAACTTGGCGGCGTGGTAGCCCACGTTGCCGAGGCCCTGCACGATCACCCGCTTGCCGTCGAGATCGCCCGACAGGCCGGCGCGGCCGGCATCCTCGGGATGGCGGAAGAACTCGCGCAGCGCGTACTGCACGCCGCGGCCGGTCGCCTCCACCCGGCCCTGGATCCCGCCGGCATGCGGCGGCTTGCCGGTGACGCAGGCCTTGGCGTTGATGTCGGTGGTGTTCATCCGCGCGTACTGGTCGGCGATCCAGGCCATCTCGCGCTCGCCGGTGCCCATGTCGGGGGCGGGCACGTTCTGTGCCGGGCTGATCAGGTCGCGCTTGATGAGTTCATAGGCGAAGCGGCGGGTGATCTGTTCCAGCTCGTGCTCGTCCCAGGCGCGGGGGTCGATACAGAGACCCCCTTTCGAGCCGCCGAACGGCGTTTCCACCAGCGCGCATTTGTAGGTCATCAGCGCCGCCAGCGCCTCGACCTCGTCCTGGTTCACCGACAGCGCGAAGCGGATGCCGCCCTTCACCGGCTCCATGTGCTCGGAATGGACCGAACGGTAGCCGGTGAAGGTCTCGATCTTGCCGCGCAGCCGGACCCCGAAGCGCACCGTGTAGGTGGAGTTGCAGACCCGGATCTTCTCTTCCAGCCCCGGGCTCAGGTCCATCAGCGCCACCGCGCGGTTGAACATCAGATCGACGGACTCGCGGAAACTCGGTTCCCCGGCAACAGACATGGTGTGCTCCTCCCTCAGGCGCGTCGGCCGGTCCGTTCGGACCCGGTCCCGAAGAGCAGCTTAGGGGCCCGGCGCAAAAGGTGCATGGCATTTTCGCCGCCGACATGGTGTTTCCCTGCCCGGAATGGCTGCCGGGCCTGCCCGATTCGATCATCCGGGCCGGCGAAGGCGCCGGCGGCAGGGGCTGGTGGGCGGTGATTCGCCGTGCCGCCCTCCGCGGCGGCATCCGGAGGGGGCCGACTGTGCGGCATCGGGGGACAGTCCCGCAGCCCGTTCGGGCAGTGTTTCCCGCCCGCTGCGCAGCCGCGCCGCTGCCACAATTCGGCCCCAAGCCGGCGCATAGTCGCATGTCGGAACACTCTCGGACTCCGGGTCGGACCGGCGGCGCGCGACCACCCGACCGCACCTGTCCCGCCGCGGCGAAAGGACTTGGCATGACGCAGCACCGCGACCGACCCGCCCCCTTCCGCCGCTTCTGGCGCGACGAGGACGGCGCGATGATCCTGCTCGGGCTCGTGTTCCTGATGCTGATGCTGATGATGGGCGGCCTCGCGGTCGACCTGATGCGCTTCGAGGCGACCCGGACGCAGCTGCAGCAGACCACCGACCGCGCCGTGCTGGCGGCCGCGAGCCTGAAGCAGAAGCTCGACCCGGAAGAGGTGGTGCGCGACTATTTCGACAAGGCGGGCCTGTCCGACAAGCTCCGCTCGATCGAGGTCGTGCAGTCGTTCAACGCCAAGTCGGTGTCAGTCACCGCGGCGGCCGAGGTGCCGCCGTTCTTCCTGCACCTGATCGGGGTGGACGAGCTCAGCGCGCCGGCCGCGGGCACCGCCACCGAAAAGATCTCCAACATCGAAATTTCGCTCGTCATCGACATCTCGGGCTCGATGCGGGACAACAACAAGATCGGCAACCTGCGGGTGGCCGCCAAGGACTTCGTCTCGACCGTGCTCGCGGGTGAGGCCGGGGTCAGCACCTCGATCAACCTCGTGCCCTATGCCGGCCAGACCAACCCCGGCCCGCAGCTGTTCACCCTGGTCGGCGGGACGCGGACGCATGCGCATTCCTCCTGCGTCGAGCTGGCCGCCGCCGATTTCGGCACAACCACGCTGCCCGCGGGCCCGCGCGTGCAGGTGCCGCACTTCATGTTCTGGCCGATCGCGGCGGCGGTGATGGACTGGGGCTGGTGCCCGGCCGACGTAAACGGCGTGCGGGTGGCCCAGGGCGACGCCGCGGCCTTGCGCACGATCATCGACACCATCCGCATGCACGACGGCACCGGCACGCAGAACGCGATGAAATGGGGGGTTGCGCTCCTTGACCCGTCGGCGCGCCCGGCCTTTGCGCAGATGACGGCCGCCAATGGCGCCCCGGCCGGCTTTGCGATCGCCGACCGTTTCGCCGACCGGCCACTCGACTACGGCGCCGCCGACAGCATGAAGGTCGTCGTGCTGATGACCGACGGGCAGATCACCGAACAGTACCGCCCGAACGACCCTGCGGCCGAGATCAACGCGACCGAGGAACTGCAGGACCAGGGCGGCAGTTTCTACACCCAGTCGTCGAGCCGGGCGACCAATGTCAACAACTTCTACGCGATCTGCAACCTCGCCAAGGGCCGGCAGATCACCGTCTTCACCATCGCCTTCGAGGCGCCGACCAACGCCAAGACCGAGATGCGCACCTGCGCCACGTCGGTCGGGCACTATTACGATGTCAGCGGCCTGCAGATTCAAAGCGCGTTCCGCTCGATCGCGAACCAGATCGCCAACCTGAGGCTGACGCAATGACGCGGCACCTGTCCGGGGTCTTCCGCGCGCTCCGCCGCGACGACGGTGTCGCCTCGCTGGAATTCGTGATCGCGCTGCCGGTGTTCCTGATGGTGTTCATGGCCTCGTTCGAAAGCGCGATGCTGATGACCCGCTACGTGATGCTCGAGCGCGGCGTCGACATGACGGTGCGGGAACTGAGGCTCGGCGGCTATGCCGACCCGACCCACGCCTCGCTGAAGCGCGAGATCTGTTCGCACACGGTGATGTTCGCCGATTGCGAGGAGATCCTGATGCTGGAATTGCGCCCGGTCGCGACCGCGAACTGGCAGACGCTGGACAACACCGCGGCTTGCGTCGACCGCGACGCCGAAATCAATCCGCTCAGCGACCTGTCGCCCGGTCTCGAGAACCAGATGATGATCGTGCGCGCCTGCGCGGTGTTCGAGCCGATCTTTCCCACCACGGGCATCGGGCTGCAGTTGCCCAAGGTGCGACACGGGTCCGACGACTACGGCCTCGTCGCCACCTCGGCCTTCGTGAACGAGCCCAACACATGATCCGCACGCTCACCCGCGCCGCCCGAAGGCTGCGCCGCGACGAGCGCGGCGCGGTGATGACCGAGGCGGTCCTGATCCTGCCGCTGCTCGCCTGGGCCTATGTGGCGCTGTTCGTCTACTGGGATGCCTACCGCGCCCAGAACACGGCGGTCAAAGCCAGCTACACCGTCGCCGACATGGTCTCGCGCGAGTTGAACCCGGTCACCTGCACCTACATGACCGGCATGAAGAACGTGTTCGACTTCCTGATGGACGGCGAGCAGGCGACCGGGCTCATCATCACCAGCGTGACCTGGAACGCCGAGGAAGAGCGCCACGAAGTGGTCTGGAGCCTCGCCCGCGGCGGCGCCACGGCGCTGACCACGGCCACCCTGCAGCAGAACCTCAACAAGCTGCCCAAGATGAGCGACGGCGACACGGTGATTCTGGTACAGACCCGCGTCAGCTATGAACCCGCCATTTCGGTCGGCGTGCCAGAGTTCGACTTTACCCAGTTCATCGTCACCCGGCCGCGCCGCGCCGCGTCCGGCATCTCGACTTCTTGCACGGTCTGACCGGGCGCGCGTGACGCCCGAGCCTTGTGCCCCCGGCCCGCGCCGGTAGAGTGCGGCACATGCCCGGCCCGCGCCTTCATGTGGTCTGTGTCGCCATGTGCGGCCTCGCGCCGTGGCTCGCCGGCTGCGCCGACTTTCCCGAACTCGACGCCGCCTCGCGCGCCCGGATCACCGGCGACCGCCCCGCCCCGGCCATCGCGCCGATCGACGGCATCCGGGCCGAGGCGCTGCAGGTGACGATCACCGACGAGGGCGTTGCCGCGCTGCAGGCGCGCGCGGCGGCCTTGCAGGCGCGGGGCGCGGGCCTGCAGGGCCCGGTCGGCGCCCCCGAGACCGTGGCGCGGCTGACCGAACGCGCCGCCTGCCCGGCGCCCGGCCCGGCCTGCGTTGCAAGCCCCGCCGCAACCCGGTAACAGGCGCGGACCGGTCCGCCGCGCCGCCACGGAGTTTCCATGCCCCCACCCTTGCGCCTCGGTCTCGCCGGTCTCGGCACGGTCGGCATCGGGGTGGTGCGGACGCTCGCACGCAACGCCGACCTGATCGCGGCGCGCGCCGGGCGCCCGGTGCGGATCGTCGCCGTCTCGGCCCGCGACCGCGGCCGCGACCGCGGCGCGGACCTGTCGGGGTTCGCCTGGGAGGCCGACCCGGTCGCGCTGGCGCGGCGCAACGACATCGACCTGTTCGTCGAGGTGATCGGCGGCTCTGACGGCCCGGCGAGGGACGCGATCGGGGCGGCTCTGGCCGCCGGCAAGGACGTGGTGACCGCCAACAAGGCGCTGCTCGCGCATCACGGCCAGGCGCTGGCCGAGGCCGCCGATGCCGCCGATCGCGTGATCCGCTTCGAGGCGGCGGTAGCGGGCGGCATCCCCGCCATCAAGGCGCTGACCGAGGGGCTGGCCGGCAACAGCCTCCGCCGCGTCATGGGCGTGATGAACGGCACCTGCAACTACATCCTCACCCGGATGGAAACCGCCGGCCTGCCCTACGCGGCGGTGTTCGAGGAGGCGCGCGCGCTCGGCTATCTCGAGGCCGACCCGGCGCTCGATGTCGGTGGCATCGATGCCGGCCACAAGCTGAGCCTCCTGGCCGCCATCGCCTTCGGAACGCGCGTCAGCTTCGACACGGTCGAGCTTGAGGGTATCGGCAAAATCTCGATCGAAGATATCCGCCACGCGGCCGATCTCGGGTTCCGCATCAAGCTTCTCGGCGTGGCGCAGGTGACCGGCCGCGGGCTGGAGCAGCGGATGACGCCCTGCCTCGTGCCGGCCGACAGCCCGCTCGGTCAGTTGCCGGGCGGCACCAACATGGTGGTGCTGGAGGGCGATGCGGTCGGCCAGATCGTGCTCCGCGGCCCCGGCGCGGGCGAAGGCCCGACCGCCAGCGCCGTGCTGGCCGACGTGATCGACATCGCCCGAGGCAGCCGTCTGCCGACCTTCGGCCGGCCGGCGACGAGCCTCGCGAAACCCGTTGCCGCCCACGCCGCCGCCCCGGCGCCCTGGTATCTGCGGATGACGCTCATCGACAAGCCCGGCGCGCTGGCCAAGATCGCGACCGCGCTCGGCGACGCCGGCGTGTCGATCGACCGGATGCGTCAGTATGGCCATCCCGGCGCCGAGGCGCCGGTGGTGATCGTGACCCACAAGGCGGCGCCGCAGGACATGGCGCATGCGATGGGCCGCTTCGCTGCCACCGGCGTGGTCGTTGGCGAGCCGGTCGCGATCCGCATCGAGGCGGTGTAGCGGCGCGAGGGCGGCGCACGCACCCCGTCGGCCGGGTCCGCGACCCCCTGCCCAGACCTGCGCGACCGGTCCTGCCGCCAATCGAAGACCGCCGCGCCGGAATGCGGTCGAACACGACCCGCCCCGATGCGCGCAAGCCTTGCCGGGCGACGCTGCCGCAGGCTAGACGGTGGGCAGCCTTCCCGCTTGCCCGATGGAGTCCCCCGATGGCCAACGCCACCCAGTTCCACGACCGCATGCTGTCGCTCGGCCTTGCCCGCGTGTCCGAGGCAGCGGCGCTGGCCTCGGCCGGCCTGATTGGGCGCGGCGACGAGAAGGCGGCCGACCAGGCGGCGGTCAACGCGATGCGCGACCAGTTGAACCTGCTCGACATCGCGGGCGTCGTGGTGATCGGCGAGGGCGAGCGCGACGAGGCGCCAATGCTCTACATCGGCGAGAAGGTCGGCACCGGCGAGGGCCCGGCGGTGGACATCGCGCTCGACCCCCTGGAGGGTACGACGCTGACCGCCAAGGACATGCCGAACGCGCTGACCGTGATCGCGATGGCGCCGCGCGGCACCCTGCTGCACGCGCCCGACGTCTACATGGAGAAGCTGGCGATCGGCCCGGGCTTCAAGCCCGGCACCGTGACGATGGCGCAAAGCCCTTCGGAACGGGTCTCGGCGCTCGCTGCCGCCAAGGGCTGCTCGACCGAGGACATCACCGTCTGCGTGCTGGAACGCCCCCGCCACGAGGCGATGATCGCCGAGATCCGCTCTACCGGCGCCTCGATCCGGCTGATCACCGACGGCGACGTGGCGGGGGTGATGCATTGTACCGAGCCCGACAAGACCGGCATCGACATGTACATGGGATCGGGCGGCGCGCCCGAGGGGGTGCTGGCGGCGGCGGCGCTGAAATGCCTCGGCGGGCAGTTCTTCGGCAAGCTCCTGTTCCGCAACGATGCCGAGCGCGAGCGTGCGAAGAAGGCCGGGATCGTGAACTTCGACCGCGTCTACACCCGCGACGACCTGGTCAAGGGCGACGTGATCTTCGCCGCGACCGGGGTGACGCATGGCTCGATGCTGCGCGGCATCCGCCGCGAACCCGGCTGGGTGACCATGGACACGATCCTGATGCGCTCCAAGACCGGCTCGGTGCGCCGGATCGAATACCGCAGCCCGGTGCGGTGAAACTTGCCGTTAACCCTGCCGGGCGCATAGGTTGCGTGCGGGGGGCGCGATGACGAACCATCTTTACTACGGCGACAATCTGGCGGTCCTGCGCGAGAATATTGCAACCGCCTCGGTGGACCTCGTCTATCTCGACCCGCCCTTCAACTCTAACGCTAGCTACAACGTCCTCTTCAAGGCGCCCGACGGCGCGCAGTCGGCCGCGCAGATCGAGGCCTTCGACGACACCTGGCACTGGAACGACAGCGCCGAGTCGGCCTTTTCGGAGGTGCTGCGGTCGGGCAACGGCGCGGCGGCCGAGATTCTGCGGACTGTTGCTTCTGGCACCAAGACGTCTAAAACTCGCAACTATGAACCAGCATGCAGCCATTCACACTCTCGCGGGCGTCGGTGTTTACACGGTGCCCGAAGCGGCCCGGCTTCTGAACGCACCTCAGCGCAGCATCCACCGATGGATGGCGGGTTACGCCAACAGGTCAGGCGGTCGGCTTTTGAAGCATCCGCCACTCTGGGCCCCGGAAATCCCTATGATCGAGGATCAGATCGGCCTGAGCTTTCGTGACCTGATCGAATTGCGATTCGTGCAAGCTTTCCTTGCAGTTGGCATCAGTCTTCAGGCCATCCGGGTCTGCCTAGCTCATGCGAAAGCCGAATTGCAAAGTGACCGACCGTTTGCATCGAGACGCTTTAAGACCGACGGTCGCACGATTTTTCTGGAAAGCCTCGAGCATGCAGGTGACCCGCATATGCTCGATCTGAGGAAAAAGCAGTATGTCATGAAAGACGTCATCGAACAGAGTTTCAAAGACCTTGACCTTGAAGACGACGAAGTGATGCGATGGCGGCCATTTCGCGGACGGGACAGCATCGTACTTGATCCCAAAAGGTCGTTCGGTCAGCCCATCGCCTCGCGATCTGGCGTCCCGACTATCGTTCTGGCCGACTCCGTCGTTGCGGAAGGTTCAGTAGCGCGCGTATCTGCCATTTTCGAGGTCGACAAGTCATCGGTCGCCGATTCGGTCGAGTTTGAAAAAGAGCTTATGAATCGTTGAAGGTGCTGATCGACGAGAATCTTCCTCCTGCCATGGCTAAGGCTTTGGCGGCTCTTTTCGAGGGTACACATGAGATTATCCACTTGCGCCAGAGATTTGGCCCCAGCGTACATGATGCAGAGTGGATCAGCGTAGTTAGCGCGGAAGGAAGATGGGTCGTGATTTCCGCGGACCGTCGGATCACTCGGAACAAGGCCGAACAGCGGGTATTCAAAGCTTCACGGCTCGTCGGGTTTTTCTTTCCGCCCAGCCTCACGAAGGCAAAACTGACAAAGCAGATGGAACGGCTGATGGCGCTTTGGGAGACGATCGAAAAGCAGTCCGACATTGCCGCCGGAGGCGCGATTTTTGAGTTGCCCATGAGAAGCATCCGGGTGCGGCCAATCTGACCCTGACCGAACCGACCAAGCCGATGATCGCCGAGGCCGCGGCGGCGGGCCTGCACGAGGAACCGGGCTTCGCCCCCGTGCCGCGCCTGCAGATCGTCACCGTCGCGGACGCGATGGGCCTGCGCAAACGCGCGGTGCAGCTTCCCGCCCGCCGCGAAGACACGTTCAAGCGCGCCCCGCGCGAGGAAAACTCTGGCCGGCAGGGCGCGCTCGACCTGTAGGGCGGAATGGTGCCCCGCTGCAACGCGCCAAACAGCGCCGTGCCCGAAGCCCGGGGCGGGACCGATCAGGCGGGCGTCCGGTGGACGCCCGCCCGCTCCCTTGCCCGGAGGCGAAAGCCGAAGGGGTGAGGCGCGACCCCGGCCCCGGCCGGGGTGAGAACGGTCCGGGGGACCGTTCTCAGCGCCGAACGCCCGATCCGCGAGGATCGGGCGGGGTGGGGTGCGGCGCTGTCGGTTGCCATCCGGCCGCGCCTGCCTGGGCGGGCGCGGCAACGCGCCTGCCGGGGGGTGATGAGCGATCCGAAACGCGCCAGTGGCGCGTTTCCGCGAAGAACGCCGCGCCCGTGGCGCGGCAGGGTGGCAGGCGCGGCCGGATTTGGCGCGGGCCAAATCCGGCGAAGCGATCGGAAGGTTCGCCCGACAAGGATCCCGCTCCAGCCCCCCTTGCCAGCCGCCCGCCCTTCCGGCAC
>Ga0224723_1002037_pt1 | contig 11521 bp, 10 predicted proteins | sample Balambano_FR2_Me_FD_161647 | JGI IMG/M metagenome (GOLD analysis project Ga0224723, IMG submission 161647) | Freshwater sediment microbial communities from Lake Towuti, South Sulawesi, Indonesia - Balambano_FR2_MetaG | ecosystem: Environmental > Aquatic > Freshwater > Lake > Sediment | place...
GTCCCCGGCGCCGGCGACCGCGGTCACGACGGCCGGTCCCACGGCGCCGTCGGCGACGGCCACGACCTCGACGACGCGGCGCAGCGCCGGGTCGGCGGGCAGCACCGCCGTCCGGGGCCGCGCCCCCTCGGCGTCGCCGGCCCACGTCCACAGCCCATCGATCATGCTCAGCGTTCCGTGGGCGAGTGCGCGGGTGACGACCCGGCCGAGCCGCTGCGGGTTGCCAGCGCAGGCGGTCGTGAGCGCCGTGGCGGTGTCCGGGGCGACCTCGCCGTCCAGGGCCCGGCGCAGCAGCACGGAGACGGCGGCGGCGTCGAGCGGCGACAGCCGGCGGACCGCGACGAGATCCGTCCCGGCCGCGGCGGTGAGCGGGTCACGGGCGCCGGCGTCCTCGGGCCAGGTGGCGAGGACGCGCACCGCACCCTCGGTGACGAGTTCGGCCAGCAGGTCGACGGACGCCACGTCGACGAGGTGGAGATCGTCGACCACGACGAGGGCGTCCGACCCTCCCGACGCGGTGGGCGCGGTCGGCCCGGTGGGCCCGGTGGGCCCGGTGAACCCGGTGGGCCCGGTGAGCGCGGCCCGGACCGACGCGGCGGTCGGGGTCCCGTCGGCGTCGGCGGGTGCGAGGTGGCGGAGCGCGCCGAACGGCACGGCCCTGGTGTAGCGGGTGCCGACGACCCACGCCGTGGGCTGCCCGGCGCGGTCCCGCAGGGCGGTGACCCGGCGGGCGACCCCGCTGCGCCCTACCCCGTGCGGCGCGACGACGACGACCGCGCCGACCCCCGGGGGCCCGGCGAGGACGCCCGCGATCTCCTCGGCGAGAGCGGTCCGCCCGGGCAGCGGCCAGGCCGACCAGGTCGATGGCGAGGCCGACCAGGACGAGGCCGGCGGCGGGACCGATGGCGAGGCCGAGGCCGAGGTCACCGGCAGGGCCGACGGCGAGGCCGGTCCGGTGCCGGTCGTGGTCCGCGGGAGGATGCCGGGCCGGCCGGCGGCCGCGAGATCAATCACCGAACGTCACCATACGTGAGCACGGAGTGAAAAGTGCCACAGCGCGGCGCGCGTGGCGGGCTACGACACGCGCGCCCCTCGCCCCAGGCGCGGGACGGCCGGCACTTGCGCGCGCGTCCGCCGCGCGCTGAGGTACGGCCATGCCGATCCAGTCCCTCGACCCCGCCACCGGCCAGGTCGTCGCCACGTTCGACGAGCACACCCCCGAGCAGGTCGACGCCGCCCTGGACCGGGCGGTCGAGGCGTTCGCCGTCATGCGTCGGACCACGTTCGCCGAGCGGGCGGGCTGGCTACGGGCCGCGGCCGACCTGCTGGAGGCCGAGGCGGACGGGACCGCGCGGACCATGACGCTCGAGATGGGCAAGACGCTGGCCTCGGCCCGGGCCGAGGTGCTCAAGTGCGCCGCCGGCTGCCGCCACTACGCCGACCACGCCGAGGAGCATCTCGCCGACCAGCCCCGGGACGCGGCGGCCGTGGGCGCGACCCGGGCGTGGGTCCGCTACGACCCCCTGGGCCCCGTGCTCGCCGTCATGCCGTGGAACTTCCCGCTGTGGCAGGCGGTGCGGTTCGCCGCCCCGGCCCTCATGGCCGGCAACGTGGGTCTGCTCAAGCACGCCTCGAACGTGCCGCAGTCCGCCCTGTACCTGCAGTCGCTCATCGAGCGGGCCGGGTTCCCGGACGGCGCCTTCCAGACGCTGCTCATCCCCGCCTCCCGGGTCGCCGCCGTCATCGCGGACCCGCGGGTGGTCGCGACCACGGTCACCGGCTCCGGTCCCGCCGGCGCGGCCGTGGCCGAGGCGTCGGGCCGGGCGCTCAAGCCCACGGTCCAGGAGCTGGGCGGCAGCGACCCGTACGTCGTCATGCCCTCGGCCGACCTGGCCGCCGCGGCCCGGGTCGCCACCACCGCGCGGTGCCAGAACAACGGCCAGTCCTGCATCGCGGCCAAGCGGTTCATCGTCCACGCCGACGTCGCCGACGAGTTCGAGCGGCTCTTCGCCGACCACCTGGCCGCCCTCGTCGTCGGCCACCCGGCCGACGCCGCGACCGACGTCGGGCCGCTGGCCACCGAGCAGGGGCGGCGGGACGTCGAGGACCTGGTGGCCGACGCGCGGGCCCGGGGCGCCCGGATCGTCGTCGGCGGCGAGGTGCCGGACGGGCCGGGCTGGTACTACCCGCCGACCCTCGTCACCGACATCACCCCGGACATGCGCCTGTACGCCGAGGAGGTCTTCGGCCCCGTGGCGTCGCTGTACCGGGTGGCCTCGATCGACGAGGCGATCCGCCTCGCCAACGACACGGAGTTCGGCCTCGGCGCCAACGCCTGGACGAACGACCCCGGCGAGCAGGACCGGTTCGTCCGCGAGCTCGAGGCGGGCATGGTCTTCGTCAACGGGATGGTGACGTCGTACCCGGCGCTGCCGTTCGGCGGCATCAAGACGTCGGGGTTCGGCCGCGAGCTGTCGGAGCTCGGCATCCGCGCGTTCTGCAACACCAAGACCGTGTGGCTGTCGGACCGTTCGGGCTCCGGGTCGGCGGCCCCGGCGCTCGGCGGCGTCGGCGCCCACAGCGAGTGACGCCCGCTCCCCTCGGGGAGTCGGTCGCCCGGCTCGCCTAGCCTCGACGCCATGCTGCTGGAGGACCTGCGCACGCTCGTGGTCCTCGCCGAGTCCGGTGACGAGCAGCGGGCGGCGCAGGGCCTGCGCGCCAGCCCCGCCACGGTGCGCCGGTCGCTGGCCCGGCTCGAGCAGCGGGTGGGCGGGCGGCTGGTGACGTGGCAGCGGGGCGGGGTCGAGTTGACGCCGCTCGGTGAGCAGGTCCTCGACAAGGCCCTCGACGTGCTCGAGGCCGCCGCCGACCTGCTCCACGCGGTGCACCGGCCGACGCACCGGCCGTACGCCGTCGTCGGGGCCCTGTACCGGATGCTGGTGGACGAGATCGCCGACGCCGCGGCTGCCGTGGACCCGCTGCTGGGCGGCGACGTCAGCCTGGAGTACCGGGAGACCTCGGACGAGGATCCCAGCGCGGGTCTCGCCCGCGGGCGGGTGGACGTCGGCGTCCTGGCCGGGCCGACGGACCTCGACGCCCTCTTGGTCCGGCGGAGCGTGGCGCAGGTGCCGCGGGTCGTCCTGCTCGCCGGTCACCACCCGCTCGCCCAGCGGTCGGGCCTGGAGGTCCGGCAGCTGGAGCCGGAGGTGTGGGTCGACGACGTCGCGATCCCCGACGCCTCGTGGCCGACGTACTGGCGGTGCGAGGACGTGCGCGGCCGCCCGCCGGAGCGGCGGACCCCGGTCACCGGGCCCGTCCAGCTGGTCGAGGCCGTCCGGTACGGGGCGGGGGTGGCGGTGCGGCCGTCGCCGCTGCCCGTCCACCTGCGGGTGGCCGGAGTGGTGGCCGTGCCGCTGGTCGACGTCCCGCCGTGCTCGCTCGACCTCGCGTACCGCCAGGACTCCAGTCACGGGCCGTTCGTCGACGCCCTCGCCGAGCGCCTGGCCGCGGACCTGGACGCCCGACCGGTCGGGGTGCGGATCCGGGCGTCGTCGGTCGTGACCGGGATCGTCGTCACCGGCCCGGCGAGCCGGTCCGCGCTGGAGGACGGCGACGCCCGCCGCTCCCGCGCCGGCCTGCGCGGCCGGTTGCGCGGGATCGGCGGCCGCCGGGTGGTGGACGTGGCGGCCTTGGAGGCGGAGCGCGCCGACGCGCCGGGTGCTCAGGCCGGGCGCTGAGCCTCGACGGCCTCGAGCGCCGGGCGCAGCACGTGCGCGGCCCACTCCCGGGCGGCGGTGGGGGCACCGCCGAGCCGCTGCCAGTTCGCCGCCGCGGCGGCCGGGTTCATGAGCGGGCTCGGCTCCGGGGGCATGGCGGCGTACGCCTGCTCGACCCCGGCGGCGGCCGCGTCGCCGAGGAAGGGGCGCAGCATGGCGCCGTACTCGGCGGGCGTGATCGAGCGGAAGGTCAGCTCCCGGTCGAGGCCGGCCCCCAGCTCCGCGGCGAGCTCGGGGAAGGTCAGCGGCCGGGGGCCGGCGAGCTGGAGCACCTCGCCCGAGGCGTCGGATGCGAGCGCGGCGACCGCCGCGGTGCCCATGTCGGCCGCCGCCGTCCACGCCACGACGTCCGCCGCGGGGCGGGGGTAGACGAGCTCGCCGCGGGCCAGCGTGGCCAGCGACCACGGCGCGACGTGGTTCTCGAGGTAGCCGGTGGGGGCGACGACCGCGGCCCCGGCGTCCGCGAGCGCCCGGGCCACCGCACCCCCGCCCATGACGTCGGGCGTGCCGGGCGGGGGCACCGGGGTGCCGATGTTGACGGCGACCGGGACACCGAGCCCGCGGACGGCCGCGTACGAGCCCACGGCGAGCGGGCCCCGCTCGGGGTTGCCGAAGCCCAGGGGCATGATCCCGGCGACGGCGGCGGCCCCGACGCCCTGGACGGCGGCCACCAGGGCGTCGGCGTCGGCGAGGTCCACGACCGCGGTCTCGTCGCCGGCGGCCCGCAGGCCCTCGGCCCGCTCGAGGCTCGACGTGACGCGGACCGGGACGCCGCCCCGGGCCCGGACCGCGGGGACCAGGCCGCTGCCCTGGGCGCCGGAGGAGCCGATGACGAGGACGCGCTGTCCGGTGAGGTCCATGGGAGTGGTCTCCTCTCGTGGTTACGGATGGGTACCGAGTTATGGTGGGTTACTGTGGTCGGCGGTGTAAGGAGGCACTTCCATGTCCCTCGGTCACACGGCAGTACCCCTGCTGGACCGGCAGCTGGCCGCGGCGGCCGGATCGGCGGACCGCCCGGTCTCGCACGCGCAGTGCCCGGTCCGGGACGTCCTGGAGCGGGTCGGCGACAAGTGGACGGTGCTCGTCGTCGTCGAGCTGGTGCGCGGTCCCCGGCGCTTCACCGAGCTGCTGCGGGCGGTCGACGGGATCTCGCGCCGGATGCTGACCCGGACCCTGCGGCTGCTGGAACGCGACGGCCTCGTCGAGCGCACCGTCTTCCCCACCGTGCCGCCGGCGGTCGAGTACCGGATCACCGAGCTGGGGGCCGGCCTGGCGGGGCCGCTCGACGTCCTGGCCGCCTGGGCGGTCGAGCACCGCGCCGACATCGAGTCCGCCCGCGCCGCCTACGACGCCCGCGACCGGCCTGCGCGCCCCTGACCGGAGGGCCTCAGCGGGCGCGGGTGGTCCAGTCGAGGAGGCGGTCGACAGACCAGGTGTCCACGACGCGCTCCGCCGGGATGCCGGCGGCCTCGGCGCGGGCGCAGCCGAACCACTGCCACTCCAGCTGACCGGGGGCGTGGGCGTCGGTGTCGATGCTGAACCGGCACCCGGCGTCGCGCGCCTGCTCGAGCAGCCGCATCGGCGGGTCCAGCCGCTCGGGTCGGGAGTTGATCTCGACGGCGACGCCGCGGTCGGCGCACGCGGCGAACACCGCGGCGGCGTCGAAGGTGGACTCCGGCCGGGCCCGGGACCCGCGCGAGGCGCCGGGGGAGTCCGCCTGGCGTCCGCCGAGCAGCCGGCCGGTGCAGTGCCCGAGCACGTCGGTGTGCGGGTCGGCGATCGCGGTGAGCATGCGGCGGGTCATCGCGGGGGCGTCCATGGCGAGCTTCGAGTGGACGCTCGCCACCACGACGTCGAGCCGGTCGAGCAGCTCGGGGTCCTGGTCCAGGGTCCCGTCCTCGAGGATGTCGACCTCGATCCCGGTGAGCACCCGGATCCCGGCGCGCTGCTCGGCGAGCGCGGCGTTGAGGTCGGCGACGAGGTCGAGCTGCTGCCGCAGGCGCTGCGCGGTCAGACCGCGGGCCACCGTGAGCCGGGGCGAGTGGTCGGTCAGCGCCAGGTACTCGTGCCCGAGGGCGACCGCCGCGACCGCCATCTCGGGGACCGGCACGCTGCCGTCGGACCACTCGGAGTGGCTGTGGAGGTCGCCGCGCAGGGCCGCCCGCATCGCGGCCCCGGCGCCGTCCGCGGTGAGCGGGGCCGCGGCCGTGGTCTCGGCCTCGGCGAGGTAGGGGTGGACCCGGCCCCCGACCGCGGCCGCCGCGACCCCGGCCGTCCGGTCCCCGACCCGCGGCAGGTCCGTCAGCCGGTCCGCGCGGGCCAGGCGTTCCACCTCGGCGGCGCCCGCGACTAGCAGGGACGCCGCCGCGGAGCGGAACGCCGCCGCCCGGCGGCCGGGCTCGTTGACCCGCTCCTTGAGGTAGGCCGTGCGCCGCAGCGCCGCCACGGCGGCCGCCGCGCCACCGCCTGAGAGGTCGGGCGCCGGCGCGGGCCCGGGGGCGATGCTCACCCGGGCGAGTGTGTCAGTCGGTGACCTCGATGCCCTTCCAGAACGCCACCCGGTCACGGATCTGGGCGGCGGCCTGCGACGGCTGCGGGTAGTACCACGCGGCGTCGGTGGCGACCCGCCCGTCGACCTCCACGGACCAGTAGCTCGCCGTGCCCTTCCACGGGCAGACGCTCGTGGTCGTGCTGTCGCGCAGGTACTCGCGGGTCACGCTGTCGAGGGGGAAGTAGTGGTTCCCCTCGACGACGACGGTGTCGGACGACTCGGCGACGACGGCGCCGTTCCAGATGGCCTTCACGGTCCGGTGAACGCCGACGGCCCCGCCGGGCTTCCCGGCGGGGCCGTGGTCCGGCGGCGCGCGACGGGTCAGCCGAAGCGGCCCGAGATGTAGTCGCGGGTCCGGGTGTCGGCCGCCGACTCGAACAGCTTGGCGGTCTCGTCCAGCTCGACCAGGCGTCCGTACCGGTTGTCGGTCTCCTCGTCGAGCTCCGCCGTGAAGAAGGCCGTCCGGTCGGCCACCCGCAGCGCCTGCTGCATGTTGTGCGTGACGATGATGATGGTGTAGTCGTCCCGCAGCTCGAACATGAGGTCCTCGATGGCCCGGGTCGAGATCGGGTCGAGGGCCGACGCGGGTTCGTCCATGAGGATGACCTCGGGCTGGACGGCCAGCGCCCGGGCGATGCACAGCCGCTGCTGCTGGCCGCCGCTGAGGCTGTAGGCGTTCTCCTTGAGCTTGTTCTTGACCTCCTCCCACAGCGCGGCGCGCTTGAGGGACGTCTCGACCACCTCGTCCAGGCCGGTCTTCCTCCCGGTCACCCGGGGACCGAACGCGATGTTGTCGTAGATGGACTTGGGGAACGGGTTGGGCTTCTGGAACACCATCCCGATCCGCCGGCGCACCTCCACCGGGTCGACGCCCTTGGCGTAGAGGTCGTGCTCGTGGAACCGCAGGTGGCCGTCGACCCGGGCGCTGGGGATGAGGTCGTTGGTCCGGTTGAAGCAGCGGAGGAACGTCGACTTGCCGCACCCGGAGGGGCCGATGAAAGCGGTGATCTCGCGCTGGTAGATCTCCATCGTGACGTCGACCAGGGCCGGCGCGGGGCCGTAGTGGACGGACACGTCCTCGGCGGTGAAGACCGCCGTGCGGTCGCCGGCCGCCGGGCGCGTCCGTCCGGCGGCCTCGTGGGTCGCCAGCTTGATGCCGCTCGGCTCGGCGCGGGTGCCGCCGGCCGCGGCGGTGGCGTCGGTGTCAGTCATGGGGACGTCCTCACAGCTTCCTGGCGTAGCGGTACCGGATGACGATGGCGACGGCGTTCATGAGCAGCAGCAACGCCATGAGCACGACGATGGCCGCCGACGCGACCTCGACCTGGAACTCCTGCTGGGGTCGCTTGACGAAGTCGAAGATCTGGACGGGCAGCGCCGAGAACGACTCGAACCAGTTCCAGGGCAGGGTGTCGTCCCGGCGCGTCAGCACCGCCCCCACGACGAGGATCGGCGCGGTCTCGCCGATGGCCTGCGACAGGGCGAGGATGGTGCCGGTCAGGGTCCCGGGCAGGGCCGCCGGGAAGGTCTGGCGCAGCGCCGTCTGGACGGGGGTGGCGCCCAGCGCCAGGGAACCCGCCCGGATCTCCTGTGGGACCGACCGCAGCGCCTCCCGGGCGGCCACGATGACGACCGGCAGGACCAGCAGGGTGAGCGTGAGGGCCCCGGCGATGAGCGAGCGGCCGAAGCCGAGGAAGTTGACGAACAGGGAGAGCCCGAGCAGGCCGTAGATCACGGACGGCACGCTGGCGAGGTTCGTGATGTTCGCCTCGAGGATCTGGTTGAACCGGTTCTTGGACGCGAACTCCTGGAGGTAGATCGCGGCCCCGACCCCGATGGGGAACGTGAAGAGCGCCGTGAGGAGCATGAGCGAGATGGAGCCCGTGATCCCGTTGCGGACGCCGGTGCTCTCGGCGAAGCGCGACGGGTAGGACGTGAGGAACTCCCACGACAGGCCCGGGATGCCGTCGATCGAGAAGTCGAGGACCAGGACGACGAGGACGCCGATGGTGAGGACGATCGCCGCCAGGAGGACGGCCTGGACGGCGCGCTCGGCGGCGGTGCGGCCCGCGGACCCCTGCAGGTTCCGGGCCCGGACGGTCGACAGCGGGCTGGACAGGACGGCCATCAGTACGCCTCCCGGAAGCGTCGGGCGAGCCGCATCGCGATGTAGTTGACCGTGAAGGTCAGCACGAAGAGCAGGGCGCCGACCGCGAACAGGGACTGGTAGACCACCGACCCGCGGGGCGCCTCGCCGCCGATCGCCTGGACGATGTAGGCGGTCATGGTCTGCACCTGCTGGAACGGGTTGGCCGTCGGGATGTCCGCGGGGGGCAGGTTGCCGGCGGCGACCGAGACGATCATGGTCTCGCCGACCGCCTGCCCGAACGCCAGCAGGCAGGCCGACACGATGCCCGACAGGGCCGCCGGGAAGACGATCCGCAGGGCCACGTGCCGCTTGCTGGCCCCGAGGCCGTAACCCCCGTTGCGCAGGTCGCGCGGGACGGCCGACATGGCGTCCTCGGAGATCGAGGCGATGGTGGGCACCAGGAGGACGCCGACCACGACGCCGGCGCTGAAGGCGTTGAAGATGGGCACCCGCTCGGGGCCGAACAGGTCCCGCAGGACGGGGGTGACGAGGGTGAGGGCGAAGTAGCCGAGCACGATGGTCGGCATGCCCGCCAGCAGCTCGAGGATGGGTTTCACGGTCCGCCTGACCCCGGGACGGGCGTACTCGGACAGGTAGATCGCCGAGGCCAGGCCCAGGGGGATCGCGACCAGCAGGGCGATCGCCGTGATGAGGAGCGTGGAGTTGAGCAGCGGGAGGACGCCGAGGCGGAACTGCTCGCTCTCGGGTCCGGTGAAGGGCCGCCAGGCGGTGTCGGTGAAGAACTCGACGACCGACACCCCGGGGATGGCGAAGAGGGTGATGGCCTCCTCGAAGAGCACGATGACGATGCCGACCGTCGTGATGAGCGACACGGCCGCGCAGAACCCCAGGAGGACCTTGGCGGTGATCTCGGGCACCGGGCTGCGGGACGACACGAGCGGTGGGGTGCCCCGGTGGCCGGGTTCGTGGGTCGTCGGGCTGGTCGTCGACACGGGCAACCTCCGCCGGGAACCGACCGCCGGGCGGCCGTGGCTGTGGGGTGAAGGATGACAGGGGACGACCGCCCCGGGAATCCCCGGGGCGGTCGTCCGCCTGCGGTGGACGGGGGGAGCCTCAGCCGCCGGCGGAGGCGATGGCCTCCTCGACCGTCGCCTGCGCCTCGGCGAGGTCCTCCTCGGTCTCGCCGATGTAGCCGACGTCCTCGATCACCTCACCCACGGTGTCGACGTAGAACGAGACGTACTCCGCGACCTCGGGCCGGGCGAGCGACTCGTTCTTCAGGTAGATGAACAGCGGCCGGGTGAGGCCGTAGCTGCCGTCCTGGGCCGTCTCGACGCTCGGCGCCACGCAGCCCTCGCCCGCGTCGTACTCGACGGCCGTGAGCTGGTCCGGGTTCTCCTGGAAGTAGGCGAACCCGAAGAAGCCCCAAGCGCCCGGCGTGCCGATGATCCCCTGGGCGATGATGTTGTCGTCCTCGGAGGCGTTGAAGTCCTGCCGGGGCTCCTCGATGTCGTTCGGCTCGAGAACCGTCTCGTTGAAGAAGTCGTACGTGCCGGAGTCGGTGCCGGGGGCGAAGATCTGCACCGGCTCGGCCGGGAACTCGGGGTTCACCTGGTCCCAGGTGGCGGCGCCGTCCGGGCCCCAGAGGGCGATGAGCTCCTCGGTGGTGAGGCAGGTCACGTAGTCGGTCTGGGGGTTGACGACCATGGTGAGGGCGTCGACGCCGACCTGGACCTCGGTGTACTCGATGCCGCCCTCCTCGCAGAGGGCGACCTCGTCGTCCTCGATGGGGCGGGAGGCGTTGGAGATGTCGGTCTCGCCGGCGCAGAACCGCTCGAAGCCGCCGCCGGTACCGGAGATGCCGAGGTTGACGTTGACGTCGGGCTGGACCGCGGCGAACTCCTCCGAGATCGCGTCGGTGAGCGGACCCACGGTGGAGGAGCCGTCGATCTCGATGGTCCCGCTGACGGCCTCGCCGCCCGCGGTGTCCTCGTCGGTCGCGCCGTCGGTGGCCTCCTCGGTGGCGGCGTCGTCGGCGGTGGTGTCGTCGTCGGCGTCGTCGTCCCCGCCGCAGGCGGCGAGGGCCAGGGACAGAACCAGAGCCGCCGGCACGGCGCCGTGGCTCAGGATCGAGCGCTTCACAGGGAACCTCCTTGGATGGCACCCCGCACGGCGGGGTGTCGATCGCGGACGGTCAGGACCGTTCCGCGTGAACCTGTGCAGCGCATCCCGGAATGCTGAACTCCCGATGTCATCGAGATGAACACTTGGTGAACGGCCGCTCATGACGGCCGTCGAGTCTGGCTTCAAGGTCTCGATTCGGTCACGATGTCAGGTCGGTCACAACCGCGCTTCTCCGACCGTCGCCCCTGCCGGGCCGCTCCCCTCACCGGGCGCCCAGGCCGGGGACGGCGCAGTGGCCGCCCGGGCCCGCGTGCGCGCCGCCTCGATGAGCGCCGACTGGTGGTCACGCAGCGGCGAGCCGTCCGCGGCCACAGCGTGGCGGACCCAGGTCCCGTCCGCCCCCAGGTGCCACGACGCCGTGTCGTCGGCCACGGCGTCGTCGAGCAGCCGCTCGAGCGCGGCCACCTGGCGGGGGTCCCGGATCCGCAGCAGCGCCTCGATCCGCCGGTCGAGGTTGCGCTGCATGAGGTCGGCGCTGCCGAGGTACACGACCGGCTCGCCGCCGCCGGCGAACCACAGGATCCGGGAGTGCTCGAGGAACCGGCCGAGGATGCTGCGCACCCGGATCGTCTCGCTGAGGCCGGCCACCCCGGGGCGCAGCGAGCAGGGTCCCCGGACCACCGCGTCGATCGGGACGCCCGCCTGTGAGGCGCGGTAGAGCGCGTCGACGACGAGGTCGTCGACGAGGGAGTTCACCTTGATCTTGATCCCCGCCGGCCGGCCCGCGCGGCGGTGCGCGATCTCCTCCTCGACCAGCGCCATGAGACCGGCGCGCGCGGTCCGCGGCGCCACCAGCAGCCTCCGGTAGCTGGACCGCGGGGCGAACCCCGAGAGCTGGTTGAACAGCCGCGACAGGTCCTCGCCGATCTCGGTGTCCGCCGTCAGCAGGCCGAGGTCCTC
>Ga0224723_1002038_pt1 | contig 11520 bp, 10 predicted proteins | sample Balambano_FR2_Me_FD_161647 | JGI IMG/M metagenome (GOLD analysis project Ga0224723, IMG submission 161647) | Freshwater sediment microbial communities from Lake Towuti, South Sulawesi, Indonesia - Balambano_FR2_MetaG | ecosystem: Environmental > Aquatic > Freshwater > Lake > Sediment | place...
TGGTGAACGCCTGTGACTCGTTCAATCCCTCGAAAGCCCATGCCATTAACATACATCCGTAAGCATTGCGGCTTAATGTCGTCACGGTATCCTTGAGCCACGCTGTAGCTGTCAATGAACTGACGGCAACAACTGACACAGATGTAATTTTGCTTACCTCTTCTCTTGCCATTCTTACGGATATGACTGGACTGACAGTCTGGGCATTGCCTCAAAATTGACCCTAATTCATCCCTCCATTATGCAACGCCCATATCTCCTACACCTCGGTAGAAGAAGATTCGCGGCCCTGCCGGAGTAAGTCTTCGGTAATTTCTACTGCACCAACCCGCAGAAAGGAATTGGGGTCATCGGGGTTTAAGAAAGAGCAGATGGCCATATTTGAGACTTGAGGGCAGCGTATCCTGGCCTATTTAAGGGACGGCAAAAGTTTATGAGACTTTATTCTGGCAATAGGTCAGCCCCTGGCTACTTTCGCCACAAACCGTCGCCAGATGGCAAATCCTTTATCGTCGGGATTGGTTTGCTGCCAGGCAGGTCGGCTGGTGATGCGATTGCACCAAGCGGCCAGGGCTGGGTAAGGTTCTAAAGACAAGCCCAATCGGGCTATGAGAGGGACGGCAGTGCCGGCCACAATGTCGGCCTGGGAGAGGGCACTACCGCCGAAGTAGGGGCGATCGCCTAATTCCTGATTCAAAAATGATAGCGGCACTTGCACCAGCTCAGCCGCCGCAGCCTCGGACTCAGCCAGAGCCGCCACCAATTTGAGGGTTTTGGTGACTAGCTCATTGGCTACTACCATCACAATCATTTTCACTCGCCCCAGGCTGACTGCATCCAGGGGTAGCAGGGCTGGCGTTGGGTACTGGCGCTCCAGATAGTCCAAAATCGCGAGGGATTCAACCAGACGAAAATCGCCATTGGTGATCACTGGAACGTGGTGAAAGGGGTTCAGCGCTAAAAACTCAGGCTCAAACTGTGCCCCGGTTAGATCGACCGTCACCAGCTCAAAGGGAATTTGCTTTTCCAGCAACGCCCACCAGACGCGGCGGGCGATGGGTGACAGGGGATGATGGTAGAAGGTGAGCATAGTTGACCTCAGAATAGCTAACACCCAGAGTTCTCCAAAACAGAGGAGCCGCTCTACGGTAGAACTCTGGGTGTTATGGCAATGAATAGGCTATAGCAGCTTCAGGTCAGGATATTCGGCTACCATCTCATCAGCCGTTAGGGTTTCACCGGACTGCTGCGGTGTCCACAGCACCTCGACGGCCAGCAGGTTGTCGCTAGACACGGCTCCAATTTGCCCCAGAGCGCGGCGCAGGTCCTCAGAGGAGTGGATATCCGGCAGGTCGAGCTGCCCTTGAGTAGCTACAACCAGGGTGGCCACGATATATTCGCCAGGGTCAATACCTTCCTGGCTAGCGCCAGTCAGTGCAGCTTTTGGCTCGGCCTTGGTCAACTGGCTGTTGACGTTAGACAGGGTTTCTTGAGTAAATTTGCTGCGAGCCGAGAGCGTATAGCGGTTAAATTCTTGCTCGGCACTGAGCAGGCGAGTTTGCTTGTCTTCGCTGGCTCCGTAAACCCAGTAGTCAGGATGGCGCAGCAGGGCCAAGGTGGTTTCTTGCAGGAGCTTAGCCAATCCCTGGGAGGTACCAGTGTCAGCACTCAGGGCCATGCGGTTTAGATCATCCTGCAGGGCGCGGGCCTCAGCCAGCAGTCCCACCTGAAGCTTGGCTACAGCAACCGGCGGATTCGTCACCGAGGCAACGGTGGTGTAGTCGGCACCTTCGCCAGCTTCGCGGAAGCTACGCACGATGAAATTGGCAATGGCAATAAAGATCAACAGGGTAAACAGACCCCCAAAACCGCCGCCAAACCCAAACAATGGGAACAAGAAGGGGAACCCAACGCCACCACCAGGATAGTAGCCGCCCCCTCCGGGGCTATAGGTACGCGGAGCCGGAGCTGTAGGCCGAGCGGGAGCGCGGAAGCTGCCGCCACCTATGCGACCACCTGCTCTTGCGGCCCAGGCACCATCGGCGTGCCCAAAGACCAACACCAGCGCCAGCGCTACAGCCATTAGGGGCTTGCTAAGGGACTTAAATCGTTGCAAAAGTCGTTGAAGCATTGCTCTTAAAGAGGGTTAGATTCAGGCTGAAACAGTTGATATATCTATACTTTAACGCGCTAATGTTAGGCTGCTTGGCAAGCAGCAGGAAATCTCCAGAGGGAAAGCCGAACTTGCCAAAAACAGCTAACCACCCCCCACAATGGTGACAATTTCGAGCTTGTCATTAGCATGCAGGTGGGTCGTGTCCCAAAGCTGGCGGTGGAGAATTTCGCCGTTATATTCAACCGCCACCAGGCGTGGATTGAGGCCCAGCGATTCTAAAAAGGTGGGCAGACGAGTACCTGGAGGGCAGGCTTTGCTTTCTCCATTGACCTGAACGCGGATGGAATCGAGGGTTGGGTCAAGCATGGGGAACTAGCATCAAAATCTACAGAGCGAGCGGTTGGTAATACCAAATTTAGGCATGCCGAAGGGCAGGAACCGTTTGGAAGATATGACGATGGTTGGTTTGAGCAGCAAAGTACTGAGCAATGAGCGTGGGGTTCTCAGCTTCCATAATGGCGCGTACCACAGCCACCCGCTCTGCCCCGGCCTGGAGAACCTCTGTCAGGTTATCGGCATTGATGCCGCCGATTGCAAACCAGGGCACCGAGGCATGGGCCGCCGCATAGCGCACATAATCTAACCCAGCAGCAGGCTTATCGGGTTTGGTAGGCGTGCTATAGACTGGCCCCACACCAATGTAGTCGGCTCCTTCGCTGATGGCTCGCTCCATTTCGTCGGGGTTAGTGGTTGAGCGACCAATGATGCGCTGACTCCCCAACAGCCGCCGCGCTACGGCAATGGGCAGGTCGGTTTGGCCCAGGTGAACCCCATCGGCTTCAACGGCCAGGGCCAGATCTAAACGGTCATTCACCAAAAACAGCGCATTGTAGCGTTGGCAAAGCTCTCGGAGCGCCTTGGCCCGGTCGAAGCGAACCGCATCGTCAATCTGTTTGTCGCGATACTGCACAATGGCGATGCCCCCCTGAAGTGCGGCCTCTACCACGGCCAGTAGATTGTCCTGAGGAGAGGTGACTAAGTAGGTCAGTGCGGCTTGCAAGCGCTGCTGACGATGCCCACCAAGGAGCGCACTCTCCAGGGTGTAAACCTCGTAGCGCATGGTCTTGCAAGCTTCGGCAAAGTCGCGGCGGTAGAGCTTACCGTACTCTTCTAGCACCCGCAGGGCCTCTTGAACGCGGCAAAAATTAGCCTGGAGCAAATCTAGAATGCCCTGGCGCTCCATTTCTTGAGAGTGGGTCAGGCGGGTGCCAGGGTCGCCAGGGGTGTCACGGGCCAAGCGCAGTTCGGGGGCGTGCCACTGAGCCAGGGTTTGGCGTAAGTCCTTAAGCTGCTCAGTCTGGGCGGGATGATTCAACCCAAATCGGCACCAGTCTTCAATAATTCGCAGCCCTTCACGGGCTCGGTCTAAATTAGCATCCAAAATTCGATAGACCGCTAATTCAATGCCACTAGGCAACGGGGGCATCATTGACCCGTGAGGCGTGTCCTGCATAGAGGTAGGGGGCAAAGATCCTTAACATCCTATCAGGTCTGGGGCCGTACCTAGGGAGGGAAGACTAGCTGGGATTTTGTCGCCAGTGAGACTACACGCTTACCAGAGCTTCCGTAACCTTAAGAAACTCTGTTTTAGGGTCTAAATTGGCACAGTTGACTAGTCAAAGCTTAAGTGATCGGTCAAAATAGACCCAAGGTTTGGTAATGTCTTGGCGCAATGGCCTTAGGCTGGGCCAAGGCTGTCAGCTAGGTAACAATGGCGCAAAGTTTTGCTAACTTTTGCCCAAGTTTGCTAGATAGTGCCTTAATTTTGCTGAACCTTCTATCATTGCTCACCCCCTGTCCAGGCCAGTTAATTGCTATGTTGATTTCTCCCCTCAAGTGGTTCTCGTTTTCGGTTAGCGTTGTTGTGATTACTCCACTGGCTCTGGCAATCCCTTTGACGACAGCTATTTCAGGCACTGCCCTCGCCGCTAGTGATGAATCCGAGACGGAATCTACCTTTCAAGATAGCCCTAAGGCCGTTCTCGACCAAGCCTGGCAAATTGTTAATCATGAATACGTAGACAGCAGCTTTAACCATGTTGACTGGCAAGCTACCCGTCAAGAACTGCTGGGCCGAGAATACACCTCACGAGAAGCGGCCTATGGGGCTCTTCGGGCGGCTCTACGCCAGTTGAATGACCCTTATACCCGGTTTTTATCGCCTACGGAATATGCCGATCTAACCGACCAGACTTCGGGAGAAGTGTCGGGCATTGGGGTGCGGTTGCAGCGAGACAACCAGGCGGGCACGGTGGTAGTGACTGAGGTTTCGGCCGATTCTCCAGCAGAGCAAGCGGGAATCGTCGTGGGAGATCGCATCCTCCTGGTAGATGGCCAGAGTACAGAACGGCTCACAGCTGAAGGCGTATCTCAGCGCTTGCGGGGTGCCGAGGGGTCACAGGTGACGCTCACCATTTCTCGCAATGGTGGCAGCCCTCGTAGTGTCATTGTCACTCGTGCCCGGATGGAGGTAGCCACTGTGGAATATTCGCTTAAAACAGTAGGCAACCGCTCCATTGGCTACATTCGCCTGATTGAGTTCAATGCCCACGCGGCTGAACAAATGGAGGAAGCCATTCAAAGCTTGCTGGCGGAAGGTGTAGAAGGGTTTGTGCTGGATTTGCGCGGCAACCCGGGCGGGCTGTTGCTGGCCAGCATTGACATTGGCCGCATGTGGCTTCAGCACGGCCCCATCGTCAGAACCGTAGACCGTAACGGCATGGATGATGCTATTTCTGCTAATCGCACAGCTCTAACCCAACTGCCCCTAACCGTGCTGGTAGACCGGCTCTCCGCTAGCTCTAGCGAAATCTTGACTGGGGCGCTGCAAGACAACAATCGGGCCACGATTGTCGGCACCACCACCTTTGGCAAGGCGCTGGTGCAATCTCTGCATGGGCTGGCCGATGGTTCTGGGCTAACGGTGACGGTGGCCCATTACTTTACCCCCAACGGCACCGATATCAGCCGCAAGGGAATTACTCCCGATGTAAAGGTAGAGTTGAGCGATCGCCAGCGCAGTGAACTCTTCAGCAACCCCTCTCGCCTTGCCACCGAAGCTGATACTCAATACCTGCGAGCGGCAGAGGTACTAGAGCAGGCCATTGTTGCTCGGCAGGGCAGCCAGGAACCGCAGCGGTTGGGCCGAGTCGAATAGGCAATCCATTGAGGCCGCCAATAACTGGTATGAGCTAGAACACTAGCCCTCCCCCGTAATCGAAAGTCCATCTACCCAAATTCGCGGACACACCCCACCTGGTGTAATTTCTACAACTGGCTCTACATGTAGAATCGCCTTCAGCAAATCTCGGAAATCCCCAGCCACGGTGGCTGAATCAATGCTGATGCGTTCCCCGTGGTTGACCAGCCAGCCATCAAAGGGAAGCGAGAAAGAACCCTGGAGGGAATTCGCGCCTGCATGGAGGGCATGCAGATCGTCAACTAGAATGACGTTTTCAGCCGTGTCTAAGGAGAACTCAGGCTCAGGCTCAGGCCCCGGTAGCACATGGTAGAAACTAGGGCTAACCGACACCTTGGCCCCAATGCCTGCATGACCCGTGGGGCTAGCGCCCATGCGCTTGGCGGTACCGGCGCTATGGAGAAACTGAGTCAGCACGCCCTGTTCAATAATTGGCACGCGGCGGGTCGGGGTGCCTTCATCGTCGAAGGTTTCGGCGCTCACATTTTCGGGATGCAGGGCATCGTCGTAGACCGACAGCAGTGGCGAGGCCACCACCGTACCAAGGGAATCCACCGTAGAGAGACTGCGATTATCTAAAATGCTCTGAGCGTTATAGAGATTCGAAAACGCACCCAGCAAGCTGAGAAAGGCTTCTCCGGAAAATACAACCCGGTACTTGCCAGAGGGAACTTTGTCGTAGTTAAGGTGGCTGATGGTTTTATCGGCGGCTTCTTTCAAACATCCCTCGATATCTAGCACGGGCAGGCCACGGTTCACCCGCATGGCTCCCGCTGAGCGGGGCTTGCGGCCCTCTTGCTCAGTTTTGCTGTAGAGGTAAACCGAAGCATAGGAGCGGGCCTCATGACGCAGCGCCCCTTCGCTATTCAGGTAGAAGCGGTCGATGCTGCGCTGGGCCAGCCCATTGTAGGGGACACTGGCGATCGCCGGATGCGCCTCCAAAAGCTGCTTTTCTAGACCAACCAGGGTAGTAATCAACTCGCCTACTGGCACTGGCGGCACTGTTTCGACCTGAACCTCAGCCGTCGGTGCTGTGGCTTCGGGGCTAAAGTCGGGAATGTGGTCATCTACCCCGAAATAGCTGGCTTCCCGCGCACTATCCAGAGCTAGATCCATCCCAGTTGGATCGACATCGCTGGTGGACGTTACCCCCACCTTGCCCTGGTCATTCCACACTCGCACAATCACGCTGGAGCGGTTAGAGGCTTTCACCTGTTTGGGGTCGCCCTTGTCAACCTGGACGCTGGTCTCATCTACGGAAGAGCCGTAAACGTCGTACTTAGCAATTCCCAGCTTTTTAGCGCTGGCTTCGGCGTAGGCGGCGATGTCTTGGATGGTAGGCATGGTGGGAGTGGAAGTGGTGGGGTAGTGAGAGGGTGGGGTAGTGGTGGGGTAGTAATCTCTACCGTCCTCCGACTGTAATCGAGTCAACTCTCAGGTGAGGCTGCCCTACGGTGACGTAGATGCTACCGCTGACGGAGCCACAAAAGCCAGCCGCGAGGCCAAGGTCGTTGGAGCACATGGAGATTTTGTTCATGATCTCAGTGGCTTCGCCAATTAGGGTAGCGCCTTTCAGGGGTTTGGTAACTTGGCCATTTTCGATTAGGTAAGCTTCGTCTACGCCAAAGTTGAACTGGCCTGTGGCCCCCACACTGCCGCCACCCATTTTTTTGCAGTAGATGCCTTTATCGACGGAGGCAAACAGGTCATCCAGAGAATAGTCACCAGGGGCAATGTAGGTGTTACGCATGCGAGAGGCTGCCGCGTAGGTGTAGCCCTGGCGACGCCCGCTGCCCGTGCGGGGGTAGCCCGTGCGGACTGAACCAGCCCGGTCAGACAAAAAGTTTCGCAGGATGCCGTTTTCAATCAATAGGGTGCGCTGGGCAGGCATACCCTCATCGTCCATGTCAATGGTGCCAAAGGCATCGGGGGAAAGCCCTTCGTCCCAGGCCGTGAGGTTTTCGTGGGCAATCTTTTCGCCCTTCTTGTTGATAAATGGGGTAGTGCCCCGCTCAATTTGAGTGGTTTCGAGCAGGTGGCCGCAGGCTTCGTGGAAAATAACCCCGCCAAACTGGTTGGCCATAATTACCGGGTAGGTGCCCGACTCAACATAGTCGGCGTAGAGCATTTTCCCTGCCGATTCTGCCACGGTTTGGGCCGTACTCTGGTAGTCCCAATTTCGCAAAAACGTTGGATTGCTGGTATCACCCAGGCGTTGCCCAATGGACGAGCGATGGTCGCCATCGGCGCAGAGCAGGTTATAGCCAACGGACTGGGTGAGGCGAATATCGCGGGCAAAGGTGCCATCGCTGGCGGCCACTAAGACTTCTTGCCAATCGCGGAAGTAAACGGCACGGCGCGATTGCACATGGCTGGCCTGTTGAGACAGGGCAGCGTTGGCGGCCAGCAACACCTCGCCCATTTCCTGCATGGAGCTACAGGTACTTAACCAGTGATCCTTAGAGCGGGCACTGGCGTAGTCGCGCAATAGTTCCAGGTTAATTTCAGAAATGTGGGCAGCGGGGCCAGGAAGAGTTAGCCCCATAATCGACAGGGCTTTATCCAAAGCCGCTTTAAGCCCTGCAAAGGAGAGGTCGTTAGTGCTGACGTAGCAGTCAGCTTTGCCCAAAAACACCCGCACCCCAGCCCCAGTGATGATGCGGGGAGAGATGCTGGTAATAGCGTCATCCTCGGCCTGGCAGCTAATGTAGTTGGTGCGCTCTAGAAAAAACTCTACGAAATCAGCCCCAGCCGCCCGACCCAGGCCCAGCAAGGTAGATAAGGTAGGTTCCCAGGAAAGATCAAAGCGATCGCGGGTTGCTGAATAGTCTTGGGTCAGCAGGTCATTAGTTTTGAGCAGTGGGGTCTGTGAGGTTGCAACCGTCATGCCAATCAATCCTTACAGGCTAGGAGAAACGCCAGATTTGCAGCGATTCACTCAGTGTAACAAACCCTCGTAATCTGGGTTGCACCCGCAGCTTAGCCAACCATTTGCCAGCGCCAGGACTAGCACCTCATCCTCTTTGTGTCAATTAGCAACAAGTGTCATAGCATTGACATCCAGTCGCAACCAAGTCGCCATATCATGGGGTTACTGTAAAGACAATCCTAAGAAAGTCTTGAGGTAATGACGACTATGGCAAAAGATGAATCAGAGCGAGCGACTAAACCAATGGGGTCGATGGCGAAGTCACTAGCGCTTGTAGTACTGGGGGCCGGGATGGCCGTGGCGGGTACCCAGGGCGTTGACACCTTGAATGCTCTGGTTCAACCCTCTGCTGTTGCCGCTCCGGGTGAAGGTTTAGCTGAAGATAATCTTGCTCAGCGTAATAGCATCGGGGTAGCCCCATCAATTTCAAGCCCTAATCTAATCGCTGATATTGTCCGCGAAGTAGAGCCTTCCGTAGTGCGGATCAACGCTTCCCGAACAGTGCAAACAAACCTGCCACCGGCCTTTCAAGATCCCCTCTTCCGGCAGTTCTTTGGCGAGAATATGCCCCTTCCTCCCTCCGAGCAAATTCAAGAAGGGGTGGGATCTGGCTTTATCACCACAGCAGATGGTCAAATTATTACCAATGCCCACGTGGTAGCCGGGGCTGACCAGGTTCAAGTTACTCTGACAGATGGTCGCGCCTTTACCGGTGAAGTGGTTGGGGTTGATCCCGTAACTGACATCGCTGTCATTAAAATTGACGCTGAGGGACTCCCTACCGTTAAGCTGAGCGATTCTGACCGCATTCAACCAGGTGAATGGGCGATCGCCATTGGCAACCCGCTGGGGTTAGATAGCACGGTTACTGCTGGCATTATCAGCGCTACCGGGCGTTCTAGCCGAGAAGTGGGCGTACCCGATAAGCGGGTTAGCTTCATTCAAACTGATGCAGCTATTAACCCGGGTAACTCTGGGGGGCCGCTGCTCAACCTGAACGGTGAGGTCATTGGGGTAAATACCGCCATCATCCAGGGGGCACAGGGTCTGGGCTTTGCCATCCCCATTAACACCGTAGAGCGGATTAGCTCTCAGCTGATCGAAAATGGCCGGGTTGAACACGCTTACCTGGGCATTCAGATGGTAACGCTGTCTCCAGAAATGAAGGAGAACATCAACAGCGATCCCAACAGCCCCTTCACCGTTGAGGAAGAAAACGGCATCCTAATCGCGCGTGTGGTGCCTGACTCTCCCGCCGACCGGGCTGGTCTTCGGGCTGGGGATGTGATTACAGGCATTGACAATCAGGCGGTCAAGGAAGGCTCAGAGGTGCAGCAGGCAGTTGAGCGTACCGGCGTCGGGCAGAATTTGTCTATCACATTGCGACGTGATGGTCGCGAAGAAACCATCACCGTTCGCCCTGGCAACATGCCAGCCCAGTAATGCATCTGCCCACGGATTCCCCAAGGGTGCAAAGAAAAGAGGAATCCACCACTTAGGCGTAGCTGAAGCTGCGCCTTTTTTATTGGCCGCTACATTAGCCCTTTCGTTTTCCCTTTTCCGCCTTTCTTGCTATCGCCTTTGCTCAATCACCCGCCCCGGGCTGACAAAGGAGATGCCCTGCTGGGAGGTGGTACTGATCATGACGGCTTCTATAACCGGGGGGACAACATCAGCCGCGGCTCGCCAAGCGACCAAAAAGTTAGCGCCTACTCCCCCGGTCGTGTCGCGGTTATCGATTACTACGGCGGTAGAAGCCAGGGGAGCTAACTGAATAGGCTGGCTCAAATAGGGTTTGATGAGGGTTCCGGCAGTGTCGTAATAGTCAATAGTTTCAATCACCAGAGAATTGTCAATATCGGCATTACGCAAGCTGAGAGTAGCCGTTAGGGAGAACGTACGGCTCTGGTCAAGGTCGTAGATTTCAGAATAGATGGGCACGTAGATGATTTGCCCGGTACCCAGGGCCGGTAGTTGCTCAGCCGTCAGCGAGGTAATGCCTGGATTGGTTTGCAATCCACCGCCAGCCGCCGAGCTAGAAGCTGCCGGGGTTAGTGACGACGGCCCACAGGCTGTGGACATGGCCAAGAGTATTGAAGTAGTGATAACCACAATGACTTTAACTGTGAGCATTAACCCTCTGGACATCACGCGTTGCTCCGTTATCTTTCTAGAGTACTGCCCTTTAAATCAGTGAGAGCCTATCACGATCCCCCGATGGTTAGTGGGCGTTAGCACCAGGATTGGAAGACCATTTTAGCTTTCAAAATTGAGCCGTCCGCCTGGGTTTCTAGTTGACCAATGCCCAAAAAATTCTGGGTAGTGGCGTTGAGGACTCGATAGGGGGTGTCTGGTACCAGCGCACAGGGCGGGCTGAGTTTTTGACCCTGCTGCCAACGACGGGCCAAATCTGGAGCTAGCGCCACGCTAGGGAGGTAACTCAAAACTATCTCTGGTGGCTCTAGTGCCAGGGTTTGAGCGTTTACCTGAGCCGTAATTTGCTCAAGGGTAAGGCTCTGGGCCAGGGCAAAGCCACCGCTGTGAGTGCGCTTTAGGTGGGCGAGGGTAGCTCCTGTGCCCATGAGTTGGCCTAGGTCGCGGGCGATGGAACGAATGTAGGTACCGGGGCCACAGGCTATGGCCAGGGTAAGCTCTGGATAGTCTGCCGGTTGCCAGTTTTTGATTTCCAGGTGATGAACGCTGACCTGACGACTGGGCGGGGTAACAATTTGCCCTCGGCGAGCCAGGGCATACAACCGCTGTCCTTGCATTTGGATGGCGCTAAAAGCGGGAGGAATCTGAGTGATTTCGCCCAGAAACTGAGGTAAGGCTGCTTCAATGGCGGACAGAGTGAGCGCGTTAGCGGGCTGGCGGCTGAGAAGGGTGCCTTCTAAATCGTCAGTGGTGGTGGTTACGCCAAAGCGGATGACGGCTTCGTAGGCTTTGCCGGGGGGCAGGTAGGGCAGCAAGCGCGTAGCCCGACCAACAGCAATGGGCAACACGCCTTCTGCCATCGGGTCGAGGGTACCGCCGTGACCCACTTTCTTGGTCATTAGCAACCGCCGCACAGCTCCTACGCAGTCGTGGGAAGTCATGGCGCGGGCCTTATTGAGGTTGAGAAATCCGTCCACAAACCGTAGGGCAAAGGGGCGTACCGATAGTAGCGCGAATGCCGACCAATCTAGGCCGATGCCTCATCATCAGCATCAGTAGGGC
>Ga0224723_1002039_pt1 | contig 11517 bp, 10 predicted proteins | sample Balambano_FR2_Me_FD_161647 | JGI IMG/M metagenome (GOLD analysis project Ga0224723, IMG submission 161647) | Freshwater sediment microbial communities from Lake Towuti, South Sulawesi, Indonesia - Balambano_FR2_MetaG | ecosystem: Environmental > Aquatic > Freshwater > Lake > Sediment | place...
AGACAGCAATATTCCGGTCATGTTCTATCCCGCGATAAGTGGTTCCATCCCGATTGCTCAACGCCTGCTCGATGCGGGGGCGGACATCAACGCGGGCGAAGGTGGAAATACGGCTTTACACGCGGCGGCAGGCTTTGGGCAGCTAGAGATGGCGCAGTGGCTTCTGGACCATGGCGCGAACCCGTATGCCAATGACTTTAACGGCAAGCTGCCCATAGACCTTGCCGAAGACAAGGGCTATACCGCGATTGCGGATCTGCTCCGCCCATTTATGCAAACGTGATGCCCATACAGTCAGGAGGCGAATCATGAGCCGCGCTGAAACGGCGATGGAACAGCTTTACGAGGATATGGATATTCGGGATGAACTGACCGATGAGGAAGCTGCCCCCCTGTTGAAGTGGGCGGAGACGCAGGCAATCCGTCTTGACGCCGAAAGCGCCGACAACACGGCGTTTGAGCAGAACGTTAGACGGCTGCGCGATCTGCTCAAATCGCTCAATCATGCCGTCGGCAAGCGCTCGTATGCCACGCCGGAGGAACTGAACGCCGCGCTGGAAAAAGTCTCCACCGCCGCACAGGGCGTGAATATGACGCTGCCCGCCAGCGCGGAGGAGCCCTTTCAGGCGCAGGGCGCTCAGGATAACGTCGCCTACATGCAGGGTTTGCTGAATCAGCTGGACGCTTCAATCCATACGCCTGTGGATGAGCCAGTATCAGTAGAGGCACAAACCGCTGACACCAGGACACAATTACAAAATACAATTGCAGACATCATGCGTGGCAAGCCAAACACGCGACCTGATAACACCAATGCTCTGCCGCTGACTGGAGATTCCCCTGATGTTGAATGATCGCAGATTACCGTATCAATCCAAGAAGACCACAGTTTCCGTGCGGCGGACATGTTTCATCATCCTGATCCTGCTGATGCTGGCAGGCTGCGGGGGCGATAACATCGCCCCGCCGACGAGTGCGCCGCAGCCGCCAACAAGCTCGAATACGGTTGTTACGGCTGTCCCAAATGCGGGCGGTGTGAATACGTTCACCTTCCAGCAGGGGTCGGGTGCGGAACGCGGTTTCTGGCAGGTGTATTTCACCGCACCGACGGGCAGCCGTGACCCGGCAACTTATGTTGGCGGGATCGATCAGGCATTGGCGGCGGCGATTGGCGGCGTTCAGCGCACACTCGACATCGCGGCATTTGAGTTCAACAATCCTGTGCTGACGCAGGCGGTGTTGCAGGCGAAACAGCGCGGGGTGCGCGTGCGCGTCGTCACTGATGATGAGCATGGCATAGAGGACGAGGACACGACGCTCGATCAGTTGCAGGCGGCGGGGATCACTGTCGTCAATGATGAGCGCAGCGCCCTGATGCATAACAAATTCATGATCCTTGACGGCACGACGGTCTGGACGGGATCGTGGAATTACACCATCAATGACACGTATCGCAATAACAACAACGCGCTCGTTTTGCGCTCCCGCCAGGCAGTGGCGGATTATCAGGCAGAGTTTGATGAGATGTATCTGGATGAACAGTTTGGTCCGCGTTCACCCGCCGATACGCCAAACCCCAGCTTTACGCAGGATGGCATCCCCGTGCAAATCTATTTTGCTCCCGAAGACGAGGTGATCGACGCGATTCTCAATCAGATTAACGGGGCGCAAGGCTCGATCCGTTTCATGGCATTTTCGTTTACGCACGATGACCTGGGCGACGCGCTGCTTAATCGGGCGGCGGCGGGTGTGGATGTGCAGGGGATTTTTGAGACAACCGGCAGTCAAACACAGTTTGCCGAGCTAACACCCTTGTTCTGCGCGGGGTTGCCTGTCCGTCAGGATGGCAACCCGTTCATCCTCCATCACAAAGTATTCATCATTGATGCGATGACGGTTGTCACCGGTTCCTTCAATTTCTCCGCAAACGCCACCGACTCGAATGATGAGAACCTCGTGATCATCCGCGATCCGGCATTGGCGCAGTTGTATCTACAGGAATATGATCGTCGTTGGGCGGAGGCACGAACGCCCACAGGCTTGACCTGTTAAACGGATGCGGACTTGCGTGAGGCGATACGTGCCTTATTGTTTACGCAGTTCCGTATGTAGGGGCGAGGCTTGCCTCGCCCGCTTCATTGGCTTAGGATGATTACAGAGTAAGGAAGCGAAATATGTCATTCATTGAAGCGCCAACAACATTCTATCTGGGGCGCGAAACGGACCCCGCTACAAAAAAGCCGACGACGAACATGATCTACTATGACTCGCGCCACCTGACGACTCATGCCGTCGTCATGGGCATGACGGGCAGCGGCAAAACGGGCTTGTGCATAGATATACTCGAAGAGGCAATGCTCGATAACATCCCGGCAATTATCGTTGATCCGAAGGGTGACATCACTAACCTGATGCTCAATTTCCCCGAACTTCGTCCGACGGATTTTGAACCGTGGGTGAATGTGGATGATGCTCGCCGCGCCAACATGGACATTCCGCAGTTCGCGGCGAAAACCGCGCAGCAGTGGCGCGAAGGCTTGGCGGAATGGGGCATTGTTCCCGATCGGCTGCTCTGGCTGCAACATGCCAGCAAAATCAGCATATACACTCCGGGTGCTGATGCGGGGTTGCCCGTCAGTATTCTCGCTTCGCTCCGTGCGCCAAAGGACGGCTGGATCGGCAATGAAGAAGAACTCCGCGAGCAGATTGCAGGGATTGTTACGGCGTTACTCGGCTTGGTCGGGCGCGAATCCCAGCCTGTGCAGGATAAGGAACACGTCCTGCTCTCGAATATTTTCGAATATGCGTGGTCACGCGGCAAAGACCTGACGATTCAGGACCTTGTGCTGCAAGTACAGACGCCGCCGTTTGACAAACTGGGCGTCTTTCCCGTCAATGAATATCTGTCGGCGCGAATCCGTTCCAAACTGGCGACGGAACTGAATAACATCCTCGCCGCGCCATCGTTCCAATCCTGGCTGATGGGTGAGTCGCTCGATATTCAGAATCTCATGTATCAGCCCAATGGCAGACCGCGCATTTCCATCTTTTATACTGCACACCTCAATGATGCTGAACGCCAGTTGGTACTGACGCTGCTGCTGGAAAATATGATTAGCTGGATGCGAACCCTCAGTGGCACGACCAGCCTACGTGCTTTGCTGTACATTGATGAGATGTTCGGCTATTTCCCGCCCTATCCGTTTAACCCGCCGACGAAACAGCCGCTGCTGCGCCTGCTCAAACAGGCGCGGGCGTTTGGCATAGGCTTGATCCTTGCCACGCAAAACCCCGGCGATCTGGATTACAAGGGTTTAGGCAATACGGGGACGTGGTTCATCGGGCGGCTGAACACGGAAAATGATAAGCAGCGGTTGATCGCAGGCTTGCAATCGCTGAACGAAGGCAATGGCGAAAGCCTCGATGTCAAGACACTGAGTGCGATTATCTCCGATCTTGATCCGCGCAGTTTTCTCTTGAGTAATGTTCATGATCAGAATACGCCACTGGTTTTTCAGACTCGCTGGACGATGTCGTATCTGCGCGGACCCTTAACCAAACAACAGGTCAACACCCTGATGAAATCGCAGCGGGCGGAACTGCTCAACCGGCTCGGCATGACCTCATTCATGCCTGCGATTGCCCCGACACCGGACACGATGCCTGAAGCGGCTGCTCCTCCGCCCGCCGCTCCGAGTGGACAGGCGGCATCCTACGCGGCAATGCAGGCGGCACTTTACGCACAGCGCCCGGTTACACCGCCTCCGCCGCCTCTGCCAGAACTCCCGCCGGAACGACCTGCTGCGCCTGCCTATGCCCCGCCACCGCCGGAGTATAATCCGCTGGCACAGCCGACGTATGATGCGTATGCGGCTCAGGCGAGCGAACCCGCGTATCAGCCGCCCGCGCAGCGCCGATCTTCGCGGAACAGCCCTGCGGGGTATAACAGTGAACCACCCGCCTTTGGCGCGTCTGTTCCGCAATACTTTTTCCCCTATACATTGGGAGCGCAGCAGGCGCTCGCGGCGTGGCAGCAGCGCACGAATTTTGCGGCTGCCAGCGCGGTGAATACAGCCCTTGCGTATCAGCCAATGCTGTTGGCGCAGACGGTGATTCGTTTTCAGGATAAGAAAACACAGACATTTACCACGCGCCTGTTCACCTATCAAATTTCCGATATCAGCAGTACCGGGCTGGTTCATTGGGAAGATTACATTGTCCCACCGGTGGATACCCGCAGTATCAATGGCGAACCAACCAGCGATGGTATTTTCGGCGAAGTGCCCGGAGCGATCTCCGATCCAAAGCGGTTGGCAGCGTTGAAGCGTGAAATGGTGGATATGCTGTATTCGACGGCGCGGCTGCCGGTGCCGTACAGCCCGGCACTGGACCTGTACGGCTCGCCGGATGCGGACATCAATGCGTTTTACGCCCAGGTGCAGCAGGGCGCTCGTGAGCGACGCGATGCCGATGTGGACGTGCTGACACGCAAATATGAGGATATTCTCGACACAATGAACGACAGGATGCTGCGCTTCCAGACGAAGGCGAATACTACCGCCGCTGAATTGCAGACCAACAAACGTATGAAAACGCTGACGACGGGCGAGGCGATTCTCGGGCTGATGCAGGGTCGCGCTGCGTTCACGCTCTCGCGCATGAATATGGCGGAGTACTGGAAACAGCGCACACAGGGGCGGCTGGAACTCAACCAGGTACAGATTCAGCAGATCAACGAGGAAATTCAGGAATTGCAGGGAAAATTCCAACTCGAACTGCAATTTATCAACGAGAAATGGGCGAAAGCCGCCGTCAACATTGATCAGTATCAGATCACCGCATACAAGAAAGACATCATCGTGGAATTGTTTGGCATCGGCTGGCAGCCGTTCTGGTATGCAGAAATCGGCGGACAGTCGGTACTGGTTCAGGCGTTTTGAGCGCTTAGCTCCTAGCTGTTAGCTTTTAGCGGCGAACCAAAATGCGGTAGTTTTGGGGTTCGCATTTACATAAAGGTTTAGGTGAGGTGAATATGCGACGAATTCTTGTGCTGGGTATGCTGTTGGGTCTACTGTATATAGTCGTGGTTGCCTCACTGCCCGCAGCTGCTCAATCGGGAAATTTGCTTCAGGACCCCGGTTTTGCGGGTCCCTATGTCAATCGCGGGCGTTCGACATTGAACACGCCCGCCGCGTGGCCCCTGTGGATTCAAAATGGACCGACGTTTCAGGGATGGGAAAACCGCGCTGATCTCGTTTTCGCCTTCCCTCATTGTGCCGCGCCGCAGGTGCTGTCAGGACCCTGTTCATTCAACATCAACGGCGGCTTTGCGACGTGGCCCGCCGCGATTTATCAGCAGGTCGCCGTGCCGCGCCGCTCGAATGTGCAGGGCAGCGTGTATGCGTGGGTGCAAACCTGTAATTCCCGCGATCAGTTCGGGAATTTTCCCGGTGGACCGTGTGGTTCGTCGCCGGCAAGCGGCGTGTTTGTGCGCGTGGGGATTGACCCGAACGGCGGCACTGACCCCGGCAGCCCGGCGATCATCTGGGGACCTGCCATCGCGCCACATGATCACTGGGAGCAGGCGACGGTCAATGCAACTGCGCTCAATGATGTCGTGACATTTTTCATCTATTCGGCGCAGGAGTGGCCCAGCGATTTCAATAACCGCTGGTACGACGATGCCTCACTGACAATAGGTGGACCGGGTGGCAGTTCAGCAAATGCAGGAACGGGAAGCACGGGCAGTGCTGCGACGCGCACTCCGCGCCCGACCTCAGCGCTGCCGATACCGCAGCCGCCGCAAGCCGACGGCTCACAGGTTCATGTCGTGCAGTATGGCGATACCTTAAGCGGGATCGCGGTGATCTACGGCATTTCGCTCAATCAACTGCTTGAAGCCAATGACCTGACGATGGCGCAGGCGCGAAATGTGCCGGTCGGCACACCGTTGGATATTCCCAGTTAGGAAATGAACACCTTACGATCAACAGGCGCAAAAACGCAGGCTGCCTGTTTTTTGGTCAGCTGCTTATCACGTCGGGAACAAAAGCGTAGTGACAACCTATCCTCTCCACAATATCCGCGTCCTTGACTTTACGCGCCTACTGCCGGGCGGTGTATTGAGTCTGATGCTGGCGGACTTGGGCGCGGATGTCATCAAGGTCGAATCGCCGGAAGGGGGCGATTATGCCCGCCAGATGCCACCCTATGTGCAGGGGCAGGGCGCGATTTTTCGGGCGACGAACCGCGCCAAACGGAGTATCGTCGTCAATCTGAAAGACTCTCGCGGGCAGGCGGCGCTGCATAAAATGGTGGCGCAGGCGGATGTGCTGATCGAAGGCAACCGCCCCGGCGTCATGGCGCGTCTCGGCTGCGATTATCCCAGGCTGAAAACGGTAAACCCCCGCCTGGTTTACTGTGCGTTATCGGGTTGGGGGCAGTCAGGTTCATATTCCCAGCAAAGCGGGCATGATCTGAATTACACGGCGATTGCGGGTTTGATCGGTGCGATGAATCAACCGCAGCCTTTAGGCGGGCAGACGGCGGATATTGGCGGCGCGTATGTCGCGCTGGCGGGTATTCTGGCGGCGCTGTTCCGGCGCGAACGGACGGGTGAGGGTGGCTTTGTGGATACATCGCTGTTTGAAGCGGCTTTACCGTATGCCGCCGTGCAGTTCATTCAGGCGGTGACGTCCGACACTATTGCGACAAATGGCGCACTCGTCGGTAAGCAAGCCTGCTATACTGTGTATCGCGCACGGGACGGACAAGCCGTCGCGCTGGCGGCGCTGGAGCCAAAGTTCTGGGAAAACTTCTGCCATGCGGCTGAACGCCCGGACTTAATCAGCGATTATCTCAACCCGGAACGGCAGAAGTATCTGCTTGCGGAACTGCAAGAACTGTTTGCGCTGAAGACGGCGGCTGAATGGGACTCTTTGCTCGCTCCTGCGGACTGCTGCTTTTCACGGGTGAATATGCCCGCCGACCTTGCTGATGATCCGCATATTCGGGATCGGGAAGCGCTCAGCGTTGATGCGGACAGCACGGTGTTCATTCGCAGCCCGTTGCGGCTTGACGACCTAGCGCCTGCCGCGGGAGCAGTCCCGGAGATGGGCGAACACACGGAGGAAATTCTACGGGAGTTTGGCTTCAGCGATGATGAAATCGCGGATTTGCGGCGAAGCGGGTTGGGATAAAACCACGTTCGTAGGGGCGAGGCTTGCCTCGCCCGCCATCGGATTGAAAACCTAGAACTCTCTCAGCAGCCTGCCCACGCCCTGTATTTTGTCTTCAATGCCGTTATCACGCAGCGCCATCCACCACGTCGCGGCGTTAATGGCGATTACTGGTTTGCCCAGCCAGCGCTCCGCCTCATCCGCCAGGCGAACCATACTCAGATTGGTACCGACCTGCACCAGCGCGTCCACATCATCGCCATCCACTTCGATTAGTGCCTCGCGCAACGTGTCCTCGCTGACATGGGCGATAGCGACGGCGGTAGGGCATTTCAAGCCTTTGATCCGCGCCACGTCAAAGCCAATTTCGTTGAAGAACTTGATGACATTGTCATCGCCAATCGGCTGATAGGGCGTGACGACGGCGATTTTCTTTGCGCCGAACAGCTTGAGGGCGCGTTCACAGGCAACCGCGCCCGTTGCCACGTCTAGCCCGCAGGCATCCTTAATGTCGGCGATGAAGCGACGGTTGCCTTCCACGCCGCCCCAGAACGTTTCGGCGCTCATGCCCATGACCATATACTCGACCTCAGCGGTCATCACGCGGGCGACGGCATTGCGGATTTCGTCGCGGATTTGTACGAGCAGCCCTTCAAAGGCGTCATTGCTGCTTAAATCCTGATTACGAATCCAGATACGCGAAAAGTGCGCCGTTACGCCAGGCACGACCATGCGGTAAAAATCGGGTTCGACGATGGTATTGGTGCTGGGCGCGATCACACCGAATTTTTTGCGCCAGCCGAGCGCATCGGTCATGAAACGGCTTCCTTGCCTTCGAGAATATCCATAATTTCGCCGGGGTTATCCGTCGCGCTCACGCCGAATTTGCTGTAGCTGACCACGCCGTCCGGCTCGATGATAAACGTCGAGCGACGTGTGCCGTGTGTGGTAAATTCCTGTCCGTTGTACATGATCTTGTGATCGCCGTATACGCCGTAGAGATCGGAAACGCTGTGATCAGCGTCGGCAATCAGCGTGAAGGGCAGGTTATATTTCGCTTTGAACGCCGCCTGTTTTTCGACATCATCAGGGCTGACGCCGATGACCGTTGCAGCTACGGTGCGGAAGCGCTGATAATTGTCGCGGATGGTGCAGGCTTGTTTGGTGCAGCCCGGCGTATCCGCTTCGGGATAAAAATACAGCACAATTCGTTGACCGCGCAGGCTGGAGAGTGTGAGCGAGTCGCCACTATCAGTCAGCGAGGTGAAATCGGGCGCGGGGTCGCCCACATTTGGAAAAGCCATTTTGTTTGTCCTTTATTCTGTTTATCGGCGGTGACTATCGTACCGCAGTTTCGTTGACTTGACAGAACTTCAAAAGACGCTAAAGTTGTTATAACAATACGATGTTATATCGTTCGCGGCGGCATGTCAACCACAGCGCAACTCCTCAAAAGTTATGTGACCACGCGGGACGGGCAGGTACATTATCGCCGTAAGCAGGGCGATCAAACGCGGCCCGTGATCCTTCTTCACCAGACCGCCAGCAGCGGCGTGATGTATGAAGCGGTCATGCGCCGCCTTAGAGATCATTACGTGATTGCGTTCGATACACCCGGCTATGGCGAGTCGTTTGACCCGCCTACCGCGCCCAGTATGTCCTACTACGCGGGAAATCTGGCGGAATGTCTGGAGTCGCTGGGAATAGATCGTTGCGATATTTTCGGGCATCACACGGGCGCGGCTACCGCGGCTCAGCTTGCGGTTGAGTATCCGCAGCGGGTCAACCGCCTGATCCTCAGCGGAATGCCCGTGTTGAGCGACGAGCAGAAAGCATTTTTCGCGGCGGGGCTGGCGGATTATTCGCCGCGCCCGGACGGATCGCACCTGGCGGCGGTCTGGTCGCGGATTACGGCGCGAACGGGTGATGATCTGGCATTGGCGCAGCGGGAAACGATGCTGACCTTGCGGGCGACGCGCTATGCAGATAGTTATCACGCCGTTTTTGAGCAGGATGCGGCAGCATGTTTGCGGGCGCTCACCTGCCCGACGCTGCTGATTGGCGGTGAAAATGACTCACTTCGCGCCAGTCTCGAACCCGCCGATACGATATTGCGCGATAATCCACAATATGCGGGAATGCGCCTGCTGGCAAATGCCGATACGTATGTGTGCGATAAACAGCCCGACGTGATTGCGGGCGTTATCAGTGAATTCTTTGGAACCGCCAAGACGCCAGGAACGCCAAGTGCAAAATGAAGTGTTTTTCGTTTACTTAAGCAGAAACAGAGGACTTTTATGGAAACGTTCAGCATACCGATGGCTTTGGAAGATTACGTACCCGTGATTCTGACAGGTTTCGCGCTGTTCATTCTGGCGCGGATGATCGCCCGCATGGATCGCGCCTGTGGTCCCATGGCATTTCTTGGCGCGGCGCTCATCGTCGCCGGCGGGTTGAGCAAGGCGACGTGGAAGCTCATCATGGCGACCAGCGAGGGGCAGAATAACTTCGGTGTGCTTGATGACGCGCTGTTTCTGCTGCTTGCACCGGGTTTCATATTCTTTGGCTTCGCGCTGGCGTATGCTCAACGCGGCTCGTATGTGGGCAAGCGACCCAAAAACATCTGGCTTGCGCCCGTCATTCTGGTGGCGCTGACGATGGGCGTGGTCGTGCTGATGAGTTCGCTGTTGTATGACCCGGAGCGTGAACGGCAGACGTGGTACTTCATCGTGCTGGGTATGACGACGGTATTTAACGTGATTGTGGCGGGTTTGTGTATCTGGCAGGCGCGGCGTGAGAAGGTGATGCTGGCTGCCGGCTTTTTCCTGCTCAATATTATTCTTGTATTCGTGTTGCAGGGGATGGCGCGGGCAGCCAGCGAATCCGTCGGGTTGCAGTGGGGCGCCCAGATTGTGAATACGCTCTCGAACGCGGCGCTGCTGTTCGCCTCGTGGAAACTGGCTCAGGTGACGGTGGCAGGTCTGGCGAAGCGAAGTGAACCGCAATTAGCAGCGGCGTAGGCAAAAAGAGTTGAACCACAGAGACACAGAGCACACAGAGAATATTTTTAGAAAGACCCTCTGTGATCTCCGTGTCTCTGTGGTGGATATTTTCGCTTTACGTTCCTGGCGTCTGGGCGGTGAAAGGTTTTTGTGATGGCGAATGACGCATTACAGCAGAATTACAAAGGCGTGTTTGACGGGCGGCTTGGTTTTGGCAGCAAGCCCGCTTTGCTGATCGTGGATTTCATCAATGCGTATGTCACCGAAGGCTCGGCGCTGTATGCGCCGCCTGTCGTGGATGCCGTGACTCAGACGGTGGATGTGCTGGCGCTGGCACGGGAGAAACACATTCCCGTGATCTATACGCAGGTGTTGTACAACAAAAACGGCCTGGACGGCGGCATTTTCGTTCAGAAAGTGCCGGTGTTACGCACGATGGTTGCCGGAGAGGCGCTGGCGGAAATTGTGCCGCAGCTTGCGCCGACGGCGGACGATGTGATTGTCGTCAAGCAGTATGCCAGCGCCTTTTTCGGCACATCGCTGGCGGCAATGCTCACCACTCTGGGCGTGGATACGATTTTATTGACTGGCTGCTCGACCAGCGGGTGCGTGCGGGCGACGGCGGTAGACGGGATGCAGTACGGGTTTCGCGTCATCGTCCCGCGTGAATGTGTGGGCGACCGCCGCGCTGAACCGCATGAAGCAAACCTGTTCGACATTGACAGCAAATATGGCGATGTCGTCAGCAGGCAGGATGTACTGGCTTACTTGCAGGGTTTATGAGGAACACAACAAACGTGAAAGCACTTTCTGGAATCCGCCTGCTCGATCTCACGCACATGCTCAGTGGTCCATACGCGGGCATGATGCTGGCGGATATGGGCGCGGAGACGATCAAGATCGAACCGCCGGGTCGCGGGGAAGGCACCCGCGCACTGCTGGCGAACGACCCGAAGAACAGCATTGACGGCATGGGCGCGTACTTTCTGACGCTCAACCGTAACAAGCAGAGCGTGTGCATTGACCTGAAAAGTGAGGATGGACTGGCGCTGTTCTACGAACTGGTCAAAGTCTCGGATATTGTGCTGAACAATTTCAGCGCGGGCGTGGTCGAAAAACTCAAAGTAGATTACGCTCACTTATCGGACATCAACCCGCGTATCATCACCTGCACGATCAGCGGCTTCGGTGAGACGGGTCCTGAACGCCACCGCGTCGCCTTTGACATGGTGGCGCAGGCAATGGGCGGCGGCATGAGCATCACCGGGCAGGAAAATGCTCCGCCGACGCGGGCGGGCATCCCGATTGGCGATCTCGGCGGCGGCGTGATGGGCGTC
>Ga0224723_1002040_pt1 | contig 11515 bp, 16 predicted proteins | sample Balambano_FR2_Me_FD_161647 | JGI IMG/M metagenome (GOLD analysis project Ga0224723, IMG submission 161647) | Freshwater sediment microbial communities from Lake Towuti, South Sulawesi, Indonesia - Balambano_FR2_MetaG | ecosystem: Environmental > Aquatic > Freshwater > Lake > Sediment | place...
CTCCCACTCCCCCTGCTCTACCAACCCTATCCATCGGCGATGTCACCTTAACAGAAGGCGATAGTGGAACAAAGAATGCTGTTTTCGAGGTGAAACTATCTCAAGCCAGCACTAAATCCGTTACTGTGGACGTAGCCACTGCAAATGGTGTCGCTGAAGCTGGCTCAGATTATGTTGCGACTACCAACACCATCACCTTCGCTCCGGGTAGTACCGCTCAAACCGTTTCAGTTCCCATAATAGGTGATACTACCGTTGAGCCGGACGAAACCTTTTTCGTCAACTTATCCAATCCGGTCAATGCTACCTTATCTGATAGCCAGGGTGTTGCAACTTTACTGAATGACGATACTTTAGTTGAAACTCCGTCTTCACCCACTGGACAATTCAACTATGGCGAAGCGTTACAGAAGTCTTTCCTATTTTATGAAGCGCAGCGATCGGGAGATTTACCAGAAACCAATCGAATTGCATGGCGAGGTGATTCCGGACTGCGCGATGGAGCAGATGTCGGACGCGACCTCACTGGTGGATATCACGAAGCTGGCAACCACGTTAAATTCAATTTTCCGTTAGCAAGTTCGATGACTCTTCTGGGCTGGGGTGTTGTTGAATTTCGGGATGCCTATCTGCAAAGTGGACAATTGGACGAGGCGCTAGATGCTATTAAATGGGGCACAGATTACCTGATGAAATGTCATGTCGTAGACAGCGACGGCAAAACTCTGGAATTTTGGGGACAAGTTGGCACTGGGTCATTAGATCATTCCTACTGGGGCCCACCTGAAACAATGAGAATGGCTCGTCCGGCTTATAAGATCGATCGACAAAATCCTGGTTCTGACCTCGCTGGGGAAGCTGCCGCAGCGTTGGCCGCAGCAGCGATCGCCTTTCGCTCTACGGATGCCATCTATGCCGATGAACTTCTACAGCACGCAGAACAGTTATTTGAGTTTGCCAATACCTATCGGGGGAAATACTCTGACTCGATTCCTCAGGCTAAAAGCTACTACACCTCAGGCGGCTACATCGATGAATTAGTGTGGGCTGCAACTTGGCTCTATAAAGCGACAGGCAACACGAGTTATTTAAATCAGGCAGAGAGCAATTACTATGGCATTACGGCTAATTGGACACACAATTGGGATCTCAAAGACCAGGGAGCGACTGTGTTATTAGCTCAATTAACAGGCAAAGAGATGTATCGCAATCATACTGAACGTTGGCTAGATCATTGGGCAAACGCTGACGGTAATGGTATTCAGACGACTTCGGGTGGCTTAGCCTGGTTAACTAGATGGGGATCACTCCGCTATAGTGCCAATACTGCAATGATTGCTGGTATCTACAGCGATACAGTAAGAGACAAAGGCGATCGCTATGCCAAATTTGCTGAAAGTCAAATTGATTATATTCTGGGGGATAATCCCCGTGACTTTAGCTATATGGTTGGCTTTGGTGATCACTTCCCATTACAGCCCCATCACCGCTCAGCCTCAGGAACGTTCAGAAATGATATCGAACCGAATCGCAATATTCTCTATGGGGCTTTGGTAGGTGGGCCAACAGAGGCAGATGACTTTGCTTATAGAGACAAGCGATCGGATTATGTATCGAACGAAGTCACGATAGATTATAACGCTGGCTTGACGGGGGCATTAGCGTGGATGTATAAGAACTATGGCGGAGAACCACTCAGCCTGCCGCAACTCGATAGTTTGCCTGGGATTACTGTAATCGATTAATCCAGCAACTAAAGATCTGGCAGTAGATGCGGGTTTCGACTGCGCTCACTCCACGCGATACCTCGTGCTGAGCGCAGTCGAAGCACGGCACTTGCAACTACTACTATTGCCAGGTTAATAAATCCCAATCGCCTGTTCCAGAGAAGTTGGATCAAAAAGACTGGTAGCTTACGGCTCTTGGACACAGTCTCAAGCCAATTTTGACTGAGATGTTTCATTGGGGAGAATTGGCTCAGGCGCTAAAGTCAACTTCGCGACCATTTCAGCACGAGCAGAAACGTTCAGCTTCTGAAACATCCGTTTGAGAACTTGTTTCACAGCATCACGGCTGATATTTAATTTCATGGCGATTACTCGATTACTCAAACCTTGAGCAACCAATTCTGCAACGTCAACCTCTCGTGGTGTTAGACAACTCATGCGTGATGGAGCGATTGCAAGCCGCAACGTTGCCAAACGAACAGATAAGTGCAGGCATAAAGAACCCACTTGAATCAGATCGCTGTCATTGAAGGCAGGATGCTCCTTGCCGCGCATAAAATAAATTCCTCCAATCAAGCGACCAGAACCAATCAGGGGTGCAACCATGCCATGATCAAGCCCATAAAAACGAAACACATGCTGGTAAAGTTCGCTCTGGTGCCAACCGTCCAAAGACTGAACTGATAGTTGATGCACCGGAATGTGCTGCTGTAGCATACGTTGACTCAAAGGATCAGCATGTTGTCCAACCTCTTGATAGCGATCGCGAAATGAATCCGGTAATCCCAAAAAATTTGACTCAACGACTCGAAAACGACTGTCTAGCAAATCCAATCCCCAAGCGGTAGCCCCTACTAATTCCCCCGCATCATCCATAAAGCAAGAGCACAACTGTGCTTCATTTGAGACCGCAGTGACTTTTTCAATTAAAGGAGCAAATTTCATAGATTTTTACCCAGTTGGGGACTTGGCTAGAGGGCTGCAAGTCTTTATCTTATAAAACTACTGCAATTCAACTTTTTTATGTCTATCCCCGTTTCCACGCTTTTTGTCGGACTCAATGGTTTGATTGCATTTGCCTTGTCTTACATAGTTGTGATGGAACGCACCAGAACTCGCATTTGGCATGGAGAAACTGAGACAGACATTACGCACCAACCCAATTATCTTGAACACCCCAATCGATGGGCTGCTTTTATCGAACGCTATACCCAAAAATCTATTGCTACAAAAACGGCTGATGACGGTGTTCTTCAGCGCAAGGTACGTGCTTATGGTAATTTTACTGAATATGTACCGTTGGGGCTATTGTTCATCGTAACGTTGGAGTTGATGCATTCACCGTCTGGACTGCTGTGGTTGTTGGGAAGTGCGCTGACGATCGGACGAGTAACTCATGCTTGGGGCTTAATCATAACTTATGGACCTTCACCCATGCGTGCAGTTGGATTTTTCTTAACCTGGTTTGTTTACATCGTTGGTGCTGGTGCTTGTATATACTACAGCTACACCGCCTGAGTTGCGGATTGAGGCGGTTAATCCGATGAGTGCTATAAAATAGTTAATATGTTAACTATTTGGTTGAGCAGTCAACCCCTCGTCAAATGCCCAACTCCCCCTCTGATGCTGATTTTCTCCAGCAATGGCGGTATGCTCTTGCTCCTTACAACTTGGGATACAAGCTCAAACTTGCCTCTCAACTAATGTACCGTGATTTTCTAGAGCGGCTCGAACCCTATGGGCTGACTCCATTCCACTATCTTGTCTTATGCTGTTTGTGGGAAGAGGACGGTCTTTCAACGACAGGAATTGCGGACAAACTGAAGCAGTTAGGTGCAACACTCACCGGGGTTGTGGATCGAATGGAGGATCGGAATCTCGTTTATCGAGAACGCGACACTACTGATCGCCGAATTGTTCGAGTTTGGCTCACAAGTGAAGGAAAAAAGCTGATGAGGACGCTGCCACCCATTGGCGCAGAGACAATTAAGCGAGCAATAAATAACATCTCTGAGGCAGAGCAAGAAAGCGTTTTGAAGCTCCTCGATCAAATTGTTGAGAATCTTCTCTAGCGATCGCAGACCTTCGAGGTTGATCTTTCTAGAATTAATTAATATATTGACTATTAATATGTTTAGTTTTTCTTGCGTGACTCAAATCAGTGCAAGCTCAAATCTCTGCTGCTTTAGATTGCAACAATCAATTTAGGAGGAAAAATGCCGAAACTCAGTATCAATCAGAAAAACTGGATATTGTCAGCACATGTTGGTTGTGCTGCGCTATGGACAGGAACTGTCTTGAGTATGTTCCTTCTGTCGCTGAGAAATACAAGATCAACCAATGCTGATGTATTATATGCGCTCGACTCTGCCATCAATTTACTAGACGACTGGATTGTGATTCCCTCAGCGATTGGTTCGGTTGTCACAGCCACGCTTCTTTGTTGGGTTACAAACTACGGGTTTACCAAGTTTTATTGGGTAATTACAAAGTGGTTTTTAACAACTGGATTGGTTGTATTTGGAACCTTCTGGCTATTTCCTTGGGGCAATACTGCTGAGAAACTGTCAGCACAAAATGGGGTACAAGCCCTTAGTAATCCAATTTATGAATTCGACGCTAAAGGTGTGTTGCTTGGAACTGCCATTCAGGTTCTCTTTCTCTTTGTCATCATTGGAATCTCAGTTCTAAAGCCTTGGGGAAGACGACCAGCCAAAGCGAAAAACCAAGTCTGCACCAATAGTTGAGAAGATTACGGCGATTATCATATAGCAATTTTCATCTGAGTGAAGTACAAACTGTTTCTGTGAGAGCCTCGCTCTGCGCGGCTCTCACAGAAACAACCGTAATTTATCAGAGTGTCAAGCGCTATAATTCGCTTGGAGCAGACTGTTGAGGATCTTATCCTTGAGTTCAAGATTACTTGTAGCTGCTCAAGCGAATCGTTTTACTGCTTCGTTCAAGGGTTTTGGTAGCATTTGAGTCCAAGTTACCTGACATTAAGTATTAAACCAGAATTAGAGAATTTCTGTCTTGGTCTAGTCCTGTCATGGCTGGTGAATGCCAGCTTGTAAAATAGAAATGGCAAACCATTATTCTTGAGAAATCCATGTCTTCTGCTGCTATCACCACGATCGTGAAGATGGTCGAATCCTTGCCCGATGAGTTGCAAGAAAAAGTTGTAGAACACATCCGAGACTACATCGCGGATTTAGAAGATCAAAAGCGTTGGGATGTCTCGTTTCAACGGACACAGGGTAATCTAGTCGCGGCAGCCCGGAAAGCGAAGCAAGAAATTGCAGCAGGGCAATCAGTGCCGATGGACTATGAGCAACTATGAAGTCTGCAACGCTACCCTCTTTTTGGTCGAGGTATCGAGAATTAAGCAGTTCGGTGAGGGTAGGAGCGCGAAAAGCATACCGACTGTGGGCAGAGAATCCATTTCATCCCTCGTTGCATTTTAAGTGCATCAACAGCGAGGAGGGTATTTGGTCTGTGCGAGTAACCCGCAGCCATCGTGCTCTTGGAGTCTTGGAAGGTGACACGGTGACGTGGTTTTGGATCGGTGATCATGACGAGTACGAGCAGTTTTACTTATAAGTGCCAGCAGTAGAGCAAATCTGTTGGAGCGGACTGACAAAGTTGATCGGTGTTGTGGCAAAAGTTAGTGACAGCCGCTCAAGCGAATCGTTGGCTGTAACCCAATTGAGTCAGCCCACATTCCGCCCTTTAACTGTCACACCAAACTATTAAGCCTCAAATCTAGTCATAGCAGGAGTTTTAAGATATTTAGCTCAAATGCACTACTACCTTATTATTCGCAATAAGTCAATCTAGTTGAAAATGGATCAGAGCGCGATCGCCGTAAGCTTGATTGTTTCGTCGTTAATTCTCAATGTGCCAGTTGGAAGTGCGGAATATGGGGTCAGCACTCAACGCAACTGAAAGTGATCGCCCTTGGTAAAGCGAACGATCGCACTGTGTTTATTGGGTCAACGAATTAATCACTAGTTTTTGGGATGATCTTGATCAGGTATCGCTCTAAAATTAATCGTTCGCGCTCAGAGAGTTGAGTTATATCCTCACACGTATCGACCGCCACCATCTAGATGCAGCACTTCCCCAGTGATGAAGCGGGTAGTCATTAGAAATAAGATAGAGCGGGCGGCTTCAGCGGCGGTGCCAATCCGCTTAACGGGCAGGGTTGCAGCTTGTGCTGCGATCACCCGCTCATACTGATCTTGAAAGGCGGCTTGCAGCAATGGGGTGTCGATGTAGCCAGGGGCGATCGCGTTAACTCGAATCGGTGCTAGCTCCAACGACAACGCCCGACTCATCGCTTCAATGCCCCCTACTGCCGCCGCAGAAACTGCCATACCCACAATAGGGCGAGTTGAGAACAAGCCAGACATGAGCGTAATTGACCCATCCGATAGTTTGGGAACGGCGTGACGAACGGCATAAATCGCACCCAGAATCCGCTCATGGATGGGTAGAACTAACGCTTGCAAGGGAGTGTCAACCACTTTGCCGGATGACAGACTGGCACCCAGTACAACGAGATGATCAATGTGATCAAAACGCTGCAAATGATGTGGCATGAGCGCAATCATCTAGAGACTGGGCAACAATGGTTGCGATCGCAACTAATCAAAATCTGTGAGTTGCTTACCTAACAAATCTACAGAAAAACTCTGCACGATATACTGATTAAGCACTCGGTGTGATAGAAAAAAATGAAGACGAAAAACTTACTATCACTAAGGTTCGTCTTCCTCCGCCTGCCGATTTATTTCTGGCAATTATCTACCACCCACCAGATTGAAATCTGTAGCAAGTTGATGATTCCAGCGATCGGCAGCTTCAGCAATGCGTCTCCCATAATTTTCAGCCGTTAAGCGATCGCCCGCCTCCAAAACTGGCGCTGCACCGCTCATATCCATTGGGCTTTGTCCCATCACGCCGATAAATGAACCAAGCCGATTAACGCCATCCTCTTTGCCAAAATAATGACTTGGCAGGTCATTGACACTCATCCAAATCATGCTGTGTTGCGCGGCAAAAATAGACAGGTATAGCAGGGTTCCCTGTTTATCTCCGCTCAGGGAGCTGGAGTGAGTAAACCCTCCCGCCAGTTTGTCCTTCCACTTCTGGCTAATCCAGGCTTCACTACCATCCAGAAATGCTTTGAACTGGGCTGCAACTCCACCCACGTAGGTTGGAGTGCCAAAAACGATCGCATCTGCCTCTGCCAATCTCTGCAATATTGCCCCATCTTTCCAGCGTCCATTCACAATTTGCTCACCCGTAATTCGTAATAACTCAACCTGGCTTCCGGCAACGCTGCTCGCTCCTTTAGCGACAGCCTCTGCCATCAAGTGAGTGTGTCCCGCACCAGAAAAATAGACGATCGCAATCGTTGCCATAAAACCTTGTCCCGTTGAAACATTTGCCTTACACCCACACTCTAAAAGTATCTACTTACCAAAGTAAAGTAGGTACTTTATAGTAACTAATAGACACTTTTCGGTAACTAGCGATGATTCGTAAGTGTAAAGATCCAATTCCTTGCCCTGTCAGTATCCTTATGGCAGTCCTGTCCGGTCCTTGGACGATGTATATCCTGTGGATATTGTCTACTCGTGGGGCAACCCGATTTGGAGAGCTACGGCGGCAAGTTGAGGGAATTTCAACCAAAGTGTTGACGGAACGATTGCGGATGCTGGAGCAAGAAGGCATTCTCTATCGGCACTATGAACCGACCGTACCACCCCAAGTGACCTATGGACTCACCGATCGCGGGCTAGAACTCGTCATCATTCTTGACCAGCTAAACACGCTCGCTGAACGTTGGTACACCGACCCGTTAGACAGCCAACGTTCCAGTGTGTCTCAGCACTGACCGATTGCGCTCACTCCTCATTGACACATGGGACAGCAGAAAGCGAGTCATGCGATTGGCGATCGCCTCTCGTTCTTCTTCTAGGGCAAAATGTCCGGTGTCGAGCCCCAATTATCCTGGGCGAATATGAGGCAACACTACGAAAGTTGAAGGAGTTTCAGCTGTAGCCCACGCTCCGCATTGGCACCATCAGAAGCATCCGGATTACAACGCTGGCGGAATTGCTTTCGACTTTACCATTATGCCAGAGTGGAAAGAAGAAGCGGCGATCGCTGATGTTGCGATCGCCAATCTGCCCTTACAACGCACGATCGGTTTGACGTGGCGGTTAGGGCAACATTCTGCGGTTATCGGCCAGTTTCGAGCTCTTGCGGCTAGCCATAAGTGGCATTAATCGTCGCGATCGCCCCACAGTTCCAGGCACGAGTGGTTTGAATCTTACGGTGAAGTTGTGCGGCGGCAGATAACCTGAAACTTCTACTGATGTCCTCTGTACCGTCCGCACCAACGCAGTGTTAGCCTGCTTTATTTTCGATCGCCACTCCCCTATTGAGCGGGACAACTCAAGGTCATTCCTTTGGGGCCTTTGCTCTGGGTTTGCATGTCGATTTTACCGCCTTGCCCTTGGGCTACTCTTGTCGTTCAGCGCGAATCCGCTCTAGCAACGCCGCTGCCGGTTCATCGTTGGGGTCTTGCGGCACTAATTCACCCCGAAAGGCTTTGGCCAGGGTGGCTTGTTTGAGGCGATCGCTTAAACCGCTAAAAATTCCTACTGTCTAGGGCTTGGCATTCGTCGATCTCGACGCGTTCGCGTTCGATTTCGCGGCGCAATTCCTCCTCGCTGGGCAGCACCAAACGATATTTACTGGCGAATAATTGCTCACTTTCGTGCAATACAGAATAGCGCACCACCGATTGGTCTTTGCTGCCACAGAGCAAAAGACCTACCGTAGGGTTGTCGTCTGCGCCACGGCGTAAGTCATCGTACATCCGCACATACATATCCATTTGCCCAATGTCTTGATGGGCTAAATGCCCAGTTTTGAGGTCAATGATGACAAAGCACTTGAGCAGGTAATTGTAAAACACCAAGTCAATGTAGAAATCTTGGGTTTCTGTGCTGATCCGCTGTTGACGAGCAACGAAAGCAAAACCTTTGCCCAGTTCCAGCAGAAACTGTTGCAGTTTATCCATGAGTGCTCGCTCAAGGTCTGCTTCCAGTAAGCGCCCTATATCTGGCAGACCGAGAAATTCCAGCATCACTGGATCGCGCACAAAGTCTCGTGGGGTTTGGGTTTGTGCTTGTAATGTTTGTTGGGTTTCGGCAATTAGCCCATCCTGGTCTTGGCTAGACAGCAAACGCTCGTAGTAGAGGGTGCCAATCTGCCGCTCTAGGATGCGGGTGCTCCAGTTTTGTGCTGCCGCTTCTTGCATGTACCACAGGCGGGCTTCTAGGGTATCGACCCGCAAGAGCAAGCGGTAATGAGTCCAACTCAATTCGGAACGCAGTGCGTTCCAATTTGGAAAATACTGAAAGAAGGCTCGCATATTCCGCAGGTTCCGCTCATCGAAGCCTTTGCCAAATTCTCCTGTGAGTGTGGCGGCAAGTTCTGCTAGCAGGCGTTTACCATAACCGGCCCGTGCCTGCCCGCCCTGTTCAAATTCGACGATATGCCTGCCGATCTGCCAATAGGTTTGTACCTGAATGGTATCGACGCTGCGGAATGCTTGCTGTCTTGCCTGAAGGATCAAGCTGCGTAGTGCATCCAACAAGGTTAGTGGCAGTTCGATGTTGCTCATCCATTTACCTCCTGATCGGATCAGCCAGAACGCTTTCCTGGTTTCTGCTTTGATTTTACCGCCTTGCCCTTGGGCTGCTCTTGTCGTTCAGCGCGAATCCGCTCTAGCAACGCCGCTGCCGGTTCATCGTTGGGGTCTTGGGGCACGAGTTCGCCCCGAAAGGCTTTGGCCAGGGTGGCTTGTTTGAGGCGATCGCTCACGTTAAGGTTGATTGTTGTGGGTCATCATCAGGTGGATGCAGTCCGGCTAACCCCCATTTTTCTCGAGCGTTTTGGATAGGCGAATAATTTCGTAGAGCAGCTTAGGAATGGGCATTGGCAGCCATGACCGCATTAATGTAACTAAAGATTTCGTCAAGTTCACCAATCGCTTCCAGCTCGATACTTTCCTGAGGAGTGAGTGTATCTGCCTTTTTTTTGTCAAGTAAGGCTTGAAGCCGATCGCCAAGTTCATCGGTAAATTTAAATAGAATGAGATTGCCAATGTTCTGAACTTGTAGCCCTTGCGGGATTAAGGATGAAGGTCTCAGCAATGTGGTCATGATTTCTCTCCTAGTTTCTGCTTCGATCTTACCTTTTTAGCCTTGGGTACGGCTGGCTTTTCGGCTTGGATGCGCTAAGCGCAAAAACGAGGATCGCTAATTAGGAAGTAACTTTTACTGCTCCGGGTGCTGGAGCACCCCGTAACATTCCTGCGGTACTAAGGTCTTCGTCTAGCTCTTGCCAATGGATACCATAGCCACCACCGCAAATTTGCCAAGCTTCTCGCTGAACTGGGGTAGCATTCAGCAATCTTGGATACCATTCTAGGGGGACACTAATCATCCGATCGTCCATCAAGGTGACGCTAATGCGGGTCTCAGTGAAGGAAACGGATTTTACCCGCTCATCAGTCTGGATTGCCAAAGTATTCATGCCACGCTCCTAAAAACTCAGTTTGATGGTCTTTCACTAATGATTCTATCTGGCGTAGTTCTCTATCGTTAAAGCCGTAATTTTTAGCGAGTTCAACAGCATTAAGCCAAAATTTTACGGATAAGTTGTCTCGATCGCAGTGAATGTGGGGTGGTTCGTCAGGTTCATGACTATAGAAGTAAAAGCGATACGCTCCGCTACGTAGAATGGTTGGCATTCTGCTGTCCTTTTCTTTTTGTCCCAGCTTGCTCTCGCTCGGCGCGAATCCGCTCTAGCAAAACCGCTGCGGGTTCATCGTTGGGGTCTTGGGGAACTAATTCGCCCCGAAAGGCTTTGGCCAGGGTGTCTTGTTCGAGGCGATCGCTCAACTGCAAAAGATGATTCACCACAGTATTTCTACCACATATTGACTAAAGGAACGATCTTCTGAAACCAACGTTAAAGATTCAGCTTTTGCCTGAGAGATCAGTAATCGATCGAATGGGTCTCGGTGATGAAAGGGCAGAGCTTGTAACACCACTAAATGCGGTAGAAGTATCGGCAAAATCTCAATACCACTCGGAAGAATAAAATTGGCGACGATTTGCTCCAACGGTATTTCAAGTTCGAGCTTACCCAGGCTAGTTTTGATGGCTATTTCCCATAAACTGCCAATACTCAAATAAACCGCATTGCTGTCGTCTTCGATAGCAGATCGAGCTTTTGTACTAAGATTTTCACTGCCTTGCAGCAGCCAGATAAAAATATGGGTGTCTAATAGTAATTTCATCCCATGTACTCGGCGAAGTCATCGAGCGGCTCGTTGAAGTCTGCGGCAATTTTTATTTTGCCTTGCATACAGCCAAATAGGTTTTTGCGGCTGATTTTTTTATCGGGCAAGGGGTTTGCCTGTTCCTGCCAGCGGTTGACCAGATAGGAGACAAGTTGTAATTGCTCTTTTCGATCGAGTTGAGCAACTTCTGCCAGGACTTTTTCCAGTAAAGGACTCATACCTTAGCTCAGCTCCGTAGTTTTCTTGATTTTACCGCCTTGCCCTTGGGTAAGGCTTGCCGCTCGGCGCGAATCCGCTCTAGCAAAACCGCTGCTGGTTCATCGTTGGGGTCTTGGGGAACTAATTCGCCCCGAAAGGCTTTGGCAAGGGTGGCTTGCTCTAGCCTGTCGAGCAGCTTGCT
>Ga0224723_1002041_pt1 | contig 11515 bp, 10 predicted proteins | sample Balambano_FR2_Me_FD_161647 | JGI IMG/M metagenome (GOLD analysis project Ga0224723, IMG submission 161647) | Freshwater sediment microbial communities from Lake Towuti, South Sulawesi, Indonesia - Balambano_FR2_MetaG | ecosystem: Environmental > Aquatic > Freshwater > Lake > Sediment | place...
TATTTCGATAAGCTGGTTGAAAAAATCTGGTTCCTGGAACTGCCGAACTGAGATGTTAACGCTAATAAAGAGTTCACTGGGGCAAGGGTGAAAATGCTCTAACTCTGCCTGAAAGATAAGTAAGTCTATGCAAGCACGCTCTAGCACCCAGGCTCCAATGGGTAGAATTAACGACGTTTCTTCCGCCAGGGTAATGAACTGTTTAGGCAATAACAGACCTCTGACTGGGCAATGCCATCTTAGTAATGATTCAAACCCTATGATGTTCTTTTTCTTCAAGTCAATGAGTGGCTGGTAGTAGGGTTTAAGTTCATTGTTGAGAACAGCCTTTTGCAGATCAGACTCTAGCTTGATATCTTCTAGAATCTTTTCATATTGAGGACTTTTGACAAAGGTTTTCTCAGTAATGGCCAGACTAGGTAGAGTAATATGAGAGGTGTTTAAGACAGCTCTAAAATAGCTGTTATAAGCCCGATTACGATGAATTGACATTGAGATCAACAGTTTGACCAACGGCGTTGAGGATTCAATCCGCTCAGCAATTTGAGTGGTCGAGACTATAATGCATCGACAATGACAAACCGCTCGGGCCGAGGCCGATCTGGGAAAAGCATCAATTAAACCCATTTCGCCAAAGATATCCCCTGGGCCAAGCACACTAAGTTGAATCGCTTCAACGCCAGAGCCAACAAAAATTTCCACTAACCCAGACTCAATAATATAAGCTTTATCAGCGGAACTGCCCTCAATAAAAATGATGTCTCCTGGTTTAAACAGCCTGACATTACAACTGGAATGAGCATCAAACTCAGTCGAAAGATGGTCGTCAGAATTAATCGATACAGAAGAATCAACAGGTGTAGAATACGCCCCCGTTGACGATAGGGGGTCATGTGACAAATCAACGTTTTTCATTTCAGGAACGGTGTGGGTGCTTGATATCCAGCATCCTGTATTTCAAGTGAATAATCTGTGAACAGACTGTGAACTGTCGATAAGCTTTAGCTAACGCTATGGCAGCGTGAGTGTTAAATAGTGTAACTGTCACATCACGCTACAGCGTTTCTGAAGCTAGTGAGGTACGCGAATGACAGCCAAACCCTTAGTTCTAGAAGACAGGCTGCACCTCACCCCGCCAGGAAATGCTGTATGACTGAAATCACAGAAAGCCATCCAGTCGCTTGGTCAATAAATCTGTAGTCAACCTTGAATAAACGCCCGCAGGTCTGCATCTAGGGAGTACACTTAGCGATGCTTTGCCTTTTATTTTCCCGCTTCCATTAAAGCTGTTATGTCAATCAAAACCCTCGTCTCCTATGGGCTGCTGCTGTTTATTCCCATTGCAATCTTGGCCGAGCGGTTAGAGTGGGGATCTCTGACCATATTTGCGCTTTCTGCCGTAGCCATTTTGCCCCTGGCCATCTGGCTCAGTACGGCTACCGAAGAGCTGGCTATTCTCACTGGCCCTACCATCGGGGGCTTGCTGAACGCTGTATTTGGTAATGCAACGGAGTTGATTATTGCACTGGTTGCCTTGAAATCTGGCTTGATTGATATTGTAAAAGCCAGTATCACCGGCTCAATTTTGGCAAACACGCTGCTGGTTTTGGGACTGTCAATGCTGGTGGGCGGCCTGCGCTATAAAGAGCAAACCTATAACCAGGTTGTGGCTGGCATCAACGGTTCCATCATGGGGCTGGCCGTAACCGCGGTGATTATTCCAGCCTTGGTGATTAACACCTCCAACATCGTAGAACCAGAGGTAATTCGCCAACTGTCTTTAGTGGTGGCGGTTGTGATGATCGCTGTCTACATCCTGACTTTGGTGTTCTCTTTGAAGACCCACAGCTACCTCTATGATGTTGGGGTCAGCGACCACACGTCTACCGACCACCAGGAGGACGAAAACCCCAATCTTTGGTTCTGGGTCGGGGTTTTACTAGCCGCCACTATCGGTGTGGCAGTTATGTCTGAAATTTTTGTGGGCTCGGTCGAAGCAACCGCCAGTAAGTTGGGACTCACGCCGCTGTTCACTGGCGTTATTTTGCTTCCCCTGGTCGGTGGCGCAGCAGAATATGTTACGGCTGTGCGCATGGCCGCTAAAAACAACATGGATTTAGCTGTTTCTGTGGCTATGGGATCCAGTTTGCTGGTGGCTCTGCTGGTGGCTCCTATTCTAGTGATCATAGGTGAATTCATTAATCAGCCAATGGATTTGAACTTTGGCCTGTTTGAAGTGGTTGCCGTCGCCCTAGCCGTAGCAACCGTTAACCTAATCAGCCAGGATGGACGCTCGAACTGGCTGGAAGGCGTTCTGCTACTCTCCACCTTTGCAATTTTGGGGGCGGCTTTTTTCTTCCATCCGGTTTAGGGGAATGGGTTGATCGGGATTAGGTACCAGGTGTCAGGTGCCGGGTATCTGATATCAGCAAAACCTAGTTTCCGATAACCCAATACCCAAGCCCCTCTACGGTAAGGCTTTAATTTGGTCGCCGATGCGCTGAGACAGGCTTTTATCTTGGGTGGATTGCTCCAGAATTTGGTTAAATCGCTCTACAGATAACCCGGTGTCTTCAATAGCAGATTCCATGAGGGTTTCTGCGGTTTGGCGAATGGTAATAATATCTTCAATGGCTGCCGCGAATTGGCGTTCTTCGGTTTGAGTGGCCAGGCTCGAAGAATCAGCGGCCTCGGCGGTTTGGCTATCGGCGATTGCGTTAAACCGCTCGACCGTTAACCCCTCAGACTCAACGGCTTTTACCATGTCGGCCTCGGCCTCTTCGCGAATACCCTGTATAGCCTGATAAGCCCTGGCAAAGTTAGTAACCTCCGCCGAGGGGACAGAGCTAGCGGCCAGGGTGAGGCCCGCACTGCTTAGCCCCGGCAAACCGAGCATAGCTCCGTCAGCACGGGCCGATAGGGGTGCTATCAACCACGAAGCTATCACCAGAACCATCACCAGCATGAATTTCGCCATTACGTCACATTCCTTAAGTAACACCGGGCTGTCTATAGCGGGCATTCTAACCCCATTGGTACCTCTGCATAACAGCTATGCCAACATCCAACCCTTCACCGAACGGGGTAACTCCTACGTCAAATTCGCCCACTAATGCAGGGTTTACTCTGCTTGAGGTCATGATCGTCGTCGTGCTAATTGCCCTGCTAGCGGCCATTGGCGTGCCAGTCTTAATGGGATTTTTAGATCAGCGCAAAGTTAATGCCACTCAATTTTTGGTCTATCAAGCCCTACGAACCACCCAGCAAGATGCCACCCAGCAGCGTCAGAGTCGGCAGTTTAGCCTGCGAGAACGAGACGGGCACCTGGAATGGGCCAGTCACCCGGTCACAGTGCCCTCGGCTAAAGTATCACAATGGATTGCCTTAACAGATGGCGTGGTGCTGGCCCCTGAAGACAATACTCTGCTACGCAAGAGCGGCGTATACTACGTGCGGTTTGACCTGAAAGGCAATGTCAACACTCGCCTCGGCAGAATTACTTTGGTAGGCACTGGTGGTCGTCTTAGCCACCGCTGCGTCATTGTGTCTACCCTAATTGGAGCGCTCCGGCAAGGGCAAGGCCATGTCAAACCCAAAGACGATCGCTACTGCTACTAATCAACCTCGCACCTGGCCTTAATCCACCAAATTCCACCAGCCAAAACCAGGCCCAATAAACCGCAGCGTAATCCAAAAGGCGATCACCAGAATAATCGCCGCCCAGGTGCCGCGAGTTGTCCATTTCATAAACTGCTGAGACTGTTCTTTGGTAATGGGCAACCAGGGTAGAATCGGCTCTTCTTTGCCGTACTGGTCTCCCAAAATTTCGCGCCGCCGCTTCGACTCGCCCATGCGCTTTGTCAACTCCCGTTAGATTCTGACGTTGACTGGATCATACCAAGTGGAGCAAGCACTCAGGCAGCCTATAGGCTAACGTTTGAGTTTGACTCCCAGTCGGCATGGAGGGAGCGTGTAGCCGCTGCCGGACTGAGGGCTTCTAGAATTTGCTGGCCATAGCTACGGTAGTGGACGCGGGTATCGAGGAGTGCCACCAGCCCCTGCTTAGCCCGCATTGGGGCGATCGCCCGCTGCATCTCAGTCATTGCTGTAGGAAACAGGTATAGCCGAAACCAGTCTTGCCGTCGCCGTTTGTGAAAGGCGACTCGTCCAGCCACCAGGGGATTTTCCAAGGAAGGTAGCGGCAGAGTAGCCATAATCAGCAACTCAGGCACGGGCAAATGACCTTGCTGCTGCTGCCAAAACTCCCAGCTACTAATTAAAATACTGTTCGGGTCGAGCACCGGACGCTCGACTTGCACCCTAGAACCAAACTCCCCAGCCAGGGAAGCCGCCAGTTGCCCCTTTAGCGGCAAATCATTCACTAAAATCAACGTCGGCCCTGGCTGAGAGGAGTTTACGCACACCAGCAGACGGCGAATTTCCTCATATACCATCGGCTGAAACTGCGGCGTGTTGGGCAGAGGCAGATGGTCAGGCAAATAGAGCCTGACCAGATCGTGGTGGCGATGGGGCGAAAATTTCAGGCAAGTTAGGTCGTCTAAGCCAAATCGCTGCCGGAAGGTATCGGCCTTTGCATCGTGATCGAGAGACGCGCCAATCAGCACTGTGGGCTGCTTTTGCCAGAGCGTGGCCAGGTGGGTGGCCAAATCCACCGGAGCACAGTGCAGGGTAATTTGCCCCCACTGCCGCGCAACGGAACACCAGAGCAGATGGTCGGGAGGCGAAAAATGCTGCCAAAACCGCTTCCAGGGTAAGGGCATGGCCTCAGGGCCGCTTGAATTTGTGTCGGTAGTCAGAGTTTGATGAAGCTGTTGCAGCAGGTTACACTCGTCGTCCCCCAGCAGGTGACATTGGTAAGGGTTCGGTGGATGCTGAAATGCTGCGTAGGTCAAGGCAACATGGGTATCACGAATCAGCTCTCGGTGGTGGGGATAAGCTAGCCCTAGCTGATCCCAGTCGGCATTAGTGAGATGAGCCGTCAGCAGATGGCTGAGCCAAACTTCCAGGTTGTCTACCTCATCTAGCAGAGTAGGAATGCCCTCTGGAAAGCACATCCCCTGACCCAGGCGATCGGCCAGCCAAGTTTCTGGATCAGTGATTAGCACGCCAGTAAAGGTCGGGTCAGGCCAGCGATCGCCCACCTGAACAGGCTTCCCCAGACCCAGCTTGTCTTGCAAACGCGGAAGGTCACTCATTAGCATACGCTGTTGGGTTGGCTTAGAGGCCACTAAAACGGCTGGCCCTGGCCACATCAGCAGCGCTACCAGGTAACTCAGCCGATATTCTCCCTGGTAAGCCGACAGCCCACCTACCTGCAATAGCGCACTGCGGCCCAGTCGTAACGCCCGCGCCACCAGCCGTGCCAGCGTCAAATGGTGGGGCCAACTCGAGTCGCCACAGTCGCGCAGAAACTCGCGCAGTTGTTGATGGACTTGGGCCTCAATCACGGCTTGCTCGGTCATCCGATAGAGTTAAGTCCTCATTGTCGCACAGATGCCTTGAGAACTGGGGCTATCCTCGCTAGTTTGGCCTCCAGACCTTTTACCATAGGCTGGTTATACCCTTCACAAAGGACGGAGCTAAACCAATGCAAACCATTGCCATTGTCGGGTTAGGGTTAATTGGTGGCTCTCTAGGGCTTGACTTCACCCGGCATGGATACCCTGTCATTGGCATTGCCCGACGCGAAGAAATGGCTCAAATGGCTGTAAAAAAAGGCGCCGTGCAGCAGGCAAGTACGGAGCTTCGGCTGGTGGAAACTGCGGATGTTGTCTTTATCTGCACGCCGATTGATAGGGTAGTGGCGATCGCCCAGGCCCTGGTTCCTTATTTGCCGAAGACGGCTATTTTGACCGATGTAGCCTCGGTTAAAGGGGCTTTGGTTAGGGATTTGGAGGCTCTGTGGCCCAACTTTGTCGGGGGCCACCCGATGGCGGGTAAGGCGGAAGCAGGGTTGGCTGTCGCAGAGGTCGATCTCTTTCGTGGCCGTCCCTACGTGCTCACACCCACGCAGCATACTCCAACGACGGCGTTAACCGCCGTTACCAACCTGGCCCAAGTTCTTGGGGCGCGGCTGTTTTCCTGCCGCCCCGAAGACCATGATCGAGCTGTGGCCTGGATTTCCCACTTGCCAGTGATGGTCAGCAGCAGCCTGATCCAGGCTTGCCAGCAGGAGCCATTGCCCGATATTCTGACCCTGGCCCAGGCCCTGGCTAGTTCAGGCTTTAGAGATACCAGCCGCGTTGGTGGCGGGGTGCCAGAACTGGGCACTCTGATGGCCCGCTACAACCGGGACGCGCTGCTTTATGCCCTCACCATTTACCAACAGCAGCTTGAGCAGCTTAAGAGACTGATTACAGCTGAGGATTGGCAGGGCTTAAATCAGGTTTTAACCCAGGCTCAAGTGGCTCGTCTGGCCTACGTTGAACCGACCCCTCAGGTAGGCGAATAAACCGGTTCTTTGTCGATCATCACAGGTTCTTGATACAGCAATGCTGTGAAGGTCACTGTAGCGCCCAACCCTTCGCCCATACTGATGAAATGCACCGTACCGCCCATGGCTTCCACCAAACGTTGGGATATGGCCAGCCCTAGCCCAGTGCCACCATACTGTCGGGTGCGTTCGCCATCTACCTGGCTGAAGGTTTGAAACAGCCGATCCTGCTTTTCCAGAGAAACGCCAATGCCTGTATCAGCCACGCTGATTTTGACAATGCCGGGCCAGATTCTGCCCTGATATTCCACCTTTTGGGGTTTTACTTCGGCGCTAATGGTGACGCCACCTTCGTGGGTGAACTTGGTGGCGTTGTTGACCAAATTCAGGAGCACTTGCAGAAGGCGCTGGTAATTGCCGTTGATAGTAATTTCGTCCCGCGTGGCAGGCATCAAGATCTTAAAGTACAGACCCTTATGCTCGGCTTGGGGCCGGGCAAAGTTTTCTACATCCGCCAGCAACTCTTTAAGATTGACCGGCCCCATGTCAATCTGCATTTTGCCCGCCTCAATTTTGGCGATATCCAACACGTCGTTGATTAAATCCAACAGGTGAATTGCTGACTTGTGGGCTTCTTGAATGAATTCTTCCTGTTCAGCCGGGTCATCGGCCATGCCGTCTAGCACTAGCTTGAGAAAACCAATGATGCCATTCAGAGGAGTGCGTAGCTCGTGGGAGGTATTAGCCAGAAATTCGCTTTTCAGGCGAGAGGCTTCTTCGGCTTGACGACGCGCTTCTTCAGCCTGACGGCGGGCTTCTTGAGATTCTCGTTGCTTTTCCAGCAGATTGGCATTGGCTTGCTGAAGCTTAATAGCCAGGGAATGACTTTCAGAGAATAGGGAAGCATGGGCAATAGCTGTACCTACTTGGTCGGCCATGTCTGTGATTAGGTTGAGCTCTCCCTCCGTCCACAGACGAGTTGGTATGCTATAAAGCACGATGAAACCATTGATTTGCTTCTGGTAGCGAGTGGCCACCGTCACTACGGTTTGCTGCGGCCACTGAGTCACCTGGGATAGAAGCGCACCAGAAAATTGAGCCGCCTGAGCGAGGTGGGCCTGTTCGCTGGGCGGTAGCGGTTGCCCTTGCCAACTGGATAAATCCCCACTGCCTAAATATTCAGCGGCAACCTGGGCCACGCTCTCAGCCGCTGGTACGCTGCAAACAATACAGCGGTCTAACCCAAACAACTCGCCCAACCCTTCCACGGTTTGCTGCTGGATAACGTCTAGGTCAAGAGTCCAACGGACGTTGCGGGTAATTTGGTTAAGCCGAGGAGAATAGGTTTGCAACTGGGCACAGACGGCTAGCTCTGCTCTGGCTGTACCTGGGCTGGGTGAGCTAGCCGACAAGGAGGACGCCGAACTATGCTCCCCTAGCCCCGGCGGGGCAGACCAGTACCCCACCGCTGTGACATGAAACAGCCGACCCTCAGGGTCAACTAGCGGTTGCAGCACCCAATTCACAGCTATGTTGTGCGCACCAAAGGGGCAACGCCCAGCTAATTGAATGGGTTGGGTGGTTTCTTGCAGTGTGGCGATAGCCTGGGTTAAAGCATTGGCAGGAGAGAAGGCTACTACCTCAGAGAGCAATCGCCCTACCCAGCTAGCCACAACCGCTGGTGGCAAAATCTCTCGTCCCAGCGTTTGCACAGCTTCCACAATCCCCGCTTGGTTCAGCAAAATCACCCAGGCTGAGCGTGACTCTGACGAAGCAGCCGGAACAGTGCCGCAAACTGCTCCACTAGAACTAGCCAGGGAATGAGAAATAGAAGAGGAACCCATAGTTCGACTGCAAAGGATACTTAGGCTTGCGGCTATCCCGGCTGGCAAGCTGAATATTGTCCAGGGTAACTCTAAATTTTAGCCATGACATCTTTAGACTTTGGAGGGTCTAGCACCAATGCCAAACTCCAGCCTAATCGTTCCATTCCCCTTTGGGAGGAACAGTTGGATTGCGGGGTAAATGCCGGACTAAATCATCTTCGGGACGGCGATCGCCCCGCAACCACTGACGTAGCGCCACCTCAATCACCTTACTGGGATCTGAGGTGAGGTGATTCACCTGAGCCAGCAGTTCCCTGTCAATTTGCACAGACAGTTCGACCTTATCAGTAGCCGCAAGCGGGCGCTCAGGGGCTGGGGAAGTCACTTCATCCATAGTAGTAGCAGCCTAGGGGCTGGGAGCAGGGTAAAGGCAAGGGCTAACCAGGCTAGTAACCGGATTCGGGCCTCAGCAGGCACTGGCCCTAGGGCCGAACCAGTTGTGCCGCAATGCGTCTAGAAGGTTCAACACTTAATTCAGTTTAGTCTTTTGGGGGTTGAGTCGGTTAGCGGTCGCGGGAGTTTAAGTAGAGCTACGGATGACTAACCGCTAATTCATAAAAGCAGTCCCCCCAAAAATTAGTCAAATGTTTAATGTAGGGGGCTGCTTCATCAAAGCTTCATCGAAAATTCATGGAAAGTATCCTGAATTACATCGTGGTACGTGAATTTTCGTAACGCCAAATTCCGTGAGTCCGCTGTCGATCATTCCAAGTTCAGTGACATTAATGGAATAGGTTCCTGAACGGTTTATGAAGTTTTGATGGTTATGTTACTTAGGGAGCGTCTACACTCAGAGTCCTATCCCAAGCTGTGGGATTATCTGAGTGCTGACGGATAAAAGCTATGAAATTTCCGTTAGAAACTTTCTGCTGCTCATCGTATTTTTTAATTGCAACCGGTCTCCTGTCCTTGAGTGCGATGCTGCTAATCCAGGTCTTTGGCGTTCAATCTGTTGCTCATGCCAGTGAGCGCGACGAATTCCCAGGTCGCCGCCAAGGTGGAGGCACTCATTGGATTGTGCCAGGACCAGTGGCAAGCAACTGATCATTAGGATGAAGTAATAGCGCGTTCCTACGATACTAGATGGTGGAATAGTTTGTCTCTCATTTGAATTGATGGCCTCTCCCACCGCCGATCAGCGTCAGCAACTACGCACCGAACTCGCCCGCCTGCCCGACTGGCTACGTTGCCCCCTCGGTAACGCCAGCGAAATCTCTACAGTGCAGCGGATTATCAAAGAGCGCAACATTCACACTATTTGTGAAGAGGGCCGCTGCCCCAACCGGGGTGAATGCTACGCCAACCGCACCGCCACTTTTTTGTTGATGGGGGCCACCTGCACCCGCGCCTGCGCCTTTTGCCAGGTAGATAAAGGCCACGCCCCCATGCCCCTCGACCCTCAAGAGCCTGATCAGGTCGCTGAGTCTGTGCGACTGCTGGGACTGCGCTACGTAGTGCTGACTTCTGTGGCCAGGGATGACCTGCCGGATCATGGCGCTGGCTGGTTCGTTAAGGTGATGGAAACGATTCGTCAGGTTAATCCTGATACTGAGATTGAAGTTCTGACCCCAGACTTTTGGGGCGGAACGGGCCGCGATACTGCCCAGGCCGAACGGGTGCAGACTGTGGTAGCCGCCCTGCCTGCCTGCTACAACCACAATTTGGAGACCGTGAGGCGGCTGCAAGACCCTGTGCGACGGGGCGCAAAGTACGATCGCTCCCTACGAGTGCTGGCCCTGGTGAAGGCATTTAATCCTACCCTGCCCACGAAATCCGGATTGATGGTGGGCCACGGCGAAACCGAAGCCGAACTGATTGAGGCCATGAAAGATCTGCGACGAGTAGGGTGCGATCGCCTCACCCTGGGCCAGTACATGCGGCCTTCGTTAGCTCATCGCTCGGTAGAGCGCTACTGGACGCCAGAGGAATTTGACCGTTTGGGCAACATCGCCCGTGATTTGGGCTTTTCCCATGTGCGCTCTGGGCCATTGGTGCGTAGCTCTTACCACGCTGGAGAAGCTCCGTGAGCCAACCGGTTTGGCGTCTGATTCCGCTGTTGGAGGCACCAGGCGCAGTTCACATGGCCCTAGACGAGTGGCTGCTCGACCAGCACCAGCACCATAGCTATCCGCCTACTCTGCGCTTCTATACCTGGAACCCCCCGGCAATTTCCCTAGGCGTCAGCCAGCGGCAGCATATTCCTGCCCACTGGCCCCACCTTACCTGGCAGGGCCGACCTATCGACATTGTGCAGCGCCCAACGGGTGGGCGGGGGGTACTGCATCAGGGGGATCTCACCTATGCCGTGATCACCTCTGACGTTGTGGGTAGTCGTGAGCAGGTCTATCGGTTTTTGTGCCAGTTTTTGATAGAAGGCTGGCGACAGTTGGGGATAGAGCTAGGCTTTGGCGGAGAGAACCGGCACTATTTGAAATCGCCCCACTGCTTTGGGTTAGCGACTCCTGCCGACCTAGTGACAACGGCGGGCACTAAACTCATTGGTAGTGCCCAACTCAGGCGGGGACAAGCCATTCTCCAGCACGGCTCAATGGTGCTAAACCCCGATCCAGCCCTGTACGAGCAGGTGTTTCAAACCCCGGCCCCGGCCCCGCTTCCCGCCATCTCTTCGATATCGGATATTGTGGCTCAGCTTACCGAAGCCGCCGCCCGGCAGTTTGGTTGTCAGCTCCAGCCTCAGCCGTTAACTCCGGCAGAATGGCAGAGCATCACGGCAAAGACTGCAATCGACCACTGACCTAGCTCATGCCCATAGAGCTGCGATCGTAGGCTGCAAAATCATGGGGAAGCTTGCCTTGAATGTGGCTTTCGTAGTGGGCAGCTTCTTCAATGGGTAAGCCCACTTCGGCAGCCAGGCGTACCATCATGCCTTGCTCGCGTTTACGGCTGCGCTGGTGACGACGAATGAACAGGCTTCTGGCTCGATCGGAGATGCTGAGGGCAGCAGTCTGGGGAGCCGCAATCTTGGTGGCTGGCTCGGGGGTAGCCGGAAGATCAGCAACGGAAGTTGTTCCCGTAAGGCCAGTCTGATAGTCAACGCCGCGCCAGGTTAAATCGGCAGCGGGCTGTTCGGGTAGCTCAGCCATAGCCTGAAAGGTTACAGGTGCCCCGCGATAGTGGCCAGTATCGATAGTCAGCCCCATCTTAGGAACGGGGT
>Ga0224723_1002042_pt1 | contig 11514 bp, 11 predicted proteins | sample Balambano_FR2_Me_FD_161647 | JGI IMG/M metagenome (GOLD analysis project Ga0224723, IMG submission 161647) | Freshwater sediment microbial communities from Lake Towuti, South Sulawesi, Indonesia - Balambano_FR2_MetaG | ecosystem: Environmental > Aquatic > Freshwater > Lake > Sediment | place...
AGGAGCCCAGAAAGTGGTGCAGATCAGTCATAATACATACTGAACAGACCAAAGGTGAGCTTGTTACGATTCTTATAGCTTGATGGCAATTGAGGTATCTAAAAAAAAGGCCGCCCCTGTATGGGAGGCGGCCTTGCGGTTACATGAATGCTATCTTTTCTTGGTTTTTCGTTTCGCGGCCACCGGTTTCGTCTTTGCTTTCACCGCCTTGCGCACTACTTTTTTCGCTGCCTTCTTTGCTGCTTTTTTCTTTACGGATACCTTCTTCTTCGCCAACACTTTTTTCTTTGCGGCAGGCTTTAGAAAATTTTTCTTCTTCGGTGCTGTTTTAGCCTTAGCAGCGCGATTACGCTTAAATTTTTCGCCCATCAGGTTCAGGGCAGAGCCTGCCTTAAACCACTCAATCTGATTTTTATTGTAGGTATGGTTTACCTTGACCACGTCTTGCGTGCCATCTGCATGGTGTAATACCAGGGTGAGTTGCTTCTCAGGCGCAAAGCTGGTAAGGTCGATGATGTCTATGCGGTCATCTTCATGGATTTTGTTGTAATCCTCTTTGTTGGCAAACGTTACCGCCAGCATGCCCTGTTTTTTGAGGTTCGTTTCATGAATGCGGGCAAAGCTTTTTACCAATATCACCTTTACACCCAAGTGGCGCGGTTCCATCGCAGCATGCTCGCGCGATGAGCCCTCGCCATAGTTTTCGTCACCCACCACAATAGAGCCGATGCCGGCTGCTTTATAGGCGCGCTGCACCTTGGGCACTTCGTCATACTCACCTGTCAGGGTGTTTTTTACACTGTTTATTTTTTCATTAAAGAAGTTGGTGGCGCCAATCAATAAGTTATTCGAGATGTTATCGAGGTGGCCGCGGTACTTCAGCCACTTGCCTGCCATTGAAATATGGTCGGTAGTGCATTTGCCTTTTGCTTTAATGAGTACTCGCAGTCCCACAAAATTTTTACCGTCCCAAGGCGCAAACGGAGCCAGTAATTGCAGCCTATCTGACGCTGGGTTTACCTTTACTTTTACTTTGCTGCCGTCTTTGGCGGGCGCCACAAAGCCGGGATCTTTCACATCAAAGCCGCGCTTAGGCAGTTCGTCACCGGTGGGAGGGTCGAGTTTTACGTGCTCTCCATGTTCGTTGGTGAGATAGTCGGTAACGGGGTTAAAGGTTAAGTCTCCCGCAATGGCAAGCGCGGTTACCAGTTCGGGTGATGCCACAAAGGCATAGGTGTTGGGGTTGCCATCGTTGCGCGACTGGAAGTTGCGGTTAAACGAGTGTACGATGGTGTTCTTCTCTTTTTTCTCCGCTCCCATGCGGCTCCACATGCCAATGCACGGGCCGCACGCGTTGGCAAATACCTTGGCACCAATCTTATCGAATGTCTTGATAAACCCATCTCGTTCAATGGTGTAGCGCACCTGTTCAGAGCCGGGCGTAATGGTGAACTCTGCTTTTGTTTTCAGCCCTTTGTCGGCTACCTGTTGGGCCAGGCTGGCGGCACGCGAAATATCTTCGTACGAGGAGTTGGTACATGAGCCGATTAAACCTACTTCCACTCTGGTGGGCCAGCCGTTGCGCGCGGCCTCTTCTTTCATTTTTGAAACAGGCGTGGCCAGGTCGGGCGTAAACGGCCCGTTAAGGTGCGGCTCCAGTTCTGACAGATTTATCTCGATAACCTGATCGAAATATTTTTCGGGCTGGGCATACACTTCAGGGTCGGCCGTGAGGTGCTCGCGAATTTTGTTGGCCATGGCGGCCACCTCGCCCCTGCCGGTAGCCGACAGGTAGCGGGCCATCGAATCATCGTAACCGAACGTTGAGGTAGTGGCACCAATTTCGGCACCCATGTTGCAAATGGTGCCCTTGCCCGTACAACTCATCGAGGTGGCGCCTTCACCAAAGTATTCTACAATGGCCCCGGTTCCGCCCTTTACGGTTAGTATGCCTGCCACTTTTAAAATCACATCTTTGGCGGAAGTCCAACCGTTGAGTTGGCCGGTTAGTTTAACACCAATGAGTTTCGGAAATTTCAGTTCCCACGCCATGCCGGCCATTACATCAACCGCATCGGCACCTCCTACGCCTATGGCCACCATGCCAAGTCCGCCAGCGTTTACCGTGTGCGAGTCGGTGCCGATCATCATGCCTCCGGGGAAGGCGTAGTTTTCGAGCACCACCTGGTGAATAATACCCGCGCCCGGCTTCCAGAAGCCGAGGCCATATTTATTTGAAACAGACGACAGGAAGTCGAACACCTCTTTGCTTTCCTGGTTGGCAGTGTTCAGGTCTTGCTGCGCACCTGTTTTAGCTACTATCAGGTGGTCGCAATGCACGGTAGAAGGCACGGCCACCTTGGGTCTCCCGGCCGACATAAACTGAAGCAGCGCCATCTGTGCGGTGGCATCCTGCATGGCCACGCGGTCGGGTGCGAAATCCACGTACGATTTACCGCGTGCGAAGTTCTCAAGCTTTTGATCGCGGTGCAGGTGGCTATACAATATTTTTTCTGACAGTGTAAGCGGCTTGCCCACCACTTTTCTCGCATTGGCAATACGTGCCGGCATGGCTGCGTACAGCTTTTTGATCATGTCTAAATCGAATACCATACAGGTTGTTGTTTGAGGTGCTAAACTACAAATTATGCCGGGCTTTCCAGCAAGCTTTTTCGCGCTTGATAAAAAGGGAAGGGCATTAAAAAAGCCGGGGACTGCCGGCTTTTTTAATATTACTTTGAGTTAATGTAGTTGAGAAACTCTCGTTTCACGTTCTCGTCTTTAAACTTGCCTGAAAAGTAGGCGGTGCCTGTTCGGGAGTTGGTGTCGCCCACTCCGCGCGAGGCCACACACATGTGGTTGGCATCCATTACCACCGCCACATCGGCCGTGTGCAACACGCGCTCCAACTCTTTGCCTATCTGAACGGTGAGGCGCTCTTGTACTTGCGGGCGCTTGGCGAAAAACTGCACAATGCGGTTGATCTTGGACAGGCCGATGACCTTGCCTGCTGAGAAATATGCCACGTGTGCTTTGCCGTAGATGGGCACAAAGTGGTGCTCGCAGTGCGAAAAAAACGTAATGTCCTTTTCCACGAGCATTTGGTCGTAATTGTACTTGTTCTCGAAGAGGCGCGCTACAGGCCGGTTTTTTGGGTTTAGTCCGCTGAACGACTCCTTTACAAACATTTTCGCAACCCGCCTGGGCGTGCCACTCAGGCTGTCGTCCGTCAGGTCTAACCCCAACGTTTCCATGATGTGCCTGAAATGCGCTTCGATCTTGTCAATCTTTTCCTCGTCCGTGAGACGAAAGGCATCGGGGCGCATGGGTGTGTCCCACGAACTCAACAAGTGGTCGTCATCGTCATCCAGCGGTTTTACGGGAGTAATTTTCAAGGCTATTTCTTTGCTTCTCATGGGTTTTGGTTAGTGCGCGGGGTACTCCACAAAGTTCCGCTCGGTTTCGTATAGCTTAATTTTCATGTCCAGCTTATTGTCGATATGCGGTCGCAGTAAGTCCCAGATTACAATCGCAATGTTTTCAGCTGTGGGATTTATGTTTTTGAAATAGGGTGTATCTAAATTAAGATTTTTATGATCAAAATGTTTCAACACATTCTCGCGGATAATGTCGCTTAGTTTCTTCATGTCATATACGTAGCCGGTGGCCGCATCGGGTTCACCCACCAGAGTCACAATTAAATCGTAATTGTGTCCGTGGTAGTTTGGGTTATTACACTTTCCGAAAACCTCGTTGTTTTGTTCGGCCGTCCAGGCGGGATTAAACAATCGATGTGCGGCATTAAAATGTTCCTTACGGGATACTGCAACTTTCATCTGAATGAGAGAACAAGCAAAACGTGAAATAGTTTGCGAAGTTAATTTTTCTTTTGTGGCCGGCCGAACTTTATCGCGTCAGTGGCTTGTTCAGGCGGCAACACTGTCGTAAGATCGTGCCTGTTTCATGAAAGACCTCTCACTTTTCCTCGCGCTGCTGGCGGTCGTCACGGCCCTGGCCCAGGTTACCGATCGCATTCGTGTGCCCTACCCGATATTGCTGGTGTTGGCCGGCATGGCCATTGGGTTGCTGCCGCGTTTACCCGTCATCACCCTGCAACCTGACGTGGTGTTTCTGCTATTCTTACCACCCGTGTTATATGCGGCCGCCTGGACAACCTCGTGGCCCGACTTTAAAGCCGCAGCCCGCCCCATTTCGCTGCTGGCGGTGGGATGCGTTTTGTTTACTACCACCATGGTTGCCGTTATCGCGCACCACTTCATCCCAGATTTTGGATGGATAGAGGCATTTGTTTTGGGGGCCATCATTTCGCCACCCGATGCGGTGGCCGCCACGGCCGCTACCAAGGGGCTCTCCATTCCAAAACGGGTCATCACCATTCTGGAGGGCGAAAGCTTAGTGAATGATGCCACCGGCCTGATTGCCTACCGCTACGCCATAGCGGCAGCGGCTACCGGAGGGTTTATTTTGTGGCTCGCGGCCTTCAATTTTGTCTATGTTGCCGGTGTAGGGGTGCTGTTGGGCCTGGCAGTGGGGGCGGTGATACTTTGGATTCATAAAATTACGCCAGACAATGCCACTACCGACACCACCCTCACGCTACTGACACCCTATGCCGCCTATTTGCTGGCCGAAGAAATCCATGCCTCGGGTGTCTTGGCAGTGGTAAGTTGTGGCTTGTACCTCAGCTGGAACTCTTCTGTGGTGTTCAGCCATCGCACACGCCTGCAGGCTAACAGTGTGTGGGATACGCTCCTGTTTTTGCTCAACGGGGTAATCTTTATTTTAATTGGCCTGCAGTTGCCGGTTATTCTTCAGCGTATTGATACCCATTCCCTTCCCACCTTGCTGGGCTATGGCGCGTTGATAAGCCTGGCCACTATCCTGCTGCGCATCATTTGGGTGTACCCTGGCGCTTACCTGCCGCGTTGGCTCTCTAAACGCATTCGCGAACAAGAGACAGAAACCAACATACGATTAGTAACCGTTACAGCCTGGGCAGGCATGCGGGGTATTGTTTCGCTGGCAGCGGCCCTTGCCCTTCCGCTTACGATTGGCGAGCAGAACATGCCATTTCCCAACCGCGACCTCATCATTTTTCTCACGTTTTGTGTCATCTTCTCTACGCTGGTTATCCAGGGCCTTACCTTGCGCCCGCTTATCCGGTGGCTAAAGATCAAGGCCCCCGAAGCCCATCATCGCGAAGAAGAACGTATACGGCTGCAATTAGCCACTTCGGTGATTGAACATATAGAGGAAAACTACAGCCTTTCGTTGTCTGAAGCAGTTTTGAATCAGGTTAAGATGAAATATGAAATGCGTGTGCAGCGGCTGCGCAACGATGGTCATGGTAACTTAACCGAGGAACAAATACGTGAGTTTCTTAGGATTCAGCATCAGTTAATTTCGGCCGAGCGCAAAATGATTCTGGAACTCCGCAAGCAGAAGAAAATCAGCGATGAGGCACTGCGAAAAATCGAGCACGAGCTCGATTTGGAAGAGTCGCGGTTGTTGCTGGAGCTGGCCTAGCGTGCAGGGCCCCCGGTAGCAAATTGTTTGGCCGCCTGCCGGATAATGTCCTTGCCCACCAACAGGGCAGGGGCAACCGTGTTGGAAGTCGGGCCAACGCCACCCTGTTCCTCGGAAGGTGCCGCCCAGATAACCAGCGAGATCACGGCAATGATAATGCCCAGTATCAACAACAGGTAGCGCGATTTTATGCCACGGGGTTTCATGGGTGTTTTCCTGTTAGCGATTGCAATGCCAAAGAATAAACCATTCAAATTCATCGTAAAACGCCATTCGGGGGCCCAGACTTGTACGATTGTGAACAAATCGGAGTAAAAATACGTACATCGTTTATTACCCGGAGATTTAAAGGTTACACCACTTTGAGTTTCGTATTAATTACATCCGCTGTACTACATTTGTCTATTGTTAATACCTGATATTACAAGTCATGAAAAATATTGTATGCCTATTTCTGTTTGCACCCCTGTTAACGGTTGCGCAAGAAACCGTTGAAAGCCCGGTGCAGTGGCTTACGTTTGAGCAGGCCGTGGAGAAGTCGAAAACCGAGAAGCGAAAGATATTTATTGATGTGTATACCGATTGGTGCGGCTGGTGTAAGGTGATGGATAAAAACACCTTCAGCGAAGCCCAGATCGCAAAAATGCTCAACGAAAAATTTTACCCCGTGAAGTTTGATGCAGAGCAGCGCGAAGATGTGGTTTTTAACGGAACCACGTTCAAATTTATTGAGCACGGCAACAAAGGCACTCATCAATTGGCTATGGCGCTGTTAAACAATCAGCTCGCTTACCCCACTGTTGTGTTTCTGGATGAGGATTTCAGAATGATACAGCCACTACAGGGCTACCAGAAAGTGCCCGATTTTCATAAAGTGGCGCAGTTCATTGGGGAAGATCATTATAAAACAGTGAAATGGGCCGATTGGCAGTTGCAGTATAAGTCGCCTTACCCGGCAGCGCCTCCCGCCGGTGGTTCCGGAAACTAGATCACGGGCGGGTAAAGCAGTATGCTAAAATATTGGCCCCCATGCGAAGGGCTTCCTGCCGCTTGGCTTCGGGGTCGTTGTGTATTCGGGCATCTTCCCATCCATTGCCCAGGTCGCTCTCATAACTATAAAACACCACTAACCGCCCTTCGTAAATAAGGCCAAAACCCTGGGGCGGTTTGCCATCATGTTCATGAATTTTTGGGAGGCCGGTTAAGAATTGAAACTTCTGCCGGTAGATCGGGTGGTCGAAGGGAAGTTCAACCAATTCCAATTCAGGAAAAACTTTTTTGAGTTCAAGCCGGACGAATTGGTCGAGTCCGTAATTATCGTCTATGTGTAAAAAGCCACCGGCCACGAGATAATCACGCAGGTTTTGCGCTTCAGCAGCACTAAACACCACGTTGCCGTGGCCGGTCATGTATACGTAAGGATAATTGAACAATTCAGCACTACCCACATCAACTACATCGTCTTCCGGGTAGAGGTTCATCGCCAGTTCGCGGTTACAAAATTTTATCACGTTGGGGAGCGCGGTTTTGTTGGCATACCAATCGCCTCCGCCCCCGTACTTCAGTTTGGCTATCTTCACCTGGGCATGCGTCAACAGAGTCGCTCCGCAAAGGCATAAAGGCAAAAAGATCCACTGCACAAAAAAAAATCGAAGAGACATTAAACCTTCCATCGGGCTTCAGTTCTAAGCTGTAAACAAAACGAAAACTATGAAAAAATTATTTGTAATGCGACCGCTGGCGATGGTTACCGCAGCGGGTCTGTTGGTTCTCGCCTCGTGCGAAGATCGGTTAAATCTTACTGTTGCCGACCAGCAAAGTGTACAAAACGAAGCCGCCACCGATGGCTATTTTGAAGATGCCGATGATATGGCATCGCTGGCGGTAGCAGCCGACAACGCCACGTTAAATGGCAGGCAAGAGCTTGGCGCGCGCCCGGGCGTGAAGCCGAACGACCTTCGGTTTAGCTGCGCTACCGTTACCTTCGAGGCAGCCAGCGATAACACCAAAGATGTGCCCCATGGCTTTATTACCATCGATTTTGGTTCCGGCTGCAAAGACGCGCGTGGCAACGAGCGCAAAGGAAAAATACGGGTGGAATTCAAGGGCCGCAGATTTTTACCTAACAGCTCAAAAATCACCACATTCGACAACTACAGCATCAATGACGTGAAAATTGAAGGCACCCGCACGGTTACGAACGTTACCGGGAGCACAGAAGAGAACCCTAAGTTCATGATCGTGGTAGCCGGTGGTAAAGCCACGTGGCCCGATGGTTTGACGGCCACACGCGAAGTAAACCGCATGCGCGAATGGGTGCGCACCAATAATCCCGCCACCGACCAGTGGGTGGTGTCAGGTGTGTCCGGCAAGTTGGCAGCCTCGGGCACTAACCGTAATGGCCGCACCTACCAGGTAACCATCACCAAGCCGATGGTGTACAAGCGCGAGTGCGCCATTAGCGACCGCGTATTCATGGCCGTAGAGGGAACCAAGGAGATGATTGTGGATGGTAAAAAAATCGTGATCGACTACGGTTCGGGAGAATGCGATAAATTAGTAACCATTACCGTTGACGGTGTAACCCGCGAAATAGAGGTACGCGGAGACATTTAAAATAACACTCCGATCATCTTGACTTAAAATACCCCGGAAATTCGACCGGGGTATTTTTATTTCGCCAGGTTACCATTGCGGCATGGTTTTTATTCAGAGTTTTGCAAAGGGAAACTAATCTCAAAAAATCCTGTAAAAAGTTATGACAAAGCGATTATTAACGATGGCGGTAATGTGCACGGGGTTGCTTTTTACCGCTTGCGAAGACGAAGACAAAAGTGCGCTCACTGAAAAAGAATCGGCTGCGGTAGAAGATCAGTCGGTGACCGAGGCGTACTTTAACGGAGCGGGCGAACTGTCTACAACAGCGTACAACACGCCAAGCGATGGCCAAATTGGAGGTCGTTCGAAAGCTACCATCACCCTCACGGTGTCGGGCGATACACGCTTCAACGGTGCGAAAGTTACGCTCGAAACAGCGGCCAATAATTCTGCCTTAAATCCGCAGGGAAAAATCACCATCGATTTTGGCACCGGCCAAACCGATCCGCGGGGCGATGTGCGGAAAGGGAAGATCATCGTTACCTATCGCGGTATACGCTTCATTCCCGGCTCCGTTACCGAGACTACTTTCGAAGGCTTTGAACAAAACGGTGTAAAGATTGAAGGTAAGCGTACCAACACAACCACCTCACTTACCAGCGGCAATGCAGGCGTTACAATTAAGTTTACGGTAGTTGACGTGAACGGCAAAGCTACCTTTAGCGATGGCACTTTCGTAACCCGGTCGGCCGAACACTCGCATACTATTTTGCTTACCTCTTCGCCAGATAAGAATATGTGGACCGTGGAGGGCACCGCCAGTGGCGATACGCGCGAAAAAGTAAAGTACGTGTTTGCCATCAGCCGCCCACTGGTATTTAAAGGCTCATGTGCGCTGGCCGGCATTGCTCTGCCTGCCGAAGGTGCGGCATTATTTACTGTTGGCACTGTGCCCATAACGCTCAATTATGGCGATGCGGGCGCTCCGTGCGATGATAAAGTAGAGGTTACCGTAAATGGCGTGAAGCAAGAGATTACCGTGAACGGCTAAATAGCTTTTTGTTACTTACCCCCGGAAAGCCACCTGTGCCTGCGCAGGTGGTTTTTATTTTTTGGGGTCTGCATTTGGCATGCCCTTGGCTTCCTGCCGTTGCCTCCTTATTTTTTTTAAAATTCACTTTCGCACAAATTCTTACTTTCGCAGTGAAATGCGGCTATGAAAGTTTATCACGACCTGATGCGCGATATTTTGGAGAATGGCGCGGTGAAGACCGACCGCACCGGCACGGGCACGCGCTCGGTTTTTGGCAGGCAAATGCGCTTCAACCTGGCCGAAGGATTTCCGCTCGTAACCACTAAAAAGTTGCACATTCGCTCTATCATCTATGAGTTGCTGTGGTTTCTCAAAGGCGAAACCAACATAAGATATTTGAAAGAGAATGGGGTGAGTATATGGGATGAATGGGCGGATGAGAAGGGTGAGCTCGGGCCCGTTTATGGTAGCCAGTGGCGCAGTTGGCCCGCACCGGAAGGAAACATCGATCAAATTGACAATGTGATACACCAGTTGAAAACAAATCCGGATTCGCGCAGGCATATCGTTACCGCCTGGAATCCCGCCGAGGTGGACAAGATGGCGCTGCCCCCCTGCCATGCGCTGTTTCAATTTTATGTGGCCGATGGAAAGTTGTCGTGTCAACTGTATCAACGCAGTGCCGATTTTTTTCTGGGCGTGCCCTTTAACATTGCTTCGTACGCGCTGCTCACCGAAATGGTGGCCCAACAGTGCGACTTAAAAGCTGGTGAATTTGTGTGGACCGGGGGCGATGTGCACCTGTATGCTAACCATATTGAGCAGGCGCGCCTGCAACTTTCTCGCGAACCCTATCCGCTGCCTACGCTCGTGATCGGGCGAAAGCCGGCCGACATTTTTAGTTACCGCTTTGAAGATTTTGAAATCAGGAATTACCAGGCTCATCCGCCTATCAAAGCGCCCATTGCCGTGTAAGTGTTTCGTGTCTTGTCGTAAAAAGCCCTATATTTTGCCGGCCTCTAAAAATACCGTTTGCCGGGAAGGAAATACCCAAAAGCATTAAACCCTTTTTTGATTTCATCGTTAAAACCGCATATGCCAGAAAAAAGCAGTGTATTCGACATGATCGGCCCCATCATGATTGGCCCGTCAAGTTCACACACTGCGGGGGTAGTGCGCATTGCGCGGGCGGCTGTCCGCGTATTGGGCGGACGCCCCGAACATGCCGAAATCATATTTTACAATTCTTTCGCACGCACGTACGAAGGTCATGGCAGCGACCGCGCCATCATAGCCGGCCTGCTCGACTTCGCGCCTGACGATGCCCGCATTAAAACCTCGCTGGAATTAGCCAAAGCTGAACAGCTTGACTACACATTTAAGTCAGTGGGCAATGCCTCTACGCTGCATCCCAACTCCATTCGTTTACGGTTAAAACGTGGCCAGCGGGAAGTGGAGATTTTGGGCGAGAGCAAGGGTGGCGGGGTGATTAATATCGCGGAACTGAATGGCTTTAAGGCCGACTTTACCGGCAACCTCCACACGCTCATCATCTTTGCGGCCGATGTGAAAGGCAGCATCGCATTTATTGCCGATGTATTGGCCCATGACGACTGCAACATTGCTACGATGTCGGTGTCGCGAAAAGGCAAAAATGATTTGGCCTGCCAGGTTATCGAAATGGATTCAGGTATCAAGACTGTAACATTCGATTACTTAAAGAGTCTAAGCTGGGTAAACGAGGTGATCTACCTGGCGCAAGTCTGAAAACAAGTCTATCTATAAACTATGCGGTTTCTTTTTGTATCTCTTTTCATTATTTTTTTCGGCCTGGCGTATGCGCAGGAACCGGTAAAGCAGTGGACACTACAGGAGTGTGTAAACCTGGCGTTGGAAAATAATTTGCGTGTAAGGCGCAGCTTGTACAATGTACAGTCATCAAACATCGGGCTTACCCAGGCGAAGATGGCTTTCTTGCCCACGCTGAATGCGGGCGGGTCTTATGGTCTGAATTTCGGGCGCGCGCTTAACCCCGTTACAAACGCGTTTATCAACCGCGATAACAACACATTAAACGGTCAGGTAAACGCCTCGCTGGCTTTGTTTAATGGCCTGCGTATACAGAACACCTTCCGCCAAAACCAGCGCGACCTGGAAGCATCTAATGAAGATCTTACAAAAGCAAAAAACGATGTAATTATTAACGTGGTGACTTTATATACCAACGTGATCTTCAATCGCGAATTGTATGACAATGCCACTTACCAGCTGCGGTCGAGCGAGCAACAACTGCAGCGCATTAAGCGCCAGGTGGAAGCAGGTAGCTTGCCCAAAGC
>Ga0224723_1002043_pt1 | contig 11514 bp, 12 predicted proteins | sample Balambano_FR2_Me_FD_161647 | JGI IMG/M metagenome (GOLD analysis project Ga0224723, IMG submission 161647) | Freshwater sediment microbial communities from Lake Towuti, South Sulawesi, Indonesia - Balambano_FR2_MetaG | ecosystem: Environmental > Aquatic > Freshwater > Lake > Sediment | place...
CAGCAGGTGGTCAAGATCGTGCACGACGAACTGGTCGCCACCCTGGGCGGCGAAGGCGCGGTGCCCATCGATCTCAACGCGCCCGCGCCGCTGGCCATCCTGATGGCGGGGCTGCAGGGCAGCGGCAAGACCACCACCGCCGGCAAGATCGCGCTGCGCCTGAAGGACCGCTTCAAGAAGCGCGTGCTGCTGGCCAGCCTGGACACCCAGCGCCCGGCCGCCATGGAGCAGCTGCAGCAGTTGGCCGCCCGCGCCGAGGTCGATTTCCTGCCGATCGTGCCGGGCCAGACGGCCGTCACCATCGCCGCCCGCGCCATGGATGCCGCGCGGCTTTCCGGCCACGACGTGGTCATCCTCGACACCGCCGGCCGGCTTTCGATCGATACCGTGCTGATGGAGGAGGTGAAGGCGGTAAGCCTCGTCTCCGCCCCCCACGAGACGCTGCTGGTGGTGGACAGCATGACCGGGCAGGACGCGGTGAACACCGCCCGCGCCTTCAACGAGGCGCTGGGCATCACCGGCATCGTGCTGACCCGTATGGATGGCGATGCCCGCGGCGGTGCGGCGCTTTCCATGCGCGCGGTCACCGGCAAGCCGATCAAGCTCGTGGGCGTGGGCGAGAAACTCGATGCACTTGAGGATTTCCACCCTGAGCGCGTGGCCAGCCGCATCCTTGGCATGGGCGATGTGGTCAGCCTGGTGGAAAAGGCGGCCGCGGTCGTCGATCAGCAGGAAGCCGAGAAACTCGCGAAGAAGATCCGCAAAGGAACCTTCGACCTGGAGGATTACCGCAGCCAGCTCAGCCAAGTGGGCAAGATGGGTGATCTTTCCGGCCTGATGGGCATGCTGCCGGGCGTGTCGAAGATGAAGGCGCAGCTCAGCGAGGCCAACCTGGATACGAAGATCATCCGCCGCCAGGCCGCGATCATCAGCTCGATGACGGCCGAGGAGCGGCGCAAGCCGGAAATCATCAAGGCCAGCCGCAAGCGGCGTATCGCCGCCGGGTCGGGCGTGAAGGTCGAGGAAGTGAACCGCCTGCTGCGCCAGTTCGACGATGTCTCGGCGATGATGAAGCGCATGGACAAGCTGGGTCAGAAGGGCCTGTTGCGCGGCGGCATCAACGCGCTGATGCCCGGAAACCGCCGTCCGTTTTGAATGCCACCTGAAGGAAGACGCTGAATGAGCCTGAAGATTCGCCTTGCCCGTGCGGGGGCCAAGAAGCGCCCGTACTACCACATCGTGGTCGCCGACAGCCGATCCCCGCGCGACGGCCGCTTCATCGAGAAGCTCGGCGCATTCAACCCGATGCTGCCGCAGGACCACGACGACCGCATCAAGTTCGACCCCGACCGCGTGCGGCACTGGCTTGGCGTGGGGGCACTGCCCACCGACCGTGTCGCCCGCTTCCTTGGCGTGTTCGGCCTGGTCGAGCCGCCGAAGATTCGCGAGCAGCCGAAGCAGTCCGCGCCGAAGAAGAAGGCGCAGGAACGCGCCAAGGCTGCCGCCGCGGCGGCAGGTTGAACATCAGTGGTCAGTGGTCAGTAGTCAGTGGTCAGTGGCCGCGTCCTCATGGGCCGCATCGGCCGGCCGCACGGGGTGCGCGGCCTGGTGCATCTCGTGTCCTACACCGACCCGCCCGAGGCGATCTTCGGCTACGCGACGCTGACCGATGATGCCGGCCGCACGCTCCGCCTCTCGCGCGCTGGCGGGGCCGCGGAACTGCTGGCCCGCATCGACGGCATCGCCGATCGCGACGCGGCGGCGCGCTTGACCAATGCCGCCCTCTATGTCGAGCGCGCCAGCCTGCCGGAGCCGGAGCCGGAGGCGTTCTACCACGCCGACCTGCTGGGTCTCGCTGTCGAGGATTCAGCCGGGCTCCCGCTTGGGCGGGTGACGGAGGTGCACGATCACGGCGCCGGCGTGTCGCTGGAAATTTCCCGCGACGGCGCGGCGCCGCTGCTGCTGCCCTTCACCCGCGCCGCCGTGCCGGTGGTCGACGTTGCGGGCGGGCGCATCGTGGTCGAGCCACCCACGGAGATCATCGTGCCGCAGGCGCCGGAGCAGGCGGCGTGACCTGGCAGGCGCACATTCTCACGCTGTTTCCGGGCATGTTTCCGGGGCCGTTGGCGGAATCGCTCGCCGGCCGGGCGTTGCAGCGCGGCCTCTGGTCGCTCGTTGCGCACGACATCCGGGCGCACGCGCAGGATCGCCACCGCAGCGTGGACGACACGCCCTTCGGCGGCGGGCCGGGAATGGTGATGCGCGCCGACGTGGTCGATGCGGCGATCACGGCGGTCGGGCATGCCGCGCTGCCGCTGATCCACCTTTCGCCGCGCGGTGCCCGCCTGACCCAGGCGCGCGTGCGGGCGCTGGCGGCGGGCCCCGGCGTTCGCCTGATCTGCGGGCGCTACGAAGGTATCGACCAGCGCGTGCTGGATGCTCACGATGTCGAGGAACTCTCGATCGGCGACTATGTGCTGTCGGGCGGCGAACTGCCCGCGATGGTGCTGCTGGATGCCTGCGTGCGCCTGCTGCCTGGGGTGATGGGCGCCGCCGACAGCGCGGCGGAGGAGAGTTTCAGCGCAAACCTGCTGGAATATCCGCACTATACCCGCCCCGCCGACTGGCAGGGGCGCGCGGTGCCCCAGGTGCTGGTTTCCGGCAACCACGCCGCCATCGCCGCCTGGCGAAGGCGCGCGGCGCAGGACATCACCCGCATCCGCAGGCCCGACCTGCTGGAATCCCCTCTTGCCACCGATGGCCGTGTGGCGAACGATTGCATGACGGAGAAGCAAGCATGAACATCCTTCAGAAATTCGAGGCGGCGCAGGTCGCTGCCCTGACCACCGCCCGCGCGGTGCCGGAGTTTTCGCCGGGCGACACGCTGCGCGTGGCCGTGAAGGTCGTTGAAGGCGAACGCACCCGCGTGCAGGCGTTCGAGGGCGTGTGCATCGCCCGCAAGAACGCCGGCATCAACAGCAACTTCACCGTGCGCAAGATCAGCTACGGCGAGGGCGTGGAGCGCGTGTTCCCGCTGCTGAGCCCCAGCATCGCCGAGATCAAGGTGGTGCGTCGCGGCGCCGTGCGACGGGCCAAGCTCTATTACCTTCGTGGCCGCAGCGGCAAGTCGGCCCGCATCGCCGAGAAGGCTGGCCTGCGCAACGACCAGGGGGCCGCTGCGACCGCAGCCGAGGCGGCGCCGGCCCCCGAGGCCGACGCGCCGGCCGAGGCCTGAGCGGGGCGGCTTCGCGCATGACCGGCCAGCCGCGAACGCTGTTCGACAAGATCTGGGACAGCCACGTCGTCGAACGCCTGCCCGACGGCACCTGCCTGCTGTACATCGACCGGCACCTGACGCACGAGGTCACCAGCCCGCAGGCGTTCGAGGGCCTGCGGAACGCCGGCCGCAAGGTGCGCCGGCCCGATCTTACCTTCGCGGTGGCCGACCACAACGTGCCGACCAGCGACCGGTCGCAGGGCATCGAGGAGCCGGAGAGCCGTCTGCAGGTGGAAACGCTGGAACGGAACGTTGCCGATTTCGGCGTGCCGTACTTCGCCATCACTGATGTGCGCCAGGGCATCGTGCACATCATCGGCCCTGAGCAGGGCTTGAGCCTGCCGGGCATGACGATCGTGTGCGGCGATTCCCACACCAGCACGCACGGCGCGTTGGGCGCGCTCGCCTTCGGTATCGGCACGAGCGAGGTCGAGCATGTGCTGGCCACGCAGACGCTGCTGCAGAAGCCGGCCAGGAACATGAAGATCGAGGTGAGCGGCACGCTGGGCCTGGGCGTGACCGCCAAGGACGTGATCCTGAAGATCATCGGCGTGATCGGCACCGGGGGTGGCACTGGCCACGTGATCGAATATGCCGGCGAGGTCATCCGTGACCTCGACATGGCCGGGCGCATGACCGTGTGCAACATGTCGATCGAGGCGGGCGCGCGGGCCGGCATGATCGCGCCCGACGACAAGACCTTCGCCTACATCAGCGGCCGTCCCTACGCCCCGACCGGTGAGGCGTGGGAGCGGGCGCTGGCCTGGTGGAAATCCCTGCCGTCCGACGCGGGTGCCCACTACGACAAGGTGGTGGAAATCCGCGGCGAGGAGATCGCGCCGATGGTGACCTGGGGCACATCGCCCGAGGATGTCATCACGATAGAAGGCACCATCCCCGACCCGGCCGCCGAGCCGGACGAGGGGAAGCGCGCGCAACTGCTGCGGAAGCTGGAATACATGGGCCTCGCCGCCGGCCAGAAGGTGTCCGACCTGAAGGTGGACGTGGTGTTCGTCGGCTCCTGCACCAACGGCCGCATCGAGGATCTGCGCGCCGCCGCCGCCATCGCCAAAGGCCGCAAGGTGGCGGCCGGCGTGCGGGCCATGGTCGTGCCCGGCTCGGGCCTGGTGAAGAAGCAGGCGGAGCAGGAGGGCCTCGACCGCATCCTGCGCGAGGCCGGCTTTGAGTGGCGCGAGGCCGGCTGCTCGATGTGCCTTGGCATGAACCCCGACCAGCTGAAGCCCGGCCAGCGCAGCGCCAGCACCTCCAACCGCAATTTCGAGGGGCGACAAGGACCCGGCGGGCGCACCCACTTGGTCTCCCCCGCCATGGCCGCCGCCGCCGCCATCAGGGGCCACCTGGCCGATGTCAGGGAGTTCGGCTGATGCAGCCGTTCACCCAGCTCACCGGCATCGCTGCCCCGCTGCCGCTGGCGAACGTCGATACCGACAAGATCATCCCGGCCCGCTTCCTCAAGACCATCAAGCGCACGGGCCTTGGGAAGAACCTGTTCGATGCCATCCGCTTCCGCGCCGACGGTTCCGAGAATCCCGACTTCGTGCTGAACCAGGAGCCGTACCGCCGCGCCGAGATCCTGATCGCGGGGCCGAACTTCGGCTGCGGCAGCTCGCGCGAGCACGCGCCCTGGGCGCTCCTGGATTTCGGCATACGCTGCGTGATCGCGCCCGACTTCGCCGACATCTTCCACAACAACTGCTTCAAGAACGGCATCCTGCCCATCCGCCTGCCGCAGGAGGTGTGCGAGCTTCTGATGGAGGATGCGCGGCTGGGCCCCAACAGCCGCATCAGCATCGACCTGGAGCGCCAGGTGGTGGTGCGGCCCAACGGCGAGGAGATCGGCTTCGAGGTCGATCCCTTCCGCAAGCACTGCCTGCTGCATGGCCTGGACGATATCGGCCTGACCATGGAGAAGCAGGGCGCCATCGAGGCATACGAAACGCGGTCGCGGTCCGCGCAGCCTTGGCTTTCCGCGGGGTGAACTGATCAGGGTGCGTGCAACCTGGGGGCATTGGGTTGCCGCATCGCTCAACCGGAGGGGGAAGGGATGAGCGCGAACAAGAAGTTGCTGGTTCTGCCGGGTGACGGCATCGGCCCGGAGGTCATGCGCGAGGTGCGCCGCGTGATCGACTGGATGGACCGCCGCCGCGCCGTGCGCTTCGACCTGGAGGAGGACCTGGTCGGCGGCGCCGCGATCGACGCCCGCGGCGTGCCGATCACCGAGGAGACGCTGGACAAGGCGAAGCAGGTCGATGCCGTGCTGTTCGGCGCGGTCGGCGGCCCTAAATGGGACTCGCTCGGTTTCGACAAGCGGCCCGAGATCGCCATCCTGAGCCTGCGCAAGGACCTTGGCCTGTTCGCCAACCTGCGCCCCGCCACGGTGCTGGACCCGCTGGTCGATGCCAGCACGCTGAAGGCCGAGGTGGTCAAGGGTCTCGATATCATGATCGTGCGGGAAAGCACGGGCGGCATCTATTTCGGCCAGCCCCGCGGCGTGGAGACGCTGCCCGACGGCACGAAGCGCGGCATCAACACCGAGGTCTACACCACGCCCGAGATCGAGCGCGTGGCCCGCGTGGGATTCGAGCTCGCGCGTAAGCGCGGCAACAAACTCTGCTCGGTCGAGAAGGCCAACGTGATGGAATCCGGCCTGCTTTGGCGGCAGACCGTGACCGCGCTGGGGGCCGCCGAGTTCCCCGACGTGCAGCTCAGCCACATGTACGCCGACAATTGTGCGATGCAGCTGGTGCGCAACCCGCGCCAGTTCGACGTGATCGTGACCACCAACCTGTTCGGCGACCTGCTGTCCGACCTGGCCAGCATGCTGACCGGCAGCCTTGGCATGCTGCCCAGCGCTACGCTTGGCGGCCTGACCGAGGATGGCCGGCGGCACGCGCTCTATGAGCCGATCCACGGCAGCGCGCCCGACATCGCCGGGCGCGGCATCGCCAACCCGCTGGCGCAGATTCTCAGTTTCGCGATGCTGCTGCGCTATTCCTTCGGCATGGAAGAGGATGCCGGCCTGATCGAGCGCGCCTGCACCAAGGTGCTGTCGGGCGGTTTCCGCACCGCCGACATCATGCAGCCGGGCATGGCCAAGGTTTCCACCCAGGTGATGGGCGAACAGCTGCTGCGCGAGCTCGACAAGCTGGCGGCGTAAGGCTTGAACCACCGGGGCGGGTGGGGTATCCCCTCCGCCTTCGCGCGCCCGTAGCTCAATGGATAGAGCGCCTGACTACGGATCAGGAGGTTGGGGGTTCGAGTCCTCCCGGGCGCGCCATCTCGCTTTTTCTGATTTCAATCGACCGTAAAGCCTTGAATGCAAAGGCCAATACCAACTCCCGTTGATCAGAACCGATGCGCCCAGTCGCGCAGTCCGATGGAGAGGATGCGCCAGGGCTGATCGACGAGGGTGTTCCAGGCGTGGCAGCAGTGATCGACGATGTCGTCATGGTTCGGGAAGATGCGGTTGGAGAGCCAGTTGTCGCGCATGAACTCCCAGACATTCTCCATCACGTTCAGTTCGGGGCACTTGGGCGGTAGCGGCAGCAGCGTGATGTTGGCCGGCACCGTGACCTCGCCGGAGAGGTGCCATCCGGCCTGATCGAGCAGCAGCACGGCGTGCTTGCCCGGGCTGACCATGGCGGCGATCTCGGCCAAGCGCAGGGTCATCGCCGCGCTGGTGCAGAAGGGCAGGACCAGGGCTGCGCCCTTGGCGTGCTGCGGACAGACCGCGCCGAAGATGTAGGCCGAGGCGTAGCGCTGATCCTGCGGCGCGGCCGGCCTGGTGCCGCGCCGCGCCCAGCGGCGGGTGAGTTTGTTCTTCTGGCCTATGCGAGCCTCATCGGCGAACCAGATCTCCAGGGCTTTATACCAACTCCTGTGACGCATGACTCACGTGGGGGATTCCCCGACGCGGTGGCGATATGATTCAAGCTGGTGAGCATCGGAGGCTTGCCATGCCATGCGCCATCGCACTTCGCCCGGACTTCACCACCGCCGCGCTTCGCCAGCTGGTGCGGCACAGCACAGAGGCCGCGCAGGCCCGCCGGCTGCTGGCACTTGCCGGCATCTGTGACGGCGGCACGCGCAGCGAGGCCGCCCGGCTCGGCAATGTCACGCTGCAGATCGTGCGCGACTGGGTGCTGCGCTTCAATGCCCAGGGGCCCGAGGGGCTGCGCGACCGCAAATCCGCTGGCCCGACGCCGCGTCTGACCGACACCCACCGCGCCGCCCTGCTGGAGATCATCGACCGCGGCCCGACACCTGCGATCCACGCGTGGTGCGCTGGCGGCGGTGCGACCTCGGCCAGTGGCTGTGGCACACGTTCCGCGTCTCGGTCTCCGTCCAGACACTGAGCCTCGAGTGGCGGGCGATGGGCGTGCGCAAACGCTCGGCGCGGCCGAAGCATCATGCCCAAGGCCCGGGCGCCATCAAGACGTTCAAAAAACTTCCCCGCCACGCTGGCGGGCGTCGCCGAGGATCAGGCAACCGACCTTAATGCCCTGGACATCTGGTTCGCCGATGAGGCCCGCATAGGCCAGAAGAACAAACTCACCCGCCGCTGGGCGCGGCGCGGCACCAGGCCGTCCGCGCCGCAGGATCAGCGCTACGCCTCGACCTACATCTTCGGCGCGGTCTGTCCGCAGGACGCCAAGGGCGCGGCTCTGGTCCTGCCCTTCTGCAACAGCAGCGCGATGACCCTGCACCTCGCCGAGATCAGCGCCATGGTCAGCCTGGGCAAGCACGCCGTGCTGCTGCTCGATCAGGCCGGATGGCACCTCTCCGGCGAGGTCGCGGTGCCGGCCAACATCACGCTGCTGCCGCTACCGCCCAAGTGCCCCGAACTGAACGTGATGGAGAATGTCTGGGAGTTCATGCGCGACAACTGGCTCTCTAAGAGCCGATCCGGGAAGTTCTGATTCACGGTGAGGGCTTTGCTGCGAGGCGGCGGAGCATGATGCGGATCATGGCCATGCGCACGAAGGCGGCGGCGATGCGGCAATGCCGCTCGAAGTCGCGGGCGAGGCGGCGGTTGCGGCTGATCCAGCCGATGGTGCGCTCGACGATCCAGCGCTTCGGCAACACGACGAAGCGATGGCGGTCAGAGCGTCGCACGATCTCGATCTTCCACGTGCCGGTTCGCGCGACGGCAGCCGCCATCTTCGGCCCCTGATAGCCGGCATCGCCGATGATGCGCTCGATGAAGGGGAACAGTCTGCGCGCCTTTCGCAGCAGTGGCTCGGCGCCGTCGCGGTCCTGCACGCTGGCCGGATGCACGATCACCGCGAGCAGCAGGCCGAGCGTATCGGTCAGCAGGTGGCGCTTGCGGCCGGTGACCTTCTTGCCGGCGTGGTAGCCGGACGGATCGAGCGTAGAGCCCCCTTTTGCGCCGCCTTCGCCGTCTGGCTGTCGATGATCGCCGTGGTCGGACTGGCCTCGCGTCCGGCCTGCTCGCGCACTGCGACGTAGAGCGCATGGTGCAGCCGCTCGATCGTGCCGTCCCACTCCCACAGCGAGAAATAGTCCCAGACCGTGCTCTTCGGCGGCAGGTCCTTGGGCAGCGCCTGCCACTGGCAGCCGGTGGACAGCACGTAGAACACCCCGTTCAGCACCTCGCGGATGTTCACCGTGCGCGGACGCCCGCCGCGCTTCGCAGGCCGGATCAGCGGCGCCACCAGCGCCCACTCGTCGTCGGTCATGTCGGACGGATGGCGCAAGCCCCGCCGGTCCGCCGCACGTCGATGGTCCACCGTCCATGCCATCCGTCACCTCCTGCGAATCGTCCGCAGCAGGAGGGAATCACAGCCGATTCATCAGATTCAACTTCTTTGCGGAGCGGCTCTCAGAGAAATCTGCCCCTACGCCGCCGCCTTCTCGCGGAAATCGATCGGGCAGGCGCCCGAACTGCAATCCACGTGCTCGCGAGCCACCTCCTCGCGCGTCGCCTGGCCGGCCTCCGAGATTGCAGCGGCAATCTGATGATACTGGCCGGCGCTGATCGGCTCCTCGGGCTGATACTCGTAGGCCGTGACGCCCGATTGCGGCATCACGGAAACACAGCGCACCTTCGGCTGCTGAGCCAGGATCGCGCGGCGGAATTCGGCGAAACTTACCGACTTCGGATCGTATTTCAGCGTGTACGACACCTGGTTGCCAGTATCCGGTTCAAGCGGCGCATTGCGTTCGTCCACACCCCTGATCCAGTATTCTTCCAAGAGCTCCAGGAAGCGGAACTGTTCCTCTGGCGTCGCCTCGCCGGCGGTGACCAGGGCGTCGGAAAGGCCAAGCCGCTCGGCCAGCTTCACGATCTCGGGCTGGGTCGGGAAGCCGACGATCGTGGTGTTCGAGTAGCTGCGCAACTTCTTCACCGGGTAGCCGCGCGTCGAATAGTCGGCCACCATCGGATCGTCGTTGCGGAACTGTACCCAGCGCAGGTAGGCGCGCATGCTGGGCAGGTGCACGCCCTCGGTCAGGCCGAACAGTTTGCTGGTCGTGCCGGCGGGCTTGATGGTGCTTTCGGTGTGCGGCGACACCAGACCAAGTTCGGCCGAATATCTTACCGCCTCGTCATGCACCGCCCGGCGAAAACGGGCCAGCATTCGCCAGAAGGGCAACGATTTTTCCAGGTCCAGCAGGTCGCGGAAACCAAGACCGAAACGGTTCAGCGCGTATTCATGCAGGCCCGTGATGCCGACGCCGATGCGGTTGGTGCGGCGCGTTTCGGGCGCATACAGGCAGTCCATCAGGTTGGTGCGGATCAGTGCCCGCGTCGCGGCGCGGAACGCGTCCTCGGCCTCGGAATCGTCCTCGGCGTGATACGGCACCACGTCGCCCACCACGCAGTAGCCGCCAAGCATGAACAGCGAGATCTCGCCGCAGGGATTGGTGATCTGGCCATAGCGCGCGGCGGCGGCCTGGCGGGCCAGCGCCTTCATCAGCGGCCGCGTCGCCTCGGCCACGCGGTACTTCCTGCTGCCGCAGAACTCGCCGGTGCGCAGATACTCATCAAGGCCGGCATTGTTTGCCACCAGCATGTCCTGGTTGATGAATCCCGGTTCGCCGGTGCCGTCGTAATAGGCAGCCCTGGTTGCCGCCTGGAACAGTTTGCGTGCCCGCGCCCATTCGGTCTTTGCCTTGCCACCGGGCGGGGCCTTTGTCGCGCGGGCAAGATCCCAGAACGTGGCATCGACGGTGATGGAGTTGTTCGACGACCACAAAAAGCCGCCGCGCTTCACCGAGACGAAATCGATGGCGCTGGGGTCGCGCCACGTTTTCGTGCTCATCCGCGCTGCCCGCCGCGCGCCGCCCACCAGCACGCATTCGGCCAAGTAGTGATCGACATACAGCGCGGCGCGCCATGGCTCCATGCCGGAATCGCGCACGCGCGCGACACGCGACAGCGCCTCCATGAACGGCCCCGGGCCGGAGGCGGGGCGGCCCTGCATCCCCATGATGGGCGAGCCCTTTGGCCGCACCTTGCTGAAATCGAGGATCACCACGTCGTCGCGGCGCTTGCGGAAGGCGAGGCGTTCGAGAATCTCCACCGCCTCGGCCCAGCCTTCGCGGCTATCGGCGACCACGTGGTGGTGCACGCGCCTGGCGTGCGCGTGCAGATGCCGTGCTTCCTCCGGCGTCAGATAGCCGGAGATGTGGCCGGCAACGACGTCGGCATGGTCCCACGAGATGGCAGGCACCAGCACCGGCATGTGCTTCGAGAAATCCACCAGCATCATCGCATCGTCATAGGCACGGCCGACGCCCGAACCGTTCAGCAGCAGCAGGAACAGCATGAAGCTGGTGGCGGCCGTGGCGCAGTTGGTGAACACTTCCATGTTGCGCTCGGGCTGGGTGGCATCGCCGTGCTGCAGATGCCGCCCGGAAAGCAGCACGGTGGCCTGGCGCAGATGCTTGCGCAGCGTGATCCGTTCCGTCTCGCGCGCCCCTACGCGGGGGTCGAGCAGCGCGCTGCCCAGGGCCACACGCTCGGCCACGTCGGCCCAGCGTTCGGGCGTGCGGCGCGCGGTGGCGTGGATGGCGCCAAGCACCCAGCCGGCCTCGTCCTGCTCGATCAGGTAGCTGCCGTCGAACACATACCCTTCGCTTTTCGCCCAGGCTGCCACCGCGACATCGAGCGCGATGTGATCGTTGCGCGGCAGCGCGAAGGGGATGCGCTGGGGCGGATCGTATTTCTGCTCGATGATGCGGTTGACGGTGCG
>Ga0224723_1002044_pt1 | contig 11512 bp, 13 predicted proteins | sample Balambano_FR2_Me_FD_161647 | JGI IMG/M metagenome (GOLD analysis project Ga0224723, IMG submission 161647) | Freshwater sediment microbial communities from Lake Towuti, South Sulawesi, Indonesia - Balambano_FR2_MetaG | ecosystem: Environmental > Aquatic > Freshwater > Lake > Sediment | place...
CCTTGGGGCCGGTCGTGATCCAGCCCGAGGCAAGCGCCTCGCGGATCTCGTCAAGCTCGGATTCGTCCAGGTCTGGCAGCGCGAATGGGAGGAAGGTCGATCGCATGGGTAGACCTCGTTGATAGCCGATAGCCGATAGCCGATAGCCGATAGGCGCATGGCGTTGAACAACGGCAATGCAGTGGCGCGCCCTTGCGGTGGTGGCGGGCGGATGGGGTTTTCGATCCGCTAATCACGCTAATCTGCGCGAATATGGCTGTTCATTGCGCTATTTGCGTGCATTCGCGGGTATTCGCGGATTGGTGATGGGCGGCCGACGTTCGTGCATAGCACAGCGCGCCGTCGTCGGCGTCGGGGCGAACCTCGTGTTCGCCCACACGGCACGCGATAATCGGCATCGTGCAACGCCGTCGGCGGCGCAGGCGGTGTCGGGGCGAACCTCGTGTTCGCCCACATGGCACGCGATAATCGGCATCGTGCAACGCCGTCGGCGCCATCGCCGGCGTAGGGGCGAACCTCGTGTTCGCCCACATGGCACGCGATGATCGGCATCGTGCAACGGTGTTGCCGTGGTGTGGCAGGGTGCCGCGATGTGGGTCATCGGGGCGAACACGAGGTTCGCCCGTACAACATGGGCATCGGTGTACGCTGCAAAGACGCGATCGGAGTCCGCACAACGCTTGTCGCAGCACACGCAACTCTGGTGGGAGTCCGCACAACCCTTGTTGCAGCACGCACAACTCTGGTGTGAATCCGCACAACGCTTGTCGCAGCACACACAACTCTGGTGTGAATCCGCACAACGCTTGTCGCAGCACACACAACTCTGGTGGGAGTCCACACAACTCTGGTGGAAGTCCTTGCAATGTTTGTCGGCTGCCGGGGCACTGCTCGTCTTGCACCCGAGCACAAACCAATGCAGCGGCGCGCCAGCCCCCGCAGGGCGGTGCTACGGGCCGGCAATAGATATGTGGTTTCGATGTGGTTATGGATTGGTTACGAGGCTGAATAGAATTGAGACTTGGACACGGAACCCGCCGTGTTCGTGCTGGAATTGCCAGCATCAGCGAAAGGAAATCTTAGAATGGCACATCTCATCGCGTCTGACCGGATCGAGGCCGACCGAGCCGCCCTGCTTGCCCTGAAGGACATGGCGGACTACGCGCCAGTCAACCAGGAGCTCGCCGTTCCCACACTCATCCAGCTCGACGAGACCCTGACTCAGGCGCAGGAGGCCACCCTCCGTGCGCGCAAAGCGCTCGCAGCCGCACGCGCCGCCGAGGCCAACGCGGCTCGGGTGTTCCACGAGGCCATCATTGGTGCCAAGGCCGGCGTTGTCGCGCAGTTCGGCCGCAACGCCCAGGCCGTCGCGGCCGTTGGGTTGACGAAGCAGTCGGATCGGAAACGGCCGGCGCGGCGCACCCGCGAGGGCGCGTAGCATTCCGGGCGGAGGTATGGTCTCGCGACCTGACTCCGACCCCTCTGCCCCGCGCTTCAGCCCCTCTCCCAGCGTGGGAGAGGGGCTTTCCATCAAACTTGCGGCGGCCCCGGGTTCCTGCTATGATCGGGGTGTTCTCAGAAGTGTGACAAGGAGCGTCCCGGATGTCCGCACAAACACATGCTGCGATGAGTGAAGCCGTCTATCTTGCGCTTGACCACACCAGTGACCACAAATATGAATATTACGATGGTCAGGTGGTGGCCCTCGCAGGTGGCAGCGCAGCGCATAATCGCATTACCATTAATCTTATTATCGCGCTTGTCGCCCAGCTTCAGCACCGTGACTGTTCCGTCTATGCGAGTGACATGCGCGTCAAAATACCGCAAACCACAACGTACGTATTCCCCGATGTTGCCATTGTGTGTGAACCAGAAGCATTTGACGATGCCGATCAGGAACTGCTGCTCAATCCCATACTCGTCATCGAAGTCCTGTCACCGTCTACCGAACGTAATGATCGCGGAAGAAAATTTGAAGCATATCGTACAATTCAAACGCTGCAAGAATATCTTCTAATCGCCCAGGATGCAAAACGTATTGATCACTTCATGCGTCAATCTCCAACGCTCTGGACGTTTTCCTCCCTGGATAGCAAGGAAGAATCGCTTTATTTGCCTTGTATCGACTGCACAATTGCTATGAACACAATTTATAACAAAGTAAAGCTTGAACCAGAAGCGTAACCGAGGAACAACGGGCGCGCTCTATTCTGACAGGATCAAGAGGAACTCAATGTCAGCACAACCACACCATCTGATGACGCCAGAAGAGTATCTGGTATTTGAGGAGCAAAGCGAAGAAAAGCACGAGTATTACGGCGGCAACCTTGTTGCTCTTGCTGGCGGTAATCGGATACACTCCATCATTTGCAGTAATATCAACGCCAGCTTTCATCGTCAAGTACGTGAGCGCCCTTGTGTTGTCTATACGAGTGATATGAAGATCAAAGCAGAACAACCGCGAAAATACATGTATCCAGATGTTGCCGTTGTCTGCGGAGAGTCGCGATTTGAGGATGCAACACAACGAGTGTTGCTCAACCCTACAGTCGTTATCGAAGTGCTTTCGGATTCAACCGAGAAGCATGATCGCGGCAAAAAATTTCAATACTACCGGAGTATCGAATCATTTCAGGAATATGTTCTGGTTGCACAAGATACACGGCATGTAGATCATTATACAAAACAATCGGACAATCTATGGCTTCTTACCTCGTTCGATCAGGAGGACGCGTATCTTCAGCTTGCATCAATCAATTGCACACTCACGATCAAAGAAATATATGAAAAAGTACAATTAAGTGATCTCACTGATTCATCACCAGCAATACCATAAGTGTTGTTGCACAGATAAAGCTTCCCGCTTTCATCCTACCGAGCATGCAGCAGGCCAAGCTCGTGCGTCTGCAGCGGCGGGAGCGCGGCGAGCAGCGAGGTGGCGTGGTATCATGAACTGCCCTGTTGGCAAAAACCCATCACAGAGGAGACTCGCCCGTGACATCAGTTACGCTTGCTGATATACAGGAGCGACTACGTCAGCTCCCGCCGGACAAGCTGACAGTCGTCTATGATTTCGTCTCATACCTGCTTGAGCGTGATCTGGCCGACGTGTTGCTGGACGCCGATCCCGATGCGCGCGCCACGATGTTCGCCTCCGAGGCGGTGCTGCGGCGCGATTGGGATCGCCCGGAAGAAGATGCGGCATGGGCGCATTTGTAAAAGGGGATGTGGTTGTTGCGGCGTTTCCCTTCTCCAACCTGAGCGCGGCAAAGAAACGACCGGCGCTTGTTGTGGCGGCGCTGTCCGGGCGTGACGTCATCCTGTGCCAAATTACTAGTCAGGCCGTAGCGGATAGCTACGCCGTCCCGCTTGCCGATCACGATTTTGTCAGCGGCGGATTGCGTCAAGCGAGCAACATCCGGCCGAATCGCCTCTTTACCGCCGAGGAAAGTATCATCATCTATCGTGCTGGCACGATCAGCTCTGCCAAAATGCAGGAAGTGCTGACGAAACTCCTGCACATTCTGACAGCATAAGCTAGCACCTCCAGTACCTCCTAGTGAGCGTGCAGCAGGCCAAGCTCGTGCGTCCGCAGTGGCGAGCACTGCGCGAGCAGCGGGTAGAGCAACGGCGTGGCGTGGCCGAGGCGGCGAGCGAGCGGCTAGCGAGCGGTAGAAGAACTCAGCTTGCGCCATCGCCACACTCCCATCAAAAACCCAAGCCCATAGGCAAGGTGCATGGTCGCGAAGGCAGCCGGCAGGAGCGGCAGCGCGCGAGGATCCTCGCGCGCTGTCAAGGCGCTTGCGACAAGGTTCGCGGCGGCGTATGATCCGGCCACGGAAGCCGCCAGCAATGGCCGGCGTGTCACAAAGCCGAGGAGCAGGCTAGCGAGCAGCGCAAGCACGAACGCTCCTGGCACAAGGTGACGCCAGGAGGGAACTGCGCCGCGCTTCTGGATCACCAGCACCTTGTAGAAACCATACTGGTAGTACTGCCGCCACAGGCCCCGCAGGCTGGCACGGCTGTAGTAGCGCGAGCCAATCGTCGGGTCGAGCCAGATCTTGCCGCCGCTCTGCGTCAGCCGAAAGTTAAACTCGTCGTCCTGGTTGCGTACCAGCTCCTCATCGAAGCCGCCGATGCGGTCGAAGACCTCGCGGCGATATGCTCCGAAGGCGACGGTATCTACATACCCCGGCTGTGCCCGCCCAATGCGAAAGGCCACCCCGCCGACGCCAAAGGGGGTACTCTGCGCTAGCGCAATCGTCCGCGCCACCCCGGTCTCACCGATGGTCTGCATTGGGCCGCCGACGCAGGCTGCACCGGTGCGCTCAAGCGTCTCGACACAGCGGCGCACATAGTCAGGCGCAATCTCGCAGTGCCCGCCGACGATGATCACAATCTCGCCGCGCGCCTCGCGTAGCCCACGGTTGAACGCCGCCGACACGTGCTGCGCCGGGTTGTCGAGCAGCGTGACCGGCATGTGATGATCCGACGACTGCTCGGCGGCGATGCGATGTGCGACAGTGCGCGTTTCGTCGGTGGACATGCCATCCACTAGCAGCACTTCCAGCAGTTCTGCCGGGTACTCCTGCTCCAGTACAGCGCCCAGGCTGCGGGCGATGAACCGCTCCTCGTTGCGAATGGGCATAATCACAGAGACCCGCGGCAGTGTGATGCGTTCAATCGTCATGGAGTTGCACCTTTTCTTTGATCGGCACGATCACTGGCGCATGGTCGGCCTCGTGTTGGGTGCGGAGGTTCAGCCGCATTGCACCAGACCAGGTGCCATCGCGCTCGATCCGCTGCCAGCCGAGACCTTCGTAGAATCTGACAGCGGCGGTGTTGTCAGGGTGAACGGTCAGATTCATCTGCGCGAAGCCGCGCTCCCGTGCAACGGCCTCTGCCGCCTGCATGAGCTCCCGCCCGACGCCCTGACGTGTGTGATGAAGATCGGTGGCAATTGCCAGGATTCCAAACGACCGTTGTGTGCTTGACACAGGTTCGACAGGCGCAGCCGGCGCGCGGCGAAGCAGGCGACCAGCGCGGCCAAGGCGCTCGCGGAAGAGCGGGTTCGCCAGCAACCACGGGCGCGAGAGTACCAGGAGCGTCAGGAAGCGCCGATTGTGGCGCAGAAACCCGGAGAGCGCGCCGCGAAACACACCGCCAAAGCAGAAGCCGGCCAGCGCGCCCTCGCGCTCGCATCCCAGCGCAACAGCGTCGTGTGGCCCGCGAAGCTGCCATTCGTAGTAGCGACGGATCGCCTCACAGCCGAGCGCGGTCAGAGCGCTCTCGGGAAACGCGAGCAGATGGATCTGCGTCACCCTTGGGAGATCGGTGGCAAGAAGCGGGCGGATCACCTCCGCACCGCCTGGTTCAGGCGCGAGACAATCAGTCGCTGCTTCCCGCCCGAGGTGCGCGGAATTGCCGCGACGTGGCGTAGTTCGATACGCAGCGTGGTGCCAAGCCGCTTGCGTAGCTCGGCGAGCAGGAGCTGTTCTTCTGCCAGGCCGAAGGCCCCGCCCGCCGCAATCAAAACCGTGATCGCCGCCGAGGTTTCCTGCTCGATCTGCGCTGCTTTGAGCTTCGGCACTGATTGGAATGCCAGGCTCAGGGAGGCCGGTCCGACGACGGTTCCCTCGGGCGTTACCACTCGGTCGTCCACCCGCCCAATGATCGCCTTTACCAAAGGCAGCTCGCGACCACAGGCGCAGCGATCTGAGCTCGCCGGCTCGACGACATCGCCGGTGCGGTAGCGCAGCAGTGGCATTGCGTGGTTGAACAACCCGGTGGCAACCAACTCCAGGTTCCCGTCAATCGGCACCAGTTCGACGGCACCATATTCGGGGCTAATGTGCAGCGAGCCGGCTGGGCACTCCGAGATAAAGGCTGTTAGCTCTCCAAGGCTGTAGCCGTTGTAGACCTTGCAGCCGAAGGCCGCCTCGATGTCGGCGCGAATCCAGTCGAAGAGTGTCTCGGAACTGACGAGTACCGCTTTGGGCTGAATAAGGCCTACCGCGCCGCTCATCAGCATGTGCTGGGCCAAGGCGTGAACGGTTGAGACATAACCGACGATCGCCTCGGGCCGGAAGCGGCGCAGCTGCGCGACGTAGTGCGGCAGATTGCGCTCGCTCATGTGGTAGCCGGAGAGGTAGAGCTGATTGAAAGCCAAGTTGTAGCGCCAGAACGGCGGCTGCTCGCTCTCGACCGGGACGATCACTTTGCCATTGATGCTCGCCAGCCGCTCACCGAAGCGAACACCAGCCCAGACACGGAAACGCGCCTCGTAGGCGGCATAGTTGTACTGCACCGCTGAGGGCGTCGCGTAGTAGTGCAGCGGCGTGCCGGTCGTACCGCCGGTTGTCTGTGGCAGCGCCCGTTCGGCGAGTTGCTGTGGCCGAAATGTCTCTGGCTGCGCGCGCACCGTTTCCTTCTCCAGAATCGGCAGGTGGTGCAGATCGGCGGCGGTGTGGATGTCGCCCTCCTCCAGGCCAAGCGAGCGAAACAACGCGCGGTAGTGCCGCACCTCACGAGCGCAATGAGCAACCATCGCCCGCAGTCGAGCATCCTGCTCGGCCTGAAGCTGATCGCGTGTCCACCACTCGGATCGCTGGAGGTCGCGCACGAACGCCTGGTACTGGCCTCCGTAGCGCACGGCGCGCTCCTTCAGACCGTAGGCAGTTGCGAAGGCGTTCTGCACGAGCACCGGGCTGCGGCGGTAAGTTGCGTCGAGCCAGCTCACACGTCCACCTCCATAGCCTGCTGTCCCCCTTCAGCGACCGACCGGAGCAGCGTCTCCCACTGCGGCAGCACATTTACCCAGTCAAACTGCTCGGCCTTTGCGCGAGCGTTGCGCGAGAGCCGCTCAGCAAGTGCTGGGTCGCGCAGGATGCGCCGCACCGCCGAAGCCATTGCCTGCGGGTCATCCGGCGGCACCAGCAGTGCGTCGTGCTCGTGCTCAAGCAGGTAGGGGATGCCACCGACGTTCGTGCTGACGACACACAGCCCGCAAGCCATTGCCTCGACCACGCTGACGGGTGTGTTGTCCACATTGGTTGTGTTGAGGAAGATGTCACCCTGTTGCAACCAGACCGGCACTTCGGCCTTTGACACGCCGCCAGGAAGGTGCAGTTGCCCGGCGATCCCAAGCTCCTGTGCGACTCGGCGGGTGGCTTCCAGGCTGCCGTCGCCCTTGTCTGGCCCGACCATCATCAACGTCGCGTCGGGAAACTCCTCTTGGAGCTGCGCCAGGACGCGCACCGCCAGCGGCGGGTTGTAGATCGCGTGCAGCGCCCGCAGCCAGACCATGCGTGGTGTGGGGCGGATGCGAAGCTGAAAGGCGTAGCGGCTGAGGTCGAGCGCGTTCGGCAGCAGCAGCAGATCGGTGCGGTAAGGCTGCATCTGCTCCAGCAGAAAGCGCGACGGTGTTGTAACCCGCTCGGCGCTCGCCAGCAGCCGCAGGACGCGGCCAGGCCAGCGGCGGGCGAAGACCGGCAGATTACCGCCGTGCAGTGTCAGGACGTACGGTTTGCCCGCCAGGCGCAGCACCGCGCAGACCGTCTCAGCCCACACAAATGCCGGCCCGCTGAACACAGCGACTTGAGCGACGGCGTAGTCATTGCGGCAGCACCAGGCGGTAGCGGCTACGTCGGCTAAACGCGCGATCTTCCCCAATTGCGCGGATGTCGTCAGTACTCGCCAGTCGCATGCATGCAGTCGTTCGGCAAGCTCCTCGGAGGCGCTGCGCGAGCCTGACCGGTTCTTCGACAGGAAGGTTCCGACCAGCAGCACCGAGCGTGGAAGCATCGTGATCATAAATGGGCACCTGCGGACGATGTGATTCGTGCATTATCGACTGACTCAGCCGCATCATTAGCTGGCCGCTGTGCTAGTGCGAGCGCCAACAGAAACAGCAGCGATTGGCCTGCCAGCTTGAGGCCGTTGTAGAAGGTTGACACGAGCGCAATCCCCACTACAATCAGGCACAGTGCGCGTTCAGCACCGGGCTTTGCTTGAAGTACTGCGCGAACGGTAGTGATTACGAATGCCATCCACAGCCCCAGGCCAACCACGCCGTGCTCGGCGGCGGCGCGGATCAACTCGTTGTGCGCGCCGCTGCTGCGCCCAAAGTACTCAGACTCGCTGACAACTTTGTGGTAGTTCGAGGTGCCGACTCCAAAGAGCGAGTGGTTGAGGAAAACCTCCCACCCGTGCTGAAACAGGCGCAGTCGGTTCGAGGTGTTGCGCTCGCTGTAGCGATCAATCACTGCGCCCTCGGTCGTCTCGGCTGCGAACTGGAAGATAGCGACGATGCTCACGCAGCACGCAATCACAATCGCAAGCCGGCGCGGATCCGGACGACGCAAGAAAAGGTAGTAGCTAAGCGTCGCTGCTCCGAAGATGTACAACCCGCCGCGCGCAAATGTCAGCACCATGATGTAGGTGAGCACAAAGCAGATGGCGATGTACGCGAAGCGCAAAAGACCCCGCTGGTGCTCGAAAACGATCAAGCACATAAAGCATGCAATTGCGAGCAGAAGACCGACTTGCACCGGCCCCATCCCGCCGCTCGCCGTAAAGTTCGACTCGGTTGTCCAGCGGATGATCTGCCCAGTTGTGTACACCCGCCCAATCAATGCCGCCAGGCTGATCGCTCCGACAATGTAGCCGTTGCACACGATGACCAGTTGCTGCCGAGTAAGCCGTAGCTGCGCGGCAATAAAGAGCGCCATCCACAGTGTCAGGCTTGGCACCAACACCCCACGCACGATGTCGGTCAGGTCGGTTGCGAAGATCCCCAATAGCTCAAGCGAAATGTATCCGCCGTACAGGAGGAACGGCGCGCCGAGATGGATTCTTCCCCGTTTTCGAAGCACGAGCAGCACCGCAGAGATAGGTAGCAGGTACTCGAGCGCGAAGTACGGCATGCTCGTACCATACAGCCGAGCTGCCGGTTGCAGAGCGGCAAGGTAAGCAATCAGCATCAGACCGGTTGCTGTTCGACCGATCGCGAAGGTGGCCACGATCAAGATTGCCAGAACGCCGAAGATGCAGATCGCGGCAAGATTGCCATTTGCCCGTGTTCCGGTTGCTGCGAGCCAAGCACTAGCGCTCAGGATCGCAGTTCCAAAGGTGATCAGCGCGAACCGGCTCCCAAACCGATCATCGCCTTCGGTAGCGCCTGCTGATGTGTTGCCCGGTATGAGTACGGGCTGATGGAGCTGTGCATACTTCACGTAATCTATCCTTGCAGGGCAGTGCGCGGCTGAAGCCGAACCTGCCAGTGCTGCTCAAGCATGGATCTGAGATGGCCTCGCCACATCTCCAAGGTGAGCGTTGCGGCATATGCTCGCCCTGCCTCGACCATCGCCGCGATCTGATCTGGTCTCGCCGCCAGCTCAATGATGATCCGCGCGAGCTGTTCGTAGTTACCCTGGCGGAATGTGCGACCGCGGAGCGAACCGCCAACGAGCTGCGCGCTGAGGTTAACATCGGTCAGGATTGGCACAGCGCCGTGGAAGAAGGCTTCAATCGGCACTTTGCCGTACCCCTCGGCGATCGGTGCCTGGACGACAAAATCTGCTGTGCGGTAGAACTCGCGTACTCGATCATGGGCGACGGCACCATGAAGTTTGACCTGTCCGGCGATACCGAGACTGGCGGCGAGCTGCGCCAACCGGTCGCGCTCTTCGCCATCGCCCAGAAGGTGCAATTCGACATCGACGCCCATCTCGCGCAGGGCACCGACAGCGCGGATGACGAGCTGCTGGTTTTTGTTGCGGCTCAGATTGCCGACCGAGAGCAACTGGAAGGGCGGCACAGCACGAGATCGCGCGCGGATTTGTTCAAGACGGCGCGTCACGTCTTCAGCTTCCGCTTGCCAATCCGTCAAACTGTACGATGGGCTGAAGCTGGGTACAATGTGCGCCGGCTGATCGTGCCACTCGCCGTACACCGCGACCGGGCCGCGGAACATCCGCTTCAGCACATACCGCTGCAACCGGTAGGTGGGCGGCTCGCCCGCGTAGCCGCTCCACTGCCCGGTGTAGAGCGCCTGGCGCAATCGATCACTGCGCGCCAGCGCCATCAGCCCTAGGATGCTGATGTTGTTCGGGCAGCGGATATGAACGGCGTCCACGTCGGCAATCAGCTGGCTCAGCGCTAACCCCCAGCCTGGCAACTTGGCGACGAGGTCGAGCTTGGCGCGGGTAGTGTTCCCACCAGCAACGGGCACCGCCAGCAATCGAATGTTTGACAGGCGATAGGGGCTATGAGTGGCCGGCGGCGGCCCGGCGAGCATCGGCGCGCAGACAATGATCTCGTCGAACAGGGCGGCCCACTGCTCAAACTGACGCGCGAGCAACGTCAGTGTACACAATCGCCCTTCGTCATCGAGATAGTGATATGCGTCAGAGACAATGCCAAGCCTCACGCGCTCACCTGTAGCTGACACCAGGCGAATAGGCAGTCGTGCAGCACAGGCAGGGCGTGTGCAGTCACAACGCCGAGCGCAAAGCCGACTCGCCGCGTGAGTATGCGTCGGCTGACGCCGTTATGCGGAAAGTAGAAGCCGACCGCATCGAGTCGGATAACGCTGAAGCTACACGCCTCCAGCAGTTCGTGCAGCGAGGCGGCGGTAAAGAAGTTGACGTGATCGCTGCTCGCTAGCGCCTTTGGTTCGAACCAGCGGTACTGGACGTGCTGCTTGAGCCATGTTCCCTCGTTCGGCACGCTCAGCAGCAACCAGCCGCCCGGCTTCAGGATGCGATGTACCTCGCGTAGAGCACGCTCCGGCTGCGGGATGTGTTCCAGTACCTGGTGAAACATCACCAGATCGGCGGCGTGCGGCGCAACTGGAATCTCAATACACGAGCCACACTGCGCGTCTGCGCCAGGGACATTGCTCCGGTAGCGCTGCATACGGAGCAGGTTGTAATCGATCCCGGTTAGCTGGAGGTCATATCGACGGATCAGCTCCATGCTCCACTGACCATCGCCGCACCCGAGATCGACAACGTTGCGACCCGGCAGGCGCAGCTTCGCCAGATGCTTATGGACGTATTGGTAGCGCAGCTGCATATTGTGACGATACACACCGAGGCGTTGGTTTTCAATCTGATCCGCCGTGTACCAGGGATTGTCGCGCGCGATCTCACGCGCGACGTGCGCGGCTGAGTCTCTCATCGTGGATCCCTTCGTAGACAGAGCGGTAGAGCGCCTGCACCTGCTCGATCTGGGTGCCGCGTGTGAAGTGTCGGAGAACCAGGGCGCACCCTTCCGCACCACGCTGCTGACGCTCATTGGTTTCAAGCGCCGCCAGCGTATCGAGTGTGGCGGCAAAAGCTATGGAGTCGCCGGGTGGCACAGTGCCAGGTAACCCGGCCTTAGCAGCTGACTCGCCCACGTGGCCGACCTGAGTTGTGACGAACGGGAGGCCGGCGGCCATGTATTCCAGCAGTGCGAGCGGCCCTGACTCGCGGCGCGAGCTGAGCACGCCTAGCTCGCCGGCCGCTCG
>Ga0224723_1002045_pt1 | contig 11512 bp, 3 predicted proteins | sample Balambano_FR2_Me_FD_161647 | JGI IMG/M metagenome (GOLD analysis project Ga0224723, IMG submission 161647) | Freshwater sediment microbial communities from Lake Towuti, South Sulawesi, Indonesia - Balambano_FR2_MetaG | ecosystem: Environmental > Aquatic > Freshwater > Lake > Sediment | place...
GCCGTACGCGCTGGGGCTTGCCCGGGCGTTGGCAGCGTGCGGACAGACGCTGGAATTTGTCGGCAGTGATGAAGTGACCGCACCGGATATTGAGGAGCACCCGTCGATCCGCTTTCTCAATTTGCGTGGAGACCAGCGGCCTGAAGCATCGCTTGTGAGCAAGCTAACGCGGGTGGCGAGGTATTACGCGCGGCTGCTAGTGTTTGCAGCATCTTCGCGCGCAAAGGTGTTTCACATTCTGTGGAACAATAAATGGGAGTTCTTCGACCGGGTCATTCTCACCGGCTATTATCGGCTCCTAGGCCGGCGAGTGGTTCTCACGGCGCACAACGTGAACAAGGCGGAGCGGGACGGAAATGATAGCGCATGGAACCGGGCGACGTTGAAGACGCAGTATTCCCTGGTGAACCACATCTTTGTCCACACCGAGAAGAGTCGCGATGAGCTTTGCACGGGGTTTTCGGTTCCGCGAAATAAAGTGGAGGTCATTCCTTTCGGAGTCAATGATAGTGTGCCGGACACGGAATTGAGCGGGGAGGAAGCCAGGCACCGCCTAGGCTTGGGAGCGGGCGACAAGGTGCTGCTGTTTTTCGGAAACATCGCGCCGTACAAGGGCGTTGAGTTTCTAGTCGAAGCGGTGACGCTTCTCGGGAGGGAGATCGATTCTTTGAAACTAGTGATCGCGGGGCGTCCTAAAGGCGCTGAAGATTATTGGCAGCGGATCGAGACTCGCCTTCGCGAGGATGCGGCGCTAGCGGGGCGGGTTGTGCAAAGAATCGAGTACATCCCGGATGCGGAGACCGAGGTTTATTTTAAGGCGGCTGACGCTTTCGTGCTGCCCTACACCCATATCTTTCAGAGCGGAGTGCTTTTTTTAGGTTATGGATTCGGCGTGCCTGCAATCTGCACGGACGTGGGAGCGCTGAGGGAAGATGTGGTCGAAGGCGAGACTGGTTTGCTTGCGGCGCCGCAGTGTGCACCGAGCCTTGCGGCGGCGATCCGGAGTTTCTTTGGAAGCCGGATGTACGAGCGCATGGCCGAGACGCGCGGGCGGATTCGCCAGATGGTGAGGCAACGGAATTCATGGGAGGCCGTGGCGAAACGAACTGTGCAAGTTTACCGGCAGGTGACGGGCTTGAGTGGCTCGGGGTCGGATTGCCAGGAAAAATGAGGAAGGGATAGCTTCCGGCTCGCGACGGATTCGGATTTCGACGGCATATGAGATGCTTAAGCAGATTGGGCCATGCATATTCCAGCAAGTTCCCCGTCGCCTTCACTATGCCTGACCGCTCTCCGTATCAATTTGGAGTGCAGTAAGATGCGACCATTTTCCGAGCGGGCGGACTCTTTCATGTGCGCGCTGCGATCCCTTTTCCTACTCCTTTGCGCGCTTGCATTGGTCTTTTCGGGGGAAAGCCACGCCTATACGGTCCTTGCCCCGAATGAGTACATGACGGATGGCTCGCGGGGCGATGTGAACGCCGCGCTGGGGGCAGCAACGGATGGCGCGACGATTCACATCCCAGCTGGGACGTTTTCCTGGTCTTCAGGAGTGGTCATTTCAGGAAAGGGCGTGCACATCAAGGGCGCCGGAAGCGGACGGATCGTTGGCCGGAGTACGAGCGCTGTGACGATTGGCACGGGGAGCAAAACGTTCACGACGCAAACCGGACTTCCACTGGCTGCTGGGCAAACCGTCGTAGTCCAGCGTCTGGCGGACCGCTCGCGGTTCATGGAGGGCACGGTCTCTAGCTATTCCGACACCAGCTTGACTTTGAATGTCACGCGCGTCGGCGGCAGTGGTTCAGCGGACGTGTGGATCATTGCGACAAATGCAGCGACGACGCTGGTTCAGACTTCCTCGACGGCGCCGTTCACGGTGGCCGAAGACACCAGCCACCACACTGAGATCAGCGGCATTTGCTTTTCGAATGGCACAGCCGGCGGACGCATGATTCAACTCAATCACACCAATGGTGGGAAACACACGCTGATTCATGATTGCTGGTTTCGGCAGGGGCGTTCATCGCTGGCCATCGATACGGCGACCAACCACGGATTGATTTGGAATTGCTCCTTCGATGCGGAATTCACGGAGACTGAGATCGGCATCCGCGGCAAGTGGAACAGCACCGCCGCCGTGGCGGACTGGTCCACGCCGCACACGATGGGGATGGCGGATTCCACGGGCACCCGCAATTTCTACATCGAAGACTGCGATTTTCATGGCTACCTCAACGCGCACGATTTTGACGACAATACCCGCCTGGTGTTTCGCTATAACCTATGCAATAACTCGGGGACAGTGGTTCACGGGGCGGATACCAGCAATCACGGTTACCGCCACGCGGAGTGGTATAACAATGTGTTTGTCTTTAATGGATTCCCGGACGCCCGAACCCTTAATGTCAATCGATGGTTCTATATTCGCGGAGCGACTGGCGTGATTACAGACAACGTCATGCCAGATATCCTATCAGGCTATTACGGAGACAAGCCGGAGATTTTGCTATCTGTGATGTCGCTCCGGCGCAATGAAGGCCCTTATGCGTGCTGGGGCGCAAACACGCCGGGTGTGCAATGGCCGGTGCCGAGGCAGGTAGGCCAGGGTCACGACGGCACGCGCCCGGTCCGTGATCCCTTCTATGTGTGGAATAATAGCGGAACCGCCAGGATAGACGTTAGCGATTTCACCAATCAGTGTGGAGTGAATGCGGATCGGGCTCAGGATTACATTGTGGAGGGCTTCGATTTTATCCGCGGGCCGCGCCCGGGTTACGTCAAATACACGTATCCTCATCCGTTGCGCGCTGCGGCAGGCGGAGGAATCTCAGGCCCCCCTCAAATCACCGTCCAGCCGCAGCCACAGACGGTGCAGGTGGGGCAGGCCGCGGCGTTTTCGGTGGCTGCTGTCGGCTCGGCGCCTCTGGCCTATCAATGGCAGAGAAATGGAGCGAATCTGGCAGGGCAAAATGCAGCGACGCTCACGATAGGCTCCGCGCAGACTGGGGATGCTGGGGCATATCGCTGCATCGTTTCGAATGGCCAGGGGAGCGCCACGAGCCAGGAAGCAAACTTGACAGTGCAGCAGCCGAGCGGTACTGCGCCTTCGATTGTTTCCAACCCTGAGTCAGCCACGGTCGCTGGGGGCAGCCCGGTCTCCTTTAGTGTGAGCGCGGAAGGCACAGCCCCGCTGACTTATCAATGGCAGAGGGGCACCGCAAACATCACCGGCGCGGTGTCGCAAACTTATTCGATATCGAGCGTATCCAGCACCGACGCGGGAAGCTATCGCTGCATCGTTTCGAATGCTTATGGCAGCGTCACGAGCCAGAGCGCTTCGCTGACCGTGAGTACGCAGGGTTCAGGTAATCAATACTTCGTCGATGCTATTTCAGGCAGTGATCAAAACCCAGGAACCGCGTCGAGCCCCTGGCGGCGTTGTCCGGGAATGGCGGGCTGGAGCGGGACGGCGGTGCTGCAGGCGGGCGACACGGTGTATTTCAATCGTGGCCAGACTTGGGATGTGGGTGTGCCAGCGGGCAGCCTCTTACCCGGGTTCGAGCTAGTGGGAGGTGTTCGCTATGTCGGCAATGAATGGAATCCCCAGGGCGGCAGCCAGGCGCGTGCGATCTTGCGCGCCACAGCTCGGCATGAGGCGGGCAACGTTCGCTTCTGGCAGGATCACGAGAGTTTGCCTACGGAATTCGTTGGATTTGCAGTCAACGGAAACGGTTTTCGATCGAATGGAATCGATATCAATCATTCCTTCTGGCGCACAGGGCTTACACGGGCGGTGAAGCGAATCCGGGATTGCGTGGTCCACGGACAGCGTGGCAATGGCAGCGAGGGTGACTACAAGTATGGCATTATCGTATCGGACCATTCGCCGGACGCCTCAGGGCAGGTGGCTAATGTCGAGATTTTGGATACCACGGTGTATGACGTTCCCCGGAGTGGCATTGCTTTGTATCCGGGAGATCGTGGCCGTATCTCAGCGGTCACCGTGCGGGGATGCACCGTGAGCAGTCCGACAGGAGACCCCAGTTATCAGACCGCGACTCACGGGATCACTGTGAAAGGCGATGTTCGCAATAGCACCGTCGAGTACTGCCATGTGCATAATGTGGGTGGGGCGGCTGTCTTTGTGAACGGGCCGGAAAGCGGAAGCGGTCCCGGGCCCTCCAACTTCGCGGCGCGATATAGCATTCTGCAATCGACCGCAGCTGAGGGGGTCGTTAGAATTTATGGGAGCGGAGGGAAAAGCGTTGAAATGTACGGCAATCTGATCCTGCCGAATAGCGCTGGAGGTGGATTCAACATCAGTGGAAATTCCGGGACGCTAACCGCCGAGGTGCACAACAACACGTTTGTGAGGGCTGCTGTCAATCTCGGGGGTGCATCCGGAAGCGGCACGCTGCGGTTTATCAACAATATTGCCTATCATCCTTCTGATCGGGCGTTAGACGATCCAGCGCAGCGTTTAACGGAGCACCGCAACAATTTATATTTTCGGAGCGCTGCTGGCTCGACGTTGGTGCGTTCCGGTTCCACCAGCTATACTTCTGCGGATATCGGCTCGTGGGAGGCCGGTGTGGTAGTTGCGGACCCGCTGTTCGAGCAAGTAGATCAATTCCCCTCAGGTTTCTCGGGCAACAGCGCTTCTGGATACGCGCCCAATGGTTCGGGTCTTAGCCTTCGTACAGGGTCGCCGGGCGTGAGTGCCGGGGCGGATTTAGGGAGCCGGTATGGCGGAAGCATCAGCGGTGAGGCCCGGCCCGCCGGGACAGCTTGGGACTTGGGCGCCTACCAAAGCCCGCTGGTCGCGCGTCCGAGAAAGCCATCGAACGTCCGCGTCTCTGTTCAGTGAGGAGTGCGTAGTTGCTAAGTCCGCGAAAGCGAGGGCCCTGGTCTGACGGGCCGCGCCGCTAGCTTATAGGTTGCAATCAACAAGCCAGAGCGCTGGAGAGTATAACTCCGATTTTCCGTGTCTATTGATATTCGAGCGAAGGAAAAGCCGGCAAGCGCAGGTTTGGGGAAGAGCTATGGCCAGGTCGTCAAGGCGACTTCGATTCTTGGGGGCGCGCAGGCGATCAATTACTTGATCGGAATGGTGCGGACGAAAGCAGTGGCCGTGCTGCTGGGGCCAGCCGGAGTGGGTTTGGTGGGATTGTGGCAGTCTCTTATTGAACTGCTCGCAGTCCTTGGGGGCGCAGGGATGAATGCGAGCGGGGTTCGAGAGATTGCAAAGAGCAATGGCAGTGCGGACCGCAAGGGTGCCGCAGGATGGGTGTCCGTTGTCCGAAAGACTGGATGGATCGGCGGGGCTGTGGCGTGCATCCTCACCGTGGCGTGCGCCGTGCCGCTAACGTTGTGGACTTTTGGGTCGAGTGATAGCGCAGCAGGAACGGCTTGGCTAGGCTTGGCGGTTTTGTTTGCCACGGCGGCGAATGCGCAGATTGCTGTGATGCAAGGGATGCAGCGGCTGGGCGAGATCGCGAAGGCGAGCATCTTTTCGATGGCGGCTAGTGCATGCACGGCGGTCGTTCTTTACAGCATTTTTGGCGAGAGAGCTATTGTGCCAGTGCTCATCCTGTCGGCAGCGATGAACTTCATCGTTGTGAGCTGGTATGCAAGGCAAGCGGACCCCGAACCTTCGGACGTCCGCTGGCGGGATGTGCCGGGCCGGGTGCGCCCGCTGCTGCGGGTTGGGTTCGCATTTCTGTGGGGCAGCCTGTTGGCCTTCGGCGTAGCGCTGGGGACGAGGATGCTCGTGGTGCGCGAGGCTGGGATCGAGGGGAATGGAATCTATCAAGCATCCTGGGCGATCTCGGGCATGTTCGCGAGCTTCATCCTGAGTTCGCTAGCTAGCGATTTTTTTCCAAGGGTCTCCGCAGTGGCTGACGACCATAAGGCGGTTGGCGGCCTGGTGAACGAGCAGATCGAAGTGGGATTGCTGCTTGGGCTGCCTGGCCTCGTCGGGACATTAGCGTTTTCGCCGTTTTTGTTTGAACTGCTTTATTCCGCAAAGTTCTCCAGCGGCGTAGAACTGCTGCCTTGGTTCATGGCAGGCGTGCTAGGGCGGCTTGTGGCGTGGCCGATGGTACTGGTTATGCCTGCGATTGGAGCTTCGCGAAGCTACGCGATCATGGAAACTTGTTGGAATGCCTTTGAGCTAGCCCTTGCTGCCGTCTTGATTCGAGCGATTGGGCTGCCCGGTGTCGCTGTGGCGTTTGCCGCGCGGTTCGCAGTGGGTGTGCTCGTGCTGAGCTTTATGATTCATCGCTATGTGCGGTTTCAGTGGTCGCCCGGCGTGCTTCGGCTGGTTGCAGTAGCGACCGCAGCGCTGGGTGCGGGAGCTCTGGTTGCCGAACGGGCGCGTAGTTTGTCCGGTTTTGCATGTGCCGTCGCGATCTCAACTGCAACATGCATTTTCTCGATGCGTGGCCTGGCGAGGCGATTGGGTGCTGAGCACCGATTGGTGCGCATGTTATGCAACCTCCCGATGGGCCGGGTGGTGTGCGGGCTCTGAGCCCTTCGCAAGGGCGAGCAATTTGATTGTTATATGAGCGAACCAGCGAAATGCGCAGTTATAACTGGCGGCACGGGCGGAATCGGTGGAGAGCTGGCCATTCTGCTCGCGCAAAAGGGCTGGCGCGTGGTGGCGCTGGGCCGAGATGAGAAGAAAGGGGCTGCTATTTGCAGGCGGGCTAGATGCGTGAGGGGCGGCGGTTCTCTGGAATGGCTGCGGCTCGACTTGAGTGAGTTCGCCTCGGTGCGACATGCAGCATCGATTCTGAAGGAGAAGCTACCGGTGGTGGACTTGCTGGTGAACAATGCCGGTGCACGATTCGATCAGCATATGCTGAATGCCGATGGAATAGAGATGTCGTTTGCAACTAACTATCTCGGGCACTTTTTGATGACCGGGCTGCTGAGCGAAAAGCTACATGGCGCGGAAAGCGCCAGTGTGATGACGGTTTCGTCTCGTCGGCATTACACGTCACCGAAGCCGGAGCCTTGGGTGATGGATGCGGCAAATTACGATCGCTGGGCGGCGTATTCGCTTTCCAAACTAGCGAATGCATCCTTCGGAATCGAGCTTGCCCGGCGTTGGGCCGGGAGCAGAGTGCTTTCGAATGTGTTTGATCCAGGAATCGTGGCCAGCTCGTTTGCTAGGAACAATGGCATCGTCCCTTGGCTCAAACATCTGGTCAGTGGGATTCGTGCCCGAGAGATGGTCTCATCTCGGGCCGCCGCTCGAGAGCTGCTGGACGCAGTGAAGCTGTGCGATGAGCAGAAGTGGAGCGGGGTGTACATCAAAGAGGGGAGGGTTGCGGAGGCATCCCATTGTGCAATGTGCCCTGAGGCGGCGTCGAGACTCTGGCAGCTCAGCCTCGAGATGACCGGGATGGATGGGCGGGTGTGGGGCAAGCCCGCGGAAGAGCGGTCAGGCGTGCGCACTTAACTTGTTAGTTTTATTTTATGAACCGTTCGCGACTTCCATTGAATCCGACGCAGCAAGCCATGGTCTTGCATGCATTATCCGGCGCCGAGCCTGGAACGGACATCGAGCAGATCGTCATTTACCTGCATGAATCCCTCGACATCGAGGGGATCGAGCGAGTGTGGCAGGGCCTCATCGAGGAGCACGAGACGTTGCGAGTGCGCTTCGACTGGTCAGAGTCTCCAGCGGTACAGGAAGTTTGCCCGGTGTGGCGGCTAAAGATGGAGCGTCACGATCTTACCAATCTGGAGTCTGCCGAAGTCGATGCACGCTTTGAAGACTGGCTGGCAAACGATCGCAGAAAGGGTTTCGATCTTGCGCAGATTCCGTTGATGCGGCTCGCATACTTTGACACTGGAGAGGGGGCGGGGCGGCTCGTCTGGACCTTCCATCATGCCATACTTGATGGGCGTTCGTTCACCCTCCTCATGCAGGAGGCGTTTCGGCGGTACGATGCGAGTAGCTATCGTGAGGGGCAGAAAGTGGATTGGGGGGATTATGCGAGCTACTTGGATTGGGTGCAGAATGCGACTGATGTCGAGGAGAGCCGAGCCTTTTGGCGGGAGAAGCTTCACGAATTTACCAGACCGGTGGAACTAAACTTTGCGCCGTCTTCTTTAGACACAGGGGGCGAGGAAACGCATGGCCAGTGCGAAGTGGTCCTGAGCGAAGAGGAGACGCGGGCATTGGAAGTTCTAGCTCAGGCTCACGATGCGACGCTAAACTCTGTGGTTCAGAGCGCGTGGTCGATCCTTCTGCAGCAGTATTCGGGGCAGGACGATATCGTTTTCGGAGTTGCGCGTGCGTGCCGCAAGGCACCGGTGCGGGATGCGGATCGGATTATAGGAGTCATGATTAACACGGTTCCGATTCGCTTCAACATTGCGGCTGGGACCACCGTGGCGGACCTGCTAAGGGCTGCGCGGCGGGAGCAGGTCGAGGTGCGTCCATATGAAAATACGCCCTTGGCTGAAGTCCACGCATGGAGCCAGGTGGAAGCTGGCAAACACCTGTTTGAAACGCTGCTGGTGTTTGAGAACTACGATCTCTCGACTTGTTTGAGTGGAGCAGGCAGTAGCAGACCGCGCCGCAGTTGTGAATTGCGGGAGCAGACAAACTATGCGCTGACACTGTATGCCTATGCGGGGTCCCAGATGCGGCTAAAGCTAGCTTACGCGCGGCGGCGTGCGGGTGCGGCGGCTGGTGAGCGGATGCTCAAGCAGTTGGCGCAGGTGCTAAAAGGGATGGCGGCAGGTGCCGGAAGGCAGGTGTCCGAGATCCCGATGCTGAGCGAGGCTGAGACTCAGAAAATGCTGTTTGAATGGAACGACACGAAGACGGACGTAGATGGCGCGCAGACGATCCATAGAGCCATCGAACGTCAGGTGGCGGCAACGCCGCAGAACGCAGCGGTCGCATGCCGAGAGGAGATAGTTAGCTATGCGAGTTTGAACGAGAGGGCCAATCGGCTCGCAAGAGTGCTGAGAAGGATGGGAGTGTCGCGCGACGAGCCGGTGGGAGTGATGATTGATCGGTCGATCGAAATGGTTGTGGCGCTTTTGGCAATTTTAAAGGCGGGTGGGGCATACGTACCTCTCGATCCTGCGTATCCGAGCGAGCGCATCGCGCTGATGCTGGAGGATTCTGGAGCAAAGGTCCTGGTAGCTCGGCAGCCTGGCGCTGGAGTTCCCTTAAGCTCCAGGGTGTCGGTGCTGGATATCGATAACCAAGACCTCGCTAAACAGCTAGGTCGCGAGGACGCCTCGGATTTGGAGGATGTTTCGGACGGAGCGTCACTAGCGTACATTATCTATACTTCGGGATCGACGGGCCGGCCAAAGGGAGTGATGGTGGAACACAGAAATGTGCGCAACTTTTTCGCGGGAATGGACCAGCGGCTTGGAACACAGCCTGGCGTGTGGATGGCCGTCACGAGCATTTCATTCGACATCTCGGTCCTCGAGCTGTTCTGGACGCTGTCGAGGGGTTTCAAAGTGGTCCTAGTGAAAGAGGAAGATCGGCTCCTGGCGCCGCACAGCCCGATTTCGAAAGGGCGCGGCAGCGCCGCGCCGGGTTTCTCGCTATTCTATTTTGCAAGTGATCTAGGGGGCGATGCGTCCACGCGATACAGGCTCTTGCTCGAGGGCGCGAAGTTTGGGGATGAGAATGGTTTCGAGGCCGTCTGGACGCCGGAGCGGCATTTTCACACGTTTGGCGGGCTCTATTCGAATCCGTCTGTGGCGGGTGCTGCCCTGGCTGCGATCACTTCGCGTATCGGCATTCGGGCAGGCAGCGTGGTGTCGCCGCTGCATCATCCGGTCCGGCTGGCGGAGGAGTGGGCTTTAGTCGATAACTTAAGCGGAGGACGCGTGGGAGTTTCGTTTGCATCGGGCTGGCAGGCGAATGACTTTGTGTTCGCGCCGGAGAATTTCAGAGATCGGAAACGGATCATGTTCGAGAATATCGACACCGTGAAGCGGTTGTGGAGAGGGGAGGTGCTGATGTATCGCGGGGGAAACGGGCAGGAGGCAGCCGTTCGGATTTTTCCGACGCCGATTCAGAAAGAGTTGCCGGTGTGGGTGACAGCGGCGGGAAATCCGGAGACGTTCGAGCAGGCTGGTGCGTGCGGGGCTAATTTGCTCACGCACTTGTTAGGCCAAAAGTTTGATGATGTAGAGGCAAAGATCGCAATCTATCGGTCCGCCAGGAGAAAGGCGGGCTGGGAAGGCCGGGGACGCGTGACGCTCATGCTTCACACGTTCGTCGGCACGTCGATGGAGACCGTGAAGGAAGCTGTGAGGGAGCCAATGTGTCGGTATCTTGAAACTTCGCTAGATTTGATTCGAAATGCACCATTTGCTTTTCCGACATTCAAGGCGCCCAGCGAGGAGATCGCACAGAAGGTTACGCAAGGCCTGAAGGACTTTTCCGGGGAGGAAATGCGCTTGCTTCTGGGATTCGCGTTCGAGCGTTACTTTGAGACCTCGGGGTTGTTCGGCACCGTCGAGCGGTGTGTCGAGATCGTGAGGCGCTGCGCGGAGGCGGATGTGAACGAGATCGCGTGCCTCATCGATTTCGGGGTGCCCACGGAGGAGGCCCTCGAAGGGCTGGTGCTCTTGAACGAAGTGCGGAAGGCGGTGACTGCCGCTTCGGGCGAGGATGCGCCCGAGCGCGCTGAGGATTATTCGATCCTTGCGCAAATGGCGAGGCATCGCGCGACTCATTTGCAGTGCACGCCGTCGCTATTAAGGATTTTAACCGAGCAGAAGGGAGGTTTGGAGGCTGTCGGGACTTTGGCGCGGCTGATGGTCGGCGGAGAGGCTTTACCAGCGGACTTGATGAACAGGTTGCGAAAGGTGATGGCAGGGGAAATCCACAATATGTACGGCCCGACGGAGACTACGGTGTGGTCCACGACCGACATGCTCCGCCCAGATGAGACGGTGGTTACAATAGGCCAGCCGATTGCTAACACAACGGTGTTTATCGTGGACCGGCATTTACGCCCGTTGCCAGTGGGCCTTCCAGGGGAGCTTTTGATCGGCGGCGATGGAGTGGTGCGAGGCTATTTTAATCGGCCGGACTTAACGGCGGAAAGATTTGTGCATATCAATGGCATCGCCGGGGCCAATGGGCGGCTTTATCGGACGGGTGATCTTGCTGCATGGAGGGAAGACGGTAGAATCGAGTTTTTGGGGAGGTTGGATCACCAGGTGAAGATACGCGGGCATCGGATCGAGATGGGGGAGATCGAGCACGCGATGGGTTTGACCGGCGATGTTCGCACGGCTGCGGTGGTGCCAAAAGAGCGGCGCCAAGGAGAATGGGACCTTGTAGCGTTCTATGTTTCAGTTAGCGGGGGTGAGCTAGACGAAGGTGTCTTGCGCCAGGAGCTAGCTGCGCGTCTGCCAGATTACATGATTCCTTCTGTGTTTGTGAAGCTGGACGCTCTGCCGCTGACCCCGAATGGCAAGGTGGACCGGAAAACGCTAATGTCCATTCCGC
>Ga0224723_1002046_pt1 | contig 11500 bp, 13 predicted proteins | sample Balambano_FR2_Me_FD_161647 | JGI IMG/M metagenome (GOLD analysis project Ga0224723, IMG submission 161647) | Freshwater sediment microbial communities from Lake Towuti, South Sulawesi, Indonesia - Balambano_FR2_MetaG | ecosystem: Environmental > Aquatic > Freshwater > Lake > Sediment | place...
GGCTGGTGGGGTGGTGGTTGGGTTGGGGCGCACCGCTGTGCGTCCGTACGGGGATAGCGGGAAGGAGACAGGCCAGGACGTGGTTGTGGATTTCGATGCCGTGGTAGGTAAGGCGCTGCTCCCAGGCGTGGCGAAGGCCGATGGTGCGAGATTGATCGAGTAGCCCCAGGTCTTCTTCTTGCTGGGTCAGCCAGGCGAAGGTGGCGTAATGTGGGTAATCAGGGGTAACAGCTGAACTTAACAATGGTTGCCTTTTCAGCTTGAGCGGTTACTGTTTTAGCGAGTCTTTCTAGCTCGCACAGGGCTGGATCAAGCTTTTGGAGGGCTGAAACATGAACGTACTAAGTAATGTACTAAACGAAGACGATGACACATTGCCCTGCCTGGCCTGCCATGTATAGGTCTGTGAGCTTCCTATAATAAATTTGTCCCCTCCAGGTCACTGGCTATGGTCACCATCCCGCTCCCCGATGCTCGGTTAATGACGTTTGACGAGTTCATTAACTGGACGCCCAATCATCGCCGATTCGAACTTCACCATGGCACCCCTGTTGAAATGCAGCCTACTGGCGATCATGAAGAAATTATTTCCTTTCTGAATGCGGTGCTGGTGTTGGAAATCCATCGGCAACGTCGGCCGTATATTTTGCCCAAACAGGCGCTTGTTAAGCTGCCCGACGAAGATACGGCTTACCTGCCCGATGTTCTGCTGATCAATCGAGAGGGCTTAGCCCAAGAACCCCTGTGGAAAAAGGCGTCCACGGTTACCCTGGGTACGTCTGTGCCCTTGGTGATTGAGGTTGTTAGCACCAACTGGCGGGACGACTACGGTAAAAAAAGTGTGGATTATGAGAGCCTGGGCATTACCGAATACTGGATTGTCGATTACCTTGGATTGGGTGGGCGCCGCTATATTGGCTTTCCTAAGCACCCCACCCTGTCGGTGTATTGCCTGATGGATGATGAATACCAGGTCAGCCAGTTTCGGGATGACGAACCAATTCAGTCTTCCTTGTTTCCTGACCTGGCTTTGACGGCCGAAACCATTTTTCGGGCGGGGCAGTAACGTTGTAGAGGGACTCAAAACTTGCCTCAACTGCTTCGGCAACTTCCTGCGCTTCCTCCGTGAGCTTCTGCCGTAATGCCTGACAAAACTCGGCTTGGGTCATTTCCTTAACGCCGAACCGCACCTTCTGACTCTCAAGAATATCTGGGATGCGATCTCGCACCAGTTTGTTATATTCCTTCCGTACCATAAATGTAGCTTCCTCTCCTGGGGGATAGTAGAGCAATGTATAGTTACGGCAAGGAGTATCACGGCGCAACACCCTCAGGCATTCTTCTGCCTCTGAGCGCCGTCTAAAGCGATTGATCACCACCTGCTGCATGTCGGGCAGAAAGCGCACAATGGCCCAAACATGGAATTGACTGATATTCATAATGTAATGACTTGAACCAGGACGAACTAGGGTGAGACACTGGTTTTAAGTATCTTTCCGGTGTTTTTAGGCTGTTCTAGATTCAGGCTAGAAACTAGTTTCTAGAAAACTAGTACCTTTGTCAACCTATTTCTAGAAAATAATTTCTAAATGCCAGCTAATCAACCTGAGCTCCCCCCCCGTTCTAGCCTAAAGCGCCTGAGAGAGAAGGCTGAACTGTCTCAGGAGGCACTGGCTCGGATTGTAGGTGTTAGTGGTAAAACAGTGAGCAACTGGGAGCGGGGCATGAGCATCGCCAGTTTGACGGTGCCTCAGATGAAAGCTCTCTGTGAGGCCCTGGGTGTAACGCTGGATGAACTGCCCGATGACTTTAGCTCTCAGGGAGAATAACCTGGGGAATAAAACTGTCGCGAATTCTCTAACCTATGGATGACAACCGGGCAGCAGAGAGTAGTTCCAGCGAAGATCTGTTTGTAGATATTTTTCAAGAGGTCTTAGGATTCGAACGTACCCAGCTTCTAATTCCTCAATATCCTTTCGCTGATATTTACGATGGCGGTCGCTTCATTGACTTTGCCTTTATTTCACGGCTGGATAAGTATGCTTTTGAAATTGATGGTGAAGCCTGGCACGCTCCCGATGGCAGCATGGTGGGTCATCAAGGCTATCGAGATCAGCTTTTGCGGCAGAATAGTTTGATTTTTCAGGGTTGGCGGGTTTATCGGTGGACGGATGTACAGCTTGCCCAGGAACGAGATCGCATTCAGCAGCAGATTGAGCTATTCCTGGAAAAAGAGATTGTCGCAGGGACTCTAGATGGTTTTCTGCCCAAACAAGAGGCTGCTGAGATTTCTCTAAGAACGCATCAACAGGATGCCCTTCAGCAGCTAGAAAACTTAAGAAACCAAGGTAAAACAATTACCCTACTAACCCATGCCACCGGTACGGGTAAAACCCATGTCGCGATCGCTGATGCCAGACGCTTCGGCCTTAGAACCCTCTACCTGGCCCATCGGCGCACCCTGCTAACCCAGACTCAAGAACGATTTAGCGAACTGTGGCCCAACGTAGACGCGGCTGTTTTTCAGAAAAAGCAGGGAAAGCCCACTACCCATGTTGTGCTTTCCACGGTGCAGGCTATTTCCGGCGTGTTAGATCTATTTGATGAGCGAGAATTTGGCTACATCATCATTGATGAAAGCCACCATGCGGCCGCAGAAACCTATCGAAAAGTTATCAGCTATTTTCGAGCCAGGTTTATTCTCGGATTAACTGCTACCCCAGATCGTCATGACGGGCAATCGCTCATTGATATTTTTCAGAACTGTGCTCATCGGCTGGAGCTTGAAGAAGCTATTGAACGAGAACTACTAGTCCCAATTCGCTGTGTACGAGTCAAAACCAATATTGACCTCAGCAAAATTCGCTATAACGGGGTAGATTATCGCGCTCGAGATCTGGGAGAGGCGCTGCAAATTCCCGATCGCGATCGCTTAATTGTCGATACCTATTGCACTCATACTGCAGGTAAACGGGCTGTTTGTTTTTGCATCAATGTTGAACACTCCGAGAGCATGGCCAGAGCATTCAACCAACAGGGTATCAAGGCAGCTCACGTATCGGGACGAATGGGCGAACAGCAGCGGCAGGGGATTTTAGACGCCTATCGGGCTGGAGACATTCGTGTACTCTGCGCCTGTGACATCCTCAATGAAGGCTGGGACTCTCCCGAAACTGAAGTGCTACTCATGGCGCGCCCCACGTTAAGTAAAGTGGTTTATGTGCAGCAACTGGGACGCGGCACCCGCAAAGCCCCCGGTAAAGATTGCCTGCTGGTATTCGACTTTATCGACAACACCAATCGCTATGCCCAGGCCATGAGCGCTCATCGTTTGTTCAAAAAGCCCCACTATCGTCCTGGGGCTTTAGTGGCAGCTTCCCCTAAAGCTCTGGCGGAAGAGGCCGGAGAGTTTACCGTTGGGAAAAAGCCTGCGGTTATTTTAGCCCTGCACTTGTGGGCTGAAAAGTACGAGGTGATTGATATCTTTCGCTGGCAAGATGAGGTGCAGGATATGTACCAGGCTAGCGAACTCGAAGCTGAACTCGGCACTGGCGATAGCGTTGTGCGCCGCTGGGTTGAGGCTGACAAACTGCGACCCGACTACACCATTCCAGTAGGAGATCGCATTTATTACTACTTCAAAAAAGAACGCCTTGAGGAGATCCGTCAGCAGTTTAATCTCGAACCCATTACCAAAACCAATATTAAGGGCAAATTTTTTGAGTTCGTTGAGAAAATAGATCGGCGTTACTCTTATAAGCCTGTGCTACTCCTTGGCTTGCTAGAACTCGCTAACGATAAAGGACAAGTCACTATTCCTGACCTAGTGCAGTTCTTCAAGCGTTTCTACCTTCAACGTTTAGAAAACGGTCAGATCGTGGAGCAGCCCACTAGTCGCCTGGCCCACATTGCCGACCTCACTGACAATGACATTGAGCGCATTATGCTGGCCATGCCCTTTGAAAAATTCGAGCGGCGCAAGTTCGTACAGCGACGCAAAGAACTCACCCAGCTCCAGTTCAACCCGGTGCTGTGGCGGCAGCTAACCGTCGATGATCGCACCACTCTCCAGCACATGGCCCAAACCGCTCTAATTCTGTACTATGATCGCCTCAAAGAGCCCCCCCCAGCAGCCATGACTTAAAACGCGACATATTATAAGCATATTGTTCTCGACGAACGACAAGTGCCTATCATCGAAGGTAGCACCATGAAAGTGGTTGAAATCGTTATGGCCCAACAGGCCCATGGTTGGACATCAGAAGCAATCCGCATCGACCCCTGAGACCTCACAATGAGTCAGATTTATGGAGCCCTGCCCTAATGACTTCTTTGCCATCCTATGCCGCAAACACACATCTGGAGAAAAATCTTCAGCAGGTTGTCATACAACGGGAGCAACTCATTAATTTTTGCGAACAGCACCCTATCCAGCGACTTTCTCTATTTGGGTCTATTTTGCGAGAAGACTTTACGAACAATAGCGACATCGATTTTTTAGTTGAATTTTTGCCTGATGCCAGAGTCGGTTTTTTTGAACTGCTCCGGATGGAAAATGAGCTAGCTGACCTAATTGGGAGAAAAGTTGATCTTCGTACGCCTGAGGAAATTAGCCACTACTTTCGTCAAGAGGTGTTAGACGAGGCCGTTGTGCAATATGTCCAGGATTGATGATACGACTCGGCTCCGGCACATGCTAGACGCTTCTCAGAAAGTTATCCAGTATGTGCGGGATGAAACGCGAGAAACCTTAGAAAATGATGAAAAGCTTGCCCTAGCTCTAGTTCGACTGATAGAAATTATTGGTGAAGCTGCATCAAAGGTTTCTCAAGAAAACGTTCTGATCTATCTGAAATCCCTTGGAAAGAAGTCATTGGCATGAGAAATCGTATTGTTCATGCCTATTTTGATATTGACTACGATATTGTTTGGAATACAGCAACAGTTAATATTCCTTCCCTTGTCAAAGATTTAGTGCAGATTCTTAACCAAAAGTAGCGGTCTTGGCACCTGTCCACCCCTGCTCCAAACCGCCCTCACCCTGTACTCTGATCGCCTCAAAGAGCCCCCCCAGCAGCCATGACTCAAACAGCAACAGATTACAAGTATATTGATCTCGACGAACGACCTGATTTACCAAAAACAAATGTTAGTAGAACAGTTCGAGCGCAAATCGGATAACCTTTAGGTGCCTCAAATTGCTGGCGATGAGAGACATGCTTGAACTTAAGAGCATAGGGTTTTCAGCCATGGTTGCGACTCTGTATGAAAACACAAATCTGTTGACTTAGCGACACGCTTTGCCTCTGCTACCCACTCATGATCTATCTCGACTACCACGCTACGACTCCTGTTGATCCCAGAGTGACCGAAAAAGTCCTGCACGCGATGACAGAAGGCTTTGGCAACGCCAGCAGCCTTGATCATGAAGTCGGCAATCTCGCCGCCGCCGCCGTCAAAGTCGCCACTCGCCAGGTCGCCGACCTGGTGGGCGCGTCACCCCGCGACATCCTGTTTACCTCCGGGGCCACCGAAAGCCTCAACCTCGCCATCCAAGGCACCATCAACGCTCTGGCTTCCCTCTCCTGCCCTGAGAGAGGGGCCGGGGGTGAGGGCAAACCCCGCATCGCTATTTCTGTCGTTGAGCACAAAGCCGTCCTCGATACCTGCGACGCACTCCACCAGCAGGGGCGCATCGAGCTGCTCTACATTCCCGTCGATACCCAGGCCTGCCTTGACCTGGGCCAGCTAGAGCAAGCCTGTGCCAGCGGTATTCACCTGCTCTGCATTATGGCGGCCAACAACGAGGTCGGCACCCTTTACCCCATTGAAAAAATTGCGGCGATCGCCCAGCGCTACCAAGTTCCCTTTCTCTGCGATGCCTCCCAAGCTGTAGGTAAAATTCCCATCCGGTTCAACGAGTGGGGCATAACTATGCTGGCCCTGTCGGCCCACAAACTCTACGGCCCCCAAGGCGTTGGGGCACTGGTTGCGCGTCGAGACCATCAACTAGAGCCATTGCTCTATGGGGGTGGTCAGCAAAAAGGGTTGCGCCCTGGCACCCTGAACTTGCCCGGCATTGTGGGGTTGGGCGAAGCCTGTCGGCTACGGATAGAAGAGATGGGAGTGGATGAGGTCGAGATTGGGCAAAAGCGCGATCGCCTCCAAGCCCTTCTCCAAGCCCAAATCCCCGACCTGGTCATCAATGGCGACCCGCACAACCGCCTGGCTGGGAACCTGCACATCTCCATCCCCGGCATCCCAAACAGCGCCATTATGGCTAGAGTACGCCACCAACTCGCCATTTCCACTGGCTCTGCCTGTTCCTCAGGCGTGGAGGCCCCCTCCCATGTGCTCAGGGCGATGGGGCTAGCCGAGCCCGTCGTCGAAGGTGCCCTTAGAATTGGCCTGGGCAAGTTCTCCACCAATGATGACATTCACCAAGCCGCAGAGATTCTGATTCAAGCCGTGCAAGCCGTAAAGCAGGCAATGGCTTGAAGCTGACAGCTCAAAACTGTCTCAGCCACTGGGTCGTCCGGCAACGCCAGCTCTACCGACCGCAGCGGGATGGAGGTAGGGGTGCAGGCGCGGCAGGCTTATCTGACTTTTGCACAGCGAGTGGTTGGGGATGAGGTGGATTACGCCACCCTCCACCAGCAGTTTGCATCGAACGATTGGGCGGCAATCAAGCTCGACGATGCGGTGGCGGAGGCAGTGCTGCGGGCGGGCTATTCGCAGAAGTCGGCGATGGGAGTACTGGCTGCACAATCGGGATAACCCGAAGGCCCACATGCGGGCGATCGAGGTCTATCGGCAGGGGCACCGGGCGGCGGCGGTAGGCTAAGATCAAGCTCAACGGCGACTTTGCATTGAGGAAGTTTTGTACCATGGCACTCTCTACACCCACCGCCCTACAGACCGACACCTGGGTCAAGGCCACCTGGCAGGATTTCGTTGCCACCATAGACACTACTCCCTACGACGAAGGCCGAGGCTATTTCGATAACGGCTACATGAGGGTTGAGATGGCTCCTTTGGGTGGTGGGCATGCGCGGCAAAACAGTGTGGTCTCTAAGGTGGTTAGTCTATTTGGCATGGTGCAATCGGTACGGCTGGCCGAGTTTACTAACGGCAGCTTCCACAAAACGGGGGAGCGGGGCTGCCAGCCCGATGTTGCCTTTTACATTGGGTCAGACTTTCGGCTGCCACCCCAGGACAATTCACCCATTGATGTCGATGTCCACGGCTCGCCGACCCTGGCAATTGAGATCGGCGGCAGCTCGTTCAAAGATGATCTGGGTGTCAAGCGACTGCTCTACGAACGGCTAGGGGTTAGCGAATACTGGGTAGTGAACGTGGCAGAGCAGCAGGTGATTGCCTTTGCTGTGGCTGAAGGGGGAAGCCGACAGATCCGAGTATCTGGGGTGTTGCCAGGGCTAGAGATGTCGTTGATTGAAGAGGCGTTGCATCGCTCTCAGACCGAAGACGACACCACCCTCATGGGCTGGCTGATGAAGGCTTTGGCTTAACTCCAGCCGCAGGATCTTATCCATTACCACCATCCATTGATTCGGCGGGTCAGCACTTTGGCGACGCTCACCGCTAGCGTCAGTACCAGGGGTAGGGACAGGTATCGGATCGCACTGCGACCTGACGGGCCAGCTGCCACCATTCGGCTTTACACTCCCCGGTAGTCCTCAAGATGTAATGATAGAGAAGTAGAGTTTTCTAGTTTTCAACTTCCATGCCTGTCTGTCCTGGTTGTACATCATCCCGCACGGTCAAAAATGGCCACATCCATAATGGGAAGCAACGGTTCAAATGCCATGATTGCGGACGCCAGTTCATTGAACAACCCAGCAAAAAAGTGATTGACCAAGCCACCCGTGAACTGATTGACCGCTTGCTGTTGGAACGGCTCTCTCTGGCAGGCATTGCCCCGTGCTGTCCAAGTCTCGGAACAATGGTTACAAAGCTATGTCAACGAAAAATACGCCAAGGTGCCCCGTCACGTGCAGGTGACACCCAAAAAAAGGGGAGGCTAACGCTTCAATGTGATGAGTTATGGTCATTTGTAGACAACAAAGGCAATAACCAATGGGTGTGGTTAGCGCTGGATGCGGACACCCGTGAAATTGTAGGGGTTTACATCGGCGCACGGGATGAGGCCGCAGCTTACCAATGATGGGATTCATTGCCCTCGGTGTATCGTCAATGTGCGGTTGCTTACACGGATTTTTGGGCGGCTTATGGGGCCGTGCTCCCAAGCAAGCGTCATCGAGCGGTTGGCAAAGAAACTGGCAAGACGAACTACATTGAGCGCTTTAACAACACCTTGAGACAACGGGTGTCTCGATTAGTCCGAAAAACCTTATCCTTCTCAAAATCAGTCGAAAATCACATTGGGGCGATCTGGTATTTCATTCATCACTACAACACATCATTACGTTTGTAGCACTACCCTTTTTTCCAAAAAATATGGACATCCTTACAAATGCAGATTGGCATTGCTTGAACAAATTTTTGAAATCGCTCTATGCTCCTTGCAGCTTGGAGGAATTCCCAGTACAGCTTATGACTAGCTTGTCAGAAATTGTTGGCTCAGAAATGTCAGGATTAGTCAATTTTAGCTTGCGCGCCGAAACTTTACCGCGTTTCATTTCATTTCCAGATCCTTCAGTAGGTGCTTCGGCAGAGATATATTATACAGAGAAGCCTCAAGATTTTCTCGCTCATCCCGTGGCAGATCAGTATATGCAAACTCTCGACGGGCAAGCTACGGCCATTTCAGATCTTTTAAGTGAATCGGAATTTCATCGCTGCGATCGCCTTTACTCAGGACTTTTTAAGCATTTTGAATTAGAAGATCAAATGATTATTCATTTTGAACTTCCGCCTGCATGGAAAACTTTAAAAAATGTCGATCCGTTTTATAAAAACCAAGGACAGTGTAGCCTATCAGCTGGTCGTCATCGTCGCAATTTCACCGAGCGCGATCGTCTCGTCCTAAATCTCATTCGCCCCCATCTCAAACAAGCCTACGAAACCCTCGTTGCCTTTAGCCAGGTACACCACCAACTTTCTGAACAACAATCTGCTACAGACCAAGCCGCCCTCATTGCCCTGTCCAACAGCGGTGCTGTGAAGTGGATAACTCGACAGGCTGGGGAAATCTTACACCGCTACTTTCCGCCATCCAAAGCTGCGACCGCTCTGCCCGATCTGTTGCAGCAGTGGGTCGGTCGTCAGCTATCTATGTTTGCTCAGCTAGAAGAGGTTTGTAAACTAGCGCGTCCTCTACGGCTTCAGCTAGAGGGGCGACGGCTGACTATTCGCTTTAGCTATTGCCCTAAGGTTGAACAGCTTTACCTGCTGCTAGACGAGACCGAATCAGAGCAGTTTTCGGTAGAGTCATTGCAATTGTTGGGCTTAACCAAGCGAGAGTCAGAAGTCTTGTTTTGGGTGGCCAAAGATAAAAGCCTAGTGGAGGTAGCCAAGCTGCTGGGCATGAGCAACGGCACCGTCAAAAAGCACCTAGAGCACATCTACGAGAAATTTGGCGTGCAAACCCACCTCTCCGCTGTCATGTATGCTCTAGAGCATTTAGGCATCTTCAACTGAAGCCCTGGCATGCAGGAAAATAAGGAAAGTAGGCACCCTGATTGATCAAGCCGCTTGCATCTAGATCACAGTTCCGGTACCTGTAAATCACGTTTCTTCCCGGCGTAGTGGCGGTAAATCACCTCCGGGCTGTTGCCCACCCACTTAGCCACATCCTTGGCGTCAATATCCGCCTCCAGGCACAGGGTAATAAACGTGTGCCAACACTGGTACGGGCGACGATACTCACTCACCAACCCCTGCTTGACCAGCTGCGTCACAATGCCATCGATCTGCTTGCCGTGGCGGTTCTTGTACCCCTTCCAGGCGTGGTTGAAAAAATGGCCAAAACTAGCAAACCTAGAGGAAGATCCCCCCTCACCGCCGAATTAACCGGCCAACCACAAACCGTGCCTGCGGAAATGCCTGTGGGCTCACCTCCCCCTCTACCCAAACCCGCTGCTGCCGGTAGCCCCCCATCGCCGGTTCAGTCAACACTACCAGTTCCATCCGCTTCAGGTTCACCACCCAATATTCCGCAATTCCCGCCTCAGCGTAGATCTGGCTTTTCACTTCCAAGTCCTTCTTAAGGCTGGCGTCGGCATACTCCACTAGCCAAAAAATGTTCTCTGGGTAGGGATGGTGGTCAAGGTAAACATCCCCCAAGTCTTGCACCACTGCAATATCCGGCTCTGGCTCCGAGGCATCTGGCAGGGTCACAGGCTTTTCTTCGCGCACTTTAACCTGACCCGCCAGCAGCTCCCGAATGTAGTCAGCCGCAGTGCTGCTCAGGTGGGCATGGGGTTTCCCCTCTGGAGCCATTTCTACAATATCTCCACGCAGCAGCTCAGCCCGGCGATCGCTCAGCAGCCCTGCCTCCACCATGCGGTGATAGTCTTCCAGACTCCATTTGACGGTAGTGAGAGCAAACGCCACTGTTCGTCCATAGAACCCAAGGCGACACCCGGATTCGAACCGGGGGATGGAGGTTTTGCAGACCTCTGCCTTACCACTTGGCTATGTCGCCGCTTTGCTTTAAGAGTATAGCAAACTCAGTCCAGGAGTTTTGCAATCCTGGCATTCCCAACCATGACCCACCCCGGCCCCTCCCAGGAGGGGAAATTCAAAGTTGCCTAAACGGCCAAGAACTCCTGAATCACGTTGTTCGTTAGTTCGCTGGTGGGGCCAGCAGAAACAATGCTGCCCCGCTGCATGGCGTAGTAGTAGTCAGCCTGGCGAACAAAGTGGAGGTGTTGCTCCACCAGCAGCACCGAAATGCCGGTAGTTTTGATGATTTGCTTCACGGCGGCTTCGATGTCGAGGATGATAGACGGCTGAATTCCCTCGGTGGGTTCATCCAGTACCAGGAGTTTGGGTTGGCCCATAATGGCGCGGGCGATCGCCAGCTGCTGCTGCTGGCCCCCACTGAGGTCGCCGCCCATGCGGTCTAGCATAGTCTTGAGCACAGGGAATAGCTCGTAAATAAATTCTGGCACCTCGGCTTTGGCCTGGCCGCGATTGCCCAGCGCCTCCTGGCCAATGAGTAGATTTTCCTCGACGGTCAACCGGGGAATAATTTCGCGTCCCTGGGGCACGTAGCCAATTCCCATGCGGGCACGGCGATCCGGCGGGAAGCCGGTGACGGGCTGCCCCTCAAACCGAATCTCACCTGTGCGTGGCCGCAGCACGCCCATAATGTTTTTCAGCAGCGTTGTTTTGCCCACCCCATTGCGGCCAATTAAACAGACCATTTGGCCCTTGGGCACTGTCAGGCTAACGTCCCGGAGAATATGGCTTTCACCGTAGTAGAAGTTCAGCCCCGAAATCTCCAGCATGGGTGCTGTGAGGGGGTCTTGGTAGGTGGGGGAGGGGAGGGTGGCAGTCATTTTGAATTTTGGAG
>Ga0224723_1002047_pt1 | contig 11499 bp, 7 predicted proteins | sample Balambano_FR2_Me_FD_161647 | JGI IMG/M metagenome (GOLD analysis project Ga0224723, IMG submission 161647) | Freshwater sediment microbial communities from Lake Towuti, South Sulawesi, Indonesia - Balambano_FR2_MetaG | ecosystem: Environmental > Aquatic > Freshwater > Lake > Sediment | place...
AACACCTGTCTTGGATCAACCTACATCATCAGAAACTTCAAACCAAGAATTTAACTCACCAACAGTAAGTACAGAAGCAGTAACACCTGTTTTAGATCAACTGACATCATCAAAAACTTCAGAAGTTGAACCAGTACAGCAAGCTGCAAACCAGACATCTAACCAAACGACGTTAAATACTGAAGAAACTACACCTGTCTTAAATCAACCTACACAATCACAAACTTCAGAAGTTAAACCAGTACAACAAGCTTTAAACCAGACATCTAACCAAACGACATTAAATACTGAAGAAACTACACCTGTCTTAGATCAACCTACACCATTACAAACTTCAGAAGTTAAACCATTACAGCAAGCTTTAAACCAGACATCTAACCAAACGACATTAAATACTGAAGAAACTACACCTGTCTTAGATCAACCTACACCATTACAAACTTCAGAAGTTAAACCATTACAGCAAGCTTCAAACCAGACATCTAACCAAACGACGTTAAATACTGAAGAAACTACACCTGTCTTAGATCAACCAACATCATCACAAACTTCAGAAGTTAAACCATTACAGCAAGCTTCAAACCAGACATCTAACCAAACGACGTTAAATACTGAAGAAACTACACCTGTCTTAGATCAACCAACATCATCACAAACTTCAGAAGTTAAACCAGTACAGCAATCTCTAAAGCAAAATAATAACCCAACTCTAGCTAAAGAAACAAAACCATCAATTTCTCAGCAAATATTACCACTTCAAACTTCAGAGGCTAAACCATTACAGCAAGCCACACTAAAGAAGGATGTAATTAACAAAGCAGGTACACAAAAAAATCTTAACTTACCAGAATATCTTAACAAAGATGATATAGCAGAAGACATTATACAAAGAAAAACTGCAACTCAAAATAATTATTCATCGCCACCCTTAATTTTTAAAAAATCAAATTCAGCGAATATATCCTCTCGAAGTAATTCAGATACTCCTTCACAATGGTCAAGTATTGAAAATTTACTCAATACAAGTAATGAAGAGGCTGGTTTTACTACCTTTAATAGTGATGAGATAGGAGGCAAGTATAGTTTCCAGTCAGACAACCAATTTCCTATTCAACAAAAAATTACATATTCACATAAAGCAATTGATGATAATCAAGATAAACCTGTACCCAGCGATATATCTACTGATATAAAACCATTTACTGAAACTATAAAAAATCCTTCTGATGAGTCATATAATTCAAATTCGGCTAATTCAAAAGAAGATGATGAAATAGCTCTCGAAGCACTTGCTCGTGAAGTTTATACTAGATTACGACAACAGCTAGAAATTGAGAAAGAACGTCAAGGCATTTTTACAGGTCGTTTACCTTGGTAATACGATTTTGGTTTAATTTTTGAGTTTTAGGAGATAATATTTATATGCCAAGTCCTTCTGTAATCACTCCTCAAAAACGTCAACCTCAATTGGAAAAAGCTAGACTTAAAGCTTATAACGGGGAGGCTCCAGACATTGAGTTAATGTTTAACCCTAGTCAAATCAGTTTTTCTCGAACTGTTAACTGGCAAAAACATCCTGGTAATAGAGGAACAACTTTACTGCCTAAGATTAATTTTTCAGGTGTTGAGCCTTATCAATTTACACTTAAACAACTAATTTTCGATACTTATGAAACAAAAGAGTCAGTAATGAAATATATAAATGATATTAAAAAGGGTGTTGAAACTATTGAACAAGTACCAGATAAACGTCCTCCAGTTTACACATTTATATGGAAGGATGAGTATTTTTATTGTGTAATGAATAGTTTAACCTATACCCTAAATATGTTTCTTACTGATGGGACACCAGTCAGAGCAATGGTAGATATTTCATTGCAAGAAGTAGATAAAAATAACCTTCCAGGAGGAACTGAATCTGCTGCTCAGGCGCAGCGAGAAAATAACCCTCAAAGCGCATCTCTTTTCAACGATAGTCAGAATCCGGTAGGTGGAAGACAAAATCCAACTGGTGGAACGCAGAATCAAGCAGGTGGAAGACAAAATTCAACTGGTGGAACGCAGAATTCAGCAGGTGGAAGACAAAATTCAACTGGTGGAGGCAGAGGAGGTAGAGGAGGTAGAGGAGGTAGAGGAGGCAGAGGGGGTAGATGAAAATAAAGTATAAATAATATCTCAGTATTATCTAACCTTGACCTTATTCAATATTCTTGAGAATTTTAGATTTAATTATGGCACAACAAAGTCTTTATTTATCTCACCCCATAGTTGAAATAGGGGGACAACCAGCACGTCCTGAATTAATCAAAGATTTATTGCAAATTACCATTGAAGAAAGTTTGCACTTGCCAGCAATGTTTACATTGGTAGTTCATAACAGCTATTTGCCTACCAATAATAAATCTGAATACCAACCTTGGCGTCACGAAAAGGTGTTTGAGATCGGTAAAAAAGTTAGATTAGGGTTTATTTCCAGTACCACCCAAGACCTAAATTTTAAGGACGAAAAAGAAAAATACTTAATTGATGGTGAAATTACGGCGATTGAAGTTCATTTTAATGATAAATCTGAGGCGCCTATAATTGTTCGTGGTTACGATAACTCCCATCGACTGCATAGAGGGCGTCAAAATCGTTCTTTTTTGAATAATACTGATAGCGATATAGTACGTAAAATTGCTCAAGAAGTCGGTATACAACTTGGAAAAATAGATGAGAGTGGCGAAGCTCATGAGTATGTTTTTCAAGAAAATCAAACTAATATGGAGTTTTTGCGAGAAAGAGCTGCTCGTATTGGTTTTGAACTTTTTGTTGAAGATGGCAAAATTAACTTTCGTAAACCAGAAGCTCAAGAAGCTGTAGAATTGAAATGGCTGGATGAAATTAGTAGCTTCAGTACTCGCGTTACTAGTGCAGAACAAGTGAGTGCGGTTGAAGTCCGTAGTTGGGACTACACTCAGAAAAAGCTAATTACTTACAAGGCTCAATCAGAGAAAGTAATAACTGATACTGGTAATCAAAAAGGAAGTAGTAGTAGTAACAAGTTTAACATTAGTAAACCTCCGCTAATGACTGTTGTAGATAAACCTGTTTTCAGTGCTAAACAAGCAGAGGTAATGGCTCAAGCTTTATGTGACGAATTAGGAGGAGAATTCGTTTATGCAGACGCAAAAGCAGAAGGTAATCCTCTGATTCGACCGGGTAAGTTTGTAACTTTACAAAAGATGGGCGATCGCTTTAGCGGTAAGTATTACATTACGGAAACGCGCCATTTTTATAGTCAGCGAGTTTATACCACGGAATTTAGCGTTAGAGGTTTGCGTTCTGGTAATTTATACAACTCAATATCACCACAAACACGTTTACAACCAGGTCAAACATTTTTAGTAGGAGTTGTCACCAATAATCAAGATCCCAAAGGATTGAGTCGAGTTAAAGTTAAATTTCCCACCCTTACTGAAGAACATGAAAGTTACTGGGCAAGAATGGTATCAATAGGCGCTGGTTCTGGTCGTGGAATTGACTGGTTACCAGAAATTAACGACGAAGTGTTAGTTGGCTTTGAACATGGTGATATTCATCGTCCTTATATTATTGGTGGAGTTTGGAACGGCAAAGATGCGCCACCAACTTCTGTCAAAGATAGCGTAGTTCGCGGCAAAGTTCGTCTGCGAACTTTGAAAACTCGTATTGGACATCAATTACAGTTTGTAGATGAAGATAAAGCCAGGAGTAACACAGGTATATATATAGAAACAAAAGGTAGAAACAAAATCAGTATTAATGACACCAGAAAATTTATAGAAATAGAAACATCACGAAGACAAAAAATACTAATCAATGACATTGATGGTAGCATCACTATTAGAGCTAATACCAGAATAGATAATACCGCCACAGCCTCTATTACCTCTAGAGCCGGATCAATAGATACTACAGCAGGTAGTGTTATGAGCATGAAATCAGGTGGTGCAATGAGTATGCTTGCAGGTGCAGCGATAAACATGACCGCAACAGGCGCCATCACAATTACTACACCCGGTCTTTTATCGATTACCGCTGGAACTATGACACTAACTACTACATTAGGACCAATTACAATGACTACACCAATAACAGGTCCTAAACCAATTCCATAAACGAGGTGAAACTATTTTCTTTACCTTTCGTTGAAACTCGACCTTTGGCGAATAGGTTTATATCTTCTACCCCAATATTTTGGATATATGTACGTGAGGAGGGCATCTAAATGCTAGACCCGTATGGTCAGCAGCGAGAATATTTAGGGAGCGGCTGGGCTTTTCCACTCCAGTTAAATTTACAGGGGGGGTTAAAGTTTAGCAGCGAGGACGAGAAAGTCAAAGAATCTATTTGGATTATTCTTCGTACCAGTTTAGGTGAACGAGTTTACCGACCAAATTTTGGGTGTCGCTTGTCAGAATTGGCCTTTGCTCCTTTAAATAACGATACCTTACTGCAAATTCGTATATATGTAACAGAAGCTTTAGAAGTTTGGGAACCACGTATCATCCTTAATGATGTTCGCGCTGACCCTGACCCCATACGTGGCAAAGTAGACATTATTATCAAATACAAACTCAAAGATTATCCTGACCTTTACAGCTTTGTTTATCCTTTTTATTTAACTTCGGTACAGTAGGGGTTTACAGATATCTTAATAACAGTTAATTCGCCCCTTTTATGCTTACGGAGGGCGGGTTTGAATGGAGTTTTCTCGCTTAGCCCGCTTAGGAGATCGCAAAACCCGCCCCTACGGTAAACCAAAACTAAAATCTAATATAAAACTGTGGAATTCGACTTTTTACCAAAATTACCTTCTTCCAATTTGGATGACCGCACCTTCGACGATTTGGTGGAAGAGTGCATTATGCGTATTCCTCGCTACTGCCCTGAATGGACAGACCATAATCTGAGTGACCCCGGAATCACGCTGGTTGAACTGTTTGCTTGGTTAACCGACCAAATGCTACTTAGATTTAATCAAGTACCGCGTAAAAATTATGTTGCTTTTTTAGAATTATTAGGTATTAGACTCCAACCACCTGCTCCAGCGCGCACACATTTAACTTTTTATTTAAGTTCTGATTTGCCGGAAACTTACACAATTCCAGAAGGAATTGAGGTTTCAACGGTAAGAACTGAAATAACAGAAGCTATTACTTTTAGTACTGATTCTCCTTTAATTATTGCAAAACCCCGTTTACAACATATTTTATGTGCGTTGACTCAAGAAGAAATTCCTCAATCTTTACGAGAAAGAATAACTAGTACCTGGAACCGTCAATCTGATGCTTTTTGGGAAGGTAGCGAACAACCAATATTTGAAGAGGAACCTCTACCTGGTAATTGTTTTTACTTAGTTATTAATTCTGATGACCCTCTCGATGGCAATGTTTTAGAAATTACTATTCAAGCAGCATCTGCAACACCTACTGGTATTAATCCTAACCAACCACCGCGTCGTTGGGAAGCTTGGGATGGAAACAAATGGCAAGATGTGCTTTTGAAAGAAGTAGACGATAAAACACGGGGTTTTAGTTTTTATGAAATTGCCCAAGAAGGTAGCAATCCAGAGCAAGGAACAGAAATACGGTTGCATTTACCCCAAAGTTGGCCTGTAACTAATTTTATATCTTACCGGGGTCGTTGGATTCGCTGTGTACTTACTCCATTGGAGGCAAATAATCCTGGTTATAATCGTCCTCCACGAATTGCAGGCTTGGGGGTGCGTGCAGTTGGTGGTACTATCCGTGCGAGTCAGAGTGACTTAATCGAAGATGAGCGTTTGGGTATCAGTAATGGTAGACCAGGGCAAGTTTTTCAACTCCAACAACCACCAATCTTAGAACGTCGAGCGTCTGAGTACATTCTAGTTATTCCTCCAAATGGTTTACCTCAAAAATGGGAAGAAGTTAGAGATTTTGCAGATTCCAACTCACAAAGCCTTCACTACATAATTGATTCTATTAGCGGTACAGTTCAGTTTGGTCCGTTAATTCGTGAACCCAGTCAACTTAAAAGTGAAACACAAGTTCGCGCCCGCATCCAGCAACCAAGGCCAGAAGATACATTTTTTCAAGCTCGTAATCTAGAAAACAACCTTGAACATCAGTATGGTGCGGTTCCCCCGCATGGCTCAGAAATTTTTATGGTTAGCTACCGTACAGGAGGAGGTAGACAAGGTAATGTTCAAGCGAATTCATTGCAATTTTTAAAATCTGCTGTTCCGTATGTTGATAGTGTCATTAACCACCAAGGTGCTATTAATGGAGCAGATGCTGAGTCACTAGAACAAGCAGTAATTAAGGCACCGCGAATTTTACGTTCCCGCGATCGCGCAGTTACAGTTGAAGATTTTGAAGTACTAGCTCAAATTGCAGGTCAAGGAGCAATTGCTCGTGTTCACTGTTTACCAGCTAATGCAAATAGACAAGCTGGTACAGTTACTTTATTAGTAGTCCCGAATTTCAATACAGATGCGATCGCCGAAGGCGGGTCTTCGACCATCGCTCAAGGGCAAGGTTTATCTCCTAATAAATTTGATCTGAGTTCAGCACTCCAAGAACAAGTTTTGCGCTACTTAGACGAAAGAAGGTTATTAGGAGTGCAAGTACAGCTACAACAACCAGAATATATGGGTGTTTGTGTCCAAACCGAAATCGGTTTAGAACCAGCTTATGATAACTCTCTGGCTCGTGAAGAAATTCTGCGTGCTATCAGAATATCGCTGTATAAATTTTTAAATCCCTTAACTGGAGGAATTGAAGGAAAAGGCTGGGTATTGGGACGCCCACTTTATGAATCAGATATTGTGGCATTACTCCAACAAGCACGCGGTGTCCGTTATCTGGGTCCTGTGCTACTATTTGCCATACGCAAGCAAGGTGACACATGGAGACGCCAGCCATCGCCAGAGCGCGTAATTGACCCAGGAGTACACGGTCTAATTTGTTCCTGGGCTGATAATAACTTGCGCTCCAATCACATAGTTAATATTCTGAATCGTAATTAACTTAAGAGGGAACAGGGAACAGGGAATAGGGAATAGGGAATATTATTATGGTTCAAAGTCGTTCTACCTCTAAAGTCAAAATAGACTTAATCCCAATGCAAATTCCTGAAGCACTACCGGGAGTAGCTTTGGCATTTACAGGGGCAGAAAGTCTTGATCCAACTATTGGACACAGTTTGTTATTACATCCTGGACAGTCCAGTGAAATGATTGTGCAATTACAAAATTTGACAGCAAATCCTTTACGGTTGGACTTGAAAGTCAAAGGTAACTTTCCCCAAGAGTGGTGTCAAATTGGTACAGAAGGTTCTGAAATTGCATCTAGAGATACAATGCAAGCCGTGCTTTATTTTCAAGTTCCTGTCACTTTTTTTGAAGACCAACAAGCAATCATTCCAGGAAAAAAAGATAGATTAGACCTTAACTTTCCCTGTTCAGTTAATTTATATTTAGACACAGGTACAGAACAAGAAATCCAGACTAGCGACGAATTTAATATATGTATACGACCTTGGTCTACGTATATGGAACTTTTGCCGCTTCTGTATCGTGAAGTAGACTTTATTGGTCGCTTCATGAATATATTTGAACAAGCTTATCAACCAGCTATTGATAGTTTTAATGCCATGTGGGCAAACCTCGATCCTTTAACAGCGCCGCAAGCATTATTACCATTTTTAGCTCACTGGGTTGGTTGGCAGTTTGATTCACTATGGGAACTTCCACAGCAACGTCGGTTAATTCGTCGTGCGGTCGATTTATACCGATGGCGAGGAACTCGTAAAGGCTTACGTCTTTATTTACATTTGTATACAGGATTACCTTTAGATGAAAACATATTAAATGAAAATGATAAACATATCAGTATTACAGAGCCTTTTGGTAATAGTTTTACTCTTAATGAAGCAGAACTTGGAAATGCTGTCTTAGGAGGAGGAAAAGCATATCATTTTGTAGTGCGTTTACGCCCAAAAGAATCAAATACTATACACGAAGCACTTATAAGAAGAATCATTGAACAAGAAAAACCCGCTTTTTGTACTTACGAATTATTTATAGAAAATCCCTAATCTAAACTCTTATGTCACATCCTTTCCCTCCACCACCAATTCAACCTTTTGAACGTCTTCAAGCTTCGGATGGTTTACTTATAAATGCTGAACGCTGGAAGAAAGCACATAGTTACCATCGCACACGACAAAATACTCACTACCAATGTTTGAACCAACCAGGAATTGTTTGTGGTTTGGGTGTGCGAGATATTTCAGCACCAAGTAAAGTTGAAGCTAAGTACCGAGATGGACGCTGGGTACAAATTCAACCAGGAATTGCTATAGATTTAGCAGGTAATTTAATTGTTGTACCTACCCCTTATGATTTTCCGATTGATGTGGATGTTGCAAGTAGTGAACCTCTTATGGTTTACTTAACTGTTAGTTATATTGACCCAGAAGAACTGCGATTCTCTTTTAGAGAGGCTTCGCCAACGCGCGAATCGAGAGATACTGTCCGCGAAACTTATCGGTTTGACCAAAGAAATTCAACACTTGATATTTCCGAAATAGAAATTTGCCGTATTCTTTTACAAGCAGGACAAAAGGATATTACCCAACCAAGTGAGGTTTTCTTTCCCGGTTATAGCAATATAGACTTACGCTTCCGTCGTCAAGCACAAGCACGCCCACAAGCTATTGTTAAAATGGCACAGGTCAACCATAGCGACTCTGAATGTGCCCGTAATTTTTTTAACTTGTCTTATTTTTTACAATCAGTTGAGCCAATATACTCGTATTTACGAGGAACTGATGAAGCGGGACAGGTAAGTTTTTCAGAGAATCTTAAAGAATACGACTTACTTTATCTAACTGGGGAACAAGCGTTATCTTTGAATAACCTTGAGTTGGAAATTTTGAACAATTACTTAAATTCAGGTGGAGTACTTTTAGTTGATGCACCTGCTGCTGCTACTCCATTAATTGAAAGCACTTATGCTTTAGCAGAACAGTTAAAAAATCCTTTAAAACCATTATCTGAGTTACGACGTGACCATCCATTGAGAACGCAACCTTTTTTATTTGCTGCTTTACCGATGGTTAATCAACGATTAATTGAAATATTTACTGCTGGAGGAGTGATATTAATAACAGGTGATTTAGCATCCGCTTGGGGTATTGATAAAGAATTTACTTTACCCAGACTTGTAATTCGTACCGCTCAAGAATTTGGAATCAATATACTTAACTACGCTTGGAAACGCCGCCAGTTAATAGGTTTGCAACAAGAAGATGATTTAGGAAAGTGGTAAGTCCATTAAAAGGGAACAGGGAACAGGGAAATCCCCATAATTAAAATTAGGCGTTGCTATATGGCGCTAATGATGAGCGCAAACCCACAAGTAAAGCTGTTGCTTATTAAATTTAACAAGTATGGCAAAATGAAAATATTATCTCTTTTTACTTATGGTTAAATCCAATGCTTCCCAATCATACTCTCCGTAATCGCTATAAGATCATCAAGCTATTGGGAAGCGGTAGCTTCGGAATCACATATTTAGCTGAAGATTTAGATTTACCTGACCATCCTCTGTGTGTTGTCAAAAAGCTTCGGCAAACCCAAAGTCAAGAAGAGTTAAAAATTTTTATTAATTTTTTTGACAAGGAAGCGAAAGCTTTATATCGCTTAGGTCGTGAGTGCAGCCAAATTCCACAACTTTTTGCCCACTTTGAAGAAGGGGGTGAATTTTATTTAGTACAGGAATACATTGATGGACACGATTTGAGCCAAGAAATTTTCTCTGGTAATAAGTTAAGTGAAGCTAAGGTGAAGGAAATTTTAATAGAAGTTTTAGAAGTATTAACAATTATTCATAATAAAAATATTATTCATCGAGATATAAAAGCACAAAACTTAATGCGCCGTAATAGTGACGGCAAGATAGTATTAATAGACTTTGGTACTGTTAAGGAAATTAGCAAATTAACTGTCAATCCTCAAGAGCCGACTAAGGTAACAGTTGTTATTGGCACTTCTGGCTATATGCCTATCGAGCAGTTAAATGGATACCCCAAATTATCCAGCGATGTTTATGCAGTAGGGATGTTGGGAATTTACGCTTTAACTGGTATTAGACCCCAGGACTTACCGAAAGACCCAAATACTTTTGAAGTAATTTGGCGAGATCAGGTTTCGGTTAGCCCGTTTCTGCTAAGCGTATTAGATAAAATGGTGCGTTCTAACTTTAAAGAACGTTATCAAACAGCAGGTGAGGCATGGCAAGCACTAACAGCACCATCATTTGAACCCACACGGATAACAGCATCATCTGAATCCACACAGCAAACACCAACATCACTGCCTTTATCAATTTCACCAATATCACATTTTTCTGTCGCAAACCGAAGATTTTTGATTGGTGCTGGAGTTTTACTAAGCTTAATTGTTGGAATGGGGTTATTTTTTATAAATTTTTCCAGAAGATCCACAATTGATGTCCAGCTAGTTTGCCCAGAAACACCTTTACCACCTTTACCCAGTACGGGAGCTAGACAATTGGGTATTGCAACAGTTTATGGTTTTTCAGATGAAAAACAACCAACAGGCAAAGGAATCATAGTCTTTCCTGATAAACAGCATGGTGGAAACATTCGATTTGATGGTGAACTAAAATCTGGAAAGTTTGACGGTTGTGGAAGCTACACATATGGAAATGGCGATCGCTATGTAGGTCAGTTTGTTGATAATCACTTTCAAGGTATGGGTAAATTTATTTATAGTAATGGTTGTGAATACATTGGGTATTATGAAAAAAGTAAACGTACTGGTCAAGGAACTTGTAGATTGAAAGATGACTCGTACTTGAGTGGAATTTGGCAGGATAATAAACTTAAAGTAAGCAATCAAACTTGTATTTGCAAGTAATTTTTAAAGATACTGATTTTAAAACTTAGAATTATTAATAATTTTCTAACCTGTACTTCATTGCAAATATTTTATTTAATCTCATGATAAATTACTTATATAGCTACATTAAATAACTACAGAATAATTTACTAAAACATAATCAATTTATCGTAATATTAATTTAAATAACAGACTATTTTTTGCTATTTTGTGATACTTAGAGGAGTGCAAAATGAATCAATCACTTGCCAGGCTGATATTTTTATCTAAAACTTCGTTACTTGCCATTACAAGTTTATTCTTTTTTTTGCAACCATCTCTAGTGCAATTTACTACTATTAATTCATTGACAAATGCCTCAACTTCACCACCTAAGAAAAATTATATCAGTCAAACACCTCCAGAAAATCCAGTAAACCCAACACCAACACCTCCAGAAAATCCGATAAACCCAATACCTGATATAACCCCAACCCCCACACCAACCTCAACTCCAACACCAACCCCCACACCGAGACTAACTCCAACACCAACCCCAACACCAGTTATTCCAAGAGATACAACCC
>Ga0224723_1002048_pt1 | contig 11487 bp, 9 predicted proteins | sample Balambano_FR2_Me_FD_161647 | JGI IMG/M metagenome (GOLD analysis project Ga0224723, IMG submission 161647) | Freshwater sediment microbial communities from Lake Towuti, South Sulawesi, Indonesia - Balambano_FR2_MetaG | ecosystem: Environmental > Aquatic > Freshwater > Lake > Sediment | place...
GGTGATGGGGGTGATGGGGGTGATGGAGGTGATGGGGATGATGGAGGTGATTGGTTGTTGATTAATTCTATGTTGCCTGTAATTTTTGATGGATCTATTTGATTACCTACAGAAACGAGTTTGTTAGAACCTGCATATTGTAAGTCAAATTTACCATTGTTACGGAAAATATTACCACCTGAACTACTGGTAGTACCCAAGTCAGGTAAAGCGTTGGAAATTACTGTAAGTCCATCGTCTGTGTTTCTTTCACTAATATTACCGCGTAACACTGGACGAGCATCACCGGAAATAATTATCCCAACACGATTCTCGGAGATTTTATTTTCTATCAATCTCGGCTTTGCTGTATCGCTAACAGCTATACCAAAACCAGTTCTGATGCAGGTGTTTCCTTGGATCAAACCCTCCGCATTTTTGGCGATCGCTATCCCATTGGCTGAGTTTTCTACAAATTTATTACCGCTGATGATCGGATTTCCATCACCGGTAATAAACACTCCTTCACGCTTGCATTTAGTAAAAGTACAATTAGCAACAGTTGGAGCTGTGGATTCTATCCAAACACCACTTCCACGAGTCGCTAAGTTTGTTACTGTAACCCCTCTAAGTTCTACACTATTCCCTAATACTAAAGTCACATTCTGCCCAGCAAAGGTACGGCTCAAGTAACTACCACTTCCTTCAATGAAAACACCATTACCTTTGTTTATTTCATCACCTATAATAATAACTCCAGCAGGAACTGATAAAGGAAAAACTTCACCATTGGCAGTGTTATAATTTCCATTCGCTAGGATAATTTTAGAACCTGATGCAGCTTGCTTTATAGCTTGGGTAATAGTTTTAAATGGGGCTTGTTGATTGCCAGGGTTACTATCATTGCCATTCAATGGATTTACGTAAAAATCTTGGGACATATTTATACTTTCATAAAGATATAGACATCTTAGCGCTAAGTATAAATTATGAATTGAAATAATGTTATTTATACTACAATAATATTATTTAACTTATGTAATTCGTCTCGATTCTTTCCGGAAGTTCTACATAAAAACTATCAGCAAAAAACAAAGGGTCTTTCAAAAACCTAAACCCTCGTTCATAAGACTGTTGATTTTTATAAGTTGTAATAATTAAGGATAAGCGGGACTATAGCCAGGACAAAAAATATTGGCAGGCTTACCAGGAGGAACAAGATGAGCAAGAAACTTAGAAACCATGACGAGGTACTGTTGGAACAGCTACAAAACCCGGAAATGGCGAAGGCGTACTTAGAGGTTGCCCTTGAAGAATATGAACAAGATGGTGAGTTGACGTTTTTTCTGGAAGCACTGCGGAATGTGGTGGAGGCGCGGTTTGGGATGACGTGTTAGTTCCGAACGCCAGTTGGCTTCGATAATACACGGGAAAGCATCAAAAAGTGATAACGCGGATTCAGTATGAGTAGTTAACATAGCACGAAGTATGTTAATTCATGTTTACAGGTTCACCTTTTCTTCTGCCAAATCTTAATATCTTTACCAACACCACTAGTAGCAATCATCTGACCATCACGACTGACAGCAAGAGATTTGACATTATCAGCATATATAGAAATGTATTTTCCGGTAGATAAATCCCAAATTTTGATAGTTCTGTCGTCACTACTACTAATTAATTTCTGTTCATCATTGCTAATTGCTAATGAATCAACATATCTTTGATGTCCTTGTAAAATTTGAATATTTCTGTAAGTCTTAGTATCCCAAACTCTAATAGTTTTGTCAGCACCTGCACTAAATAATTTTTCACCATTAGGACTAATGACGAGAAAATTTACAAAGCTTGTATGTCCATGTAGAGTCTGGATATTTTTGTAAGTATTAGTATTCCATACTTTAATAGTTTGGTCAGCACTTGCACTATATAATTTTTTTCCGTCAGGACTAATTACTAGGGAGTTTACATAACTGGTATGTCCTTGAAGAATTTTAATTTCTTTTTTGGTGTCTATGTTCCAAACTCTGATAGTTTTATCAGCTCCTGCACTGAATAATTTTTGACCATCAGGACTAATTGCTAAGGAGTTTACGTAACTATTGTATCCTGTTAATTTACTAATTAATTTGCCGTTGGATAAATTCCATATTTTTATGCTTTTATCAGCGCTAGCACTAAATAATTTTTGTCCATCACCACTAATTGCTAGGTAATTGATAAAACCTTCATGTCCTGGTAAAGTTTGGACTAACTTACCTGTATTTACATCCCAAATTTTAATATTTTTATCAATACTAGCGCTGAAAAGTTTTTGACCATCTGGACTAAATACAAGACAGTTGATGAAACAATTAACAAAACTATTGTCTTTGATAGTTTTGGTTAAAGAAATGTTTTCAGATGTTCTAATATACTTGTAATAATAAAAAATCCCGATTCCTGATATTAAGGTAAAAATTGCCAAATATATCCATTTTTTACTGGTTTTTGAGATGCTATTAGACTGTTTTTTTGTAGAATTATAAACTATTCGACTATTAAAAGATTTATGTGTAATCCTGTTTAAATTGTCTAATATTTCTTGAGTAGTTTTGTATCTAGCTACTACTTTATAGGCAATCAATTTATCAATAAAATCTCCAAATTCACCTGAAATACCGGGAGCGTGTTTTCTCCACTGCAATTCGTTATTAGATACGTCGTATATAGCGTGATGAGTTAGTTCTTGACCTGTAAGTAAATACACAAAAGTCCGACCTAAAGCATAAAAATCTGACTGAGGGACAGCTTGGCCCATTTCTTGCTCTGGTGGTGTGTAACCAGGAGAGCTAATTTTTGTCACACCTGTACCGCTAACTGCTGAAAGATATGTATATGTCATTTCCCGCGCTGTACCGAAGTCTATTAATACTAGCTCTCCATTAGAACGCATCATGATATTATCTGGTTTAATATCACGATGAAAATAATTATTTTTATGCAGTAAATGTATTACTTCTACTAATTGTTTTAACCAATTTAAAGCGAGATTTTCACTAATCGGATGATTACCCTGTTGGTGCATCCACTGCTTTAAATTTATTCCCTCAATTTTTTCCATAATAATGCAATGTACTGGCTCGGTATTTTTAGGAAAAAACTGAAAGTATCCATCTACTTCTACTTGAGGAATTCCATTATGTTTCATCGCAGCTAGTACCGCTGCTTCTTGCTGGAATAACTGAACAACTTTCGGATTATCATTGTGACTCGGTTTCAGAACTTTGAGAATCTTCGGTATAGCTCCCTCATAAGCTTCATAAATATCACCAAAGCCACTTTTGTTACTCAGTAGACGCATTACTTGATAACGTCCTTGGATTAATAATTCAGATCCACAATTGCGACATAGGCGATTATTATTATTGGCGAGGTCACTTGGCTTCGGGCATCCTGGGTTTATACAATAGCTCATAAATAAGTAGAGCAATTCTCATACACTCACTATAATTGGGCGATCGCCAAGTTCTCACGAATAATCATATTAAGAAATTCTATAGTTGTTATCTGTAATACAATTATTTATTACCTCAAATTAAATCGGGGTGATTCTGGTATTTATCAGAATCACCCCGTTTCCTAGTAGTTAAGCTCTTGATGTCGGTTTCAAAAATAACCACGCGATGAAAAAGGTGGCTGCTGTGAATAATTGCGTTAAATCTAAAGCTGATAGATACCCATCTGAAAAGGAAGCAATACTTCTATCGGTAATACCAAATACCCACAGTGAAACACCCAACAGCCAAATCCCATTCTTGAGAGTTCCTAAAAATGCTTTGCTGTCTTGTAGTTGCTGGTTACTCATGATTTCCTGTTTGGTAATGATTAGCGATCAAAGCTACTGTTGGTGAACTGTTCTTACTGAACCTCATTGCACTTGTTACATCTATATTAATAAATATTTCAGTGTCTTGACATAAATGTCATTATGTAAATATCCAATTTTGTTAAAGAAAGCACCTTTATACCTAAATTCTATACTCGATTTCAAATACATACTGTTGCAAGTTTTACCAAAAAGTAAATAAAAATTAATATTTTTGCGAAGTTAGTTCTTAAGACATAGAAAACTTGATGTCTGAAGACAAAGTGCTTATGTCTCCAGATACTGACCGTACAAGGCTTGTACCTAGTTAAATGGAAAAGAAAATCTGAAACTGATATGACTGCAATCCAGTTTGATCATCTAGCTAACCAACAGCAGTGGCAGAATGAACCTTTGCCTAATCTAGGCCTAGTTTGCATTACTTCCTCTCGTGAGGTGCGCTATCGGACAATGACTCGCACCCGTTACTTACAATTAACTGAGGAACAACGTCAAGTCGCGTTGACAGAAATATATCAAGATAATTTACAACGTTTAGTAAATGCACTGTCTTTTTGCCATCAGCACTCTATTAAGCTTTACCGTATGCCCTCTGGTTTATTTCCTCTAAGTGATATGGAAGACAATATTGGTATAAATATATTAGAGGGGATGAGTGTTGATTTAGACAAGATTGGCCGAACAGCGCTAGAAATCGGGGTAAGAATGGTGCTACACCCAGACCAATTTGTGGTGCTAAGTTCCGATTCCCCGTCTGTAGTGGACACAAGTATCAAGATTTTGGCAAATCATGCTCATACATTAGATTTATTGGGATTACCAAAATCTTCTTGGTCTTTAATGAATATCCATGGTGGAAAATCTCAACGTACAGACCAATTGGTGCAGGTAGTATCTCAATTACCGGAAAATATTAAAAGTCGTTTGACATTTGAGAATGATGAGTATGCTTACAGTGCTTCAGAAATATTAGAAGTTTGTCGGCGTACAGGTGTACCTATGGTCTTTGATGCTCATCACCATATCTGTCATGAAGATTTGGATAGTTATGAGCATCCTAGTGTAGCAGAGATGTTCTACGCCGCGCGAGAGACCTGGACTAATAAAGATTGGCAATTAGTGCATATTTCCAACGGTGAGGAATCTTTTAAAGATCGGAAACATAGTGATTTAATTAATTTTATGCCTAGCGTGTTTCGGGAAGCACCGTGGATTGAGGTGGAAGCCAAGCAAAAAGAGCAAGCGATCGCTCATTTACGATCATGGTGGGTGTGAGGGTGATGGGGGCTTGTATGGGCGGGGAAGAGCGCGTATATATTGATATAACCAGAAATACTAATGCAAAACCTCACCCATTAGGACGCAAAGTTTTTATTGGAAGTAATGAAGCGTGAAAATGTAAAGATTTTGCCATGACTTGATAGTATGACGCCATACAGACTTTATTCTTACAAAGAAGCATTTTTAAATTTTGCGAAAACCTAAAATCTTCTCCCTTTCCCGCACCCCTGTATGCCAATAGCAATAGATTTTGGTACTAGTAATACAGTTATAGCCCGGTGGAATCCTGTTACTGGACAAGCAGAAACTCTTAGTCTACCAGGTTTAACAATTCAACAAAGTCTTAATCCGCCACTGGTTCCCAGTTTGGTTTATGTTGAAGATGCATCTAGTACTAGGGTATTGGTAGGACAACAGGTACGCGATCGCGGGTTAGATTTATCCCAGGAACCACGATTTTTCCGTAATTTTAAACGTGGTATTGGTACTAATATTCAAGGCTTTCTACCTGAAATAGATGGACAAATTGTGACTTTTGAGCAAGTAGGACAATGGTTCCTAAATCAAGTAGTTCAGCAAGTGATACAACTTGAAGGTGGGTTAGATTCTTTGGTACTAACTGTTCCTGTAGATAGTTTTGAAGCTTATCGTCACTGGTTGGGAACTGTTTGTCAAGAGATTGCTGTAGAACAGATGCGGATGTTAGATGAACCTACTGCTGCTGCTTTAGGTTATGGTTTGACTGGGCAAGAAGTTTTATTAGTATTTGATTTCGGTGGTGGTACTCTCGATTTATCGCTGGTGCAGTTAGATCAAGGTTTACAAGGGAATAGCAAACCTTTAGGATTTCTGTTGAAGTGGGGAAATAAATCTTTAACTGAATCAAAACAAAAGCCTAAAATTGCTCGTGTGTTGGCAAAAGCTGGGCAAAATTTAGGTGGTTCTGATATTGATAATTGGTTGGTTGATTATTTTGCTCAAAACCAAGGATTAACGGTAAATGCTTTGACTACAAGACTTGCAGAACGAGTAAAAATTCAGTTATCAACTCAAGTTCAAGGAAGTGAAGTTTATTTTAATGATGAAACTTTTGAGAGTTATGAATTGGAGTTGAATCGAGATACTTTTGAAGATATTCTCAAACAACACTCATTTTTTGAACAGTTAGATGAACTCATGACTAGTTTACTGCAACAAGCCCGACGCCAGGGAATAGAAGTTGCTGATATTGATGCAGTGTTGTTAGTCGGAGGAACTTCTCAACTCCCAGTAGTGCAGACATGGGTGAAAAAGTATTTTGCAGAAGATAAAATTAAATGCGATCGCCCGTTTGAAGCAATAGCGCAAGGTGCTTTACAAGTTGCTCAAGGTATAGAAATCAAGGACTTTTTATACCATAGTTATGGTATCCGTTATTGGGATAGGCGTAATAAACGTCATAGTTGGCATCCTATCATTAGGGCTGGACAAGGATACCCAATGATTCAGCCAGCAGAGTTATTTTTGGGTGCTTCCCAAGAAAATCAACCTAGTATTGAGTTAATTATGGGAGAATTAGGGGCAGACACAGGAAGCACAGAAGTTTATTTTGATGGCGATCGCTTGATAACTCGTCGTCTGGGTAGTGGTGAAACTGCTGTCAAACCGCTTAACGATAAAGAAGGTGCAAGAAGCATCGCACAACTAACACCAACAGGAAATCCAGGAAGCGATCGGATCAAAGTTTTATTTTTTGTTGATGAACAACGATATTTACGTATCACCGTTGAAGATTTGTTAACGAACGAAACCCTGCTGGAAAATCAACTTGTAGCACAGTTGAGTTAGAAGAACATAAAAGGTATGACAAAAGGGTGAACAATTGTTCACCCTTCTACTTCTTACCTATGTACCACTACCATAGTTCCAATTCTTGCCCAACTGTATAACTTAGCAGCTTGTCTGACTGGTAAATTTGTACAACCATGACTTACTGGTGTGCCAAAATTATTATGCCAATAAGCACCATGAATGGCATAACCGCGATAATAATACATTGCGTAAGGCACATCAGGAATATCGTAACCTCTACCACGCATCCGGTTAAAGCGATGTTTAGCATTAATATAATACTTACCTACAGGGGTAGGAGTAGAGCGCTTCCCTGTGGACACACGGAAAGAATAAATTAGTGTTTTACCTTCCCATGCTTTTAATCGTTGTTCAGATAAGTCAATTTCAATCCAGCGTGTTCTAGATTGTTGATTAGCTTGAGCTAGGGTAAGTTTACGTTGACTTAATAATGAGTGTTGACTAATGCTCTTGGTTTCTGCCAAAGTTGATGCTGATTGAATTAACATTGCTAGCATCAACATTACACCTGTACAGTAATTTCTCCAGCGACGCATCAAAACAAACAAAGTTGAGGTTTGCATCAAGCATCACCTTTTAGGTATGAAAGTATGTAGAACTATCGCCAACTTGAGTAAAATACAGGACTTTAATCCTTGAACTGGTAGATTAACAAAGCAAATTTCTAAGGTTTTATTTTTGGAATATATACAGAGTTATTTTCTGTAAAAAATCCGACTTTCCCTGAGATTATAAATAGCCTTAGAAATACCCCTTATTGATATTCTAGTTCAAACTTGTTCAAAGTGGAGACACCCAAAAGAAGGATATTTATTGTTTAGGTAATAGGTAAAATCAACTATCGTCAGTCTTCAAACCTAATCTATCTATTAACAATTACTGGTGTTCCTACAGAAGCCCAATTAAATATCCATTTAGCATGATTAGGAGCTACATTTACACAACCGCGACTAACTGGTGTTCCAAAACTCTTATGCCAGTAGGCACCGTGGATACCGTAATTACCATCATAAAACATTGCATAAGGTACATTGGGAATATCATACCCTGGCCCCCGCATCCGCGTTTTTTTAAGCTTTACTTGAATATTAAAAACACCTGTAAGAGTTGGTGTCTTTTTTTTCCCTGAAGAGATAATCACAGCATAAGCGGGCGAATTTCCTTGCCAAGCAATTAATCTTTGTTCTGAAAGGTCTACTTGAATCCAACGTCGTTGTGATTGTTTTAACTTTTGAATTTTTTGTTTAATTATTTGGTTTTTTGGTTGAGCCAAGGCTTTATTTGTATGGATAGGAACCATAAATAATAACAGGAAAACTACAACTATCAATAGGTTGAATTCATGTAGCCATTGGGAGTCAATTAATTTTTTCATTGTAGATACACTCATATTGATTAATTTATTTTATTAGTATATAACCTACTTTCTAACATTGATTATGAACTATAAACATGAAAATCATCGAAACCGTATAAAACTATTTACACTCCTTTAGGAATCTCAATTACAAATTCCGCTCCTTGTCCTGGTGATGAGGTACAATATAATGAGCCGCCATGCCTTTCAGTAATAATTTGGTAGCTAATAGATAAGCCCATACCAGTTCCTTTCCCTACTTCTTTAGTTGTAAAGAAGGGGTCAAATAGTCGTTTCTGTACTGTGGAGGTCATTCCAGGGCCATTGTCTGCAATACGAATAATGACACGTTCATTAGCAATTTCAGTCCGGATACTAATTTTTGGCTCGTGGATATTATCTATTCCTTCTTCCAAAGCATCTATGGCATTAGTTAAAATGTTCATAAATACTTGATTAAGTTGTCCAGCGTAACATACTATTAGAGGAAGAGTACCGTATTCTCTAATGACTTTTATTGTAGAACGATCTGATTTACCTTTAAGGCGATTTTCTAGAATCATTAAAGTACTATCTATTCCTTCATGAATATCTACCTCTTTATATTCAGCTTCATCCATACGAGAAAAAATACGGAGAGAAGTAACAATTTTTTTAATGCGATCTGTACCTATTTTCATTGAAGTTAGTATTTTGGGTAAGTCAGACATTAAAAACTTTAAATCTATGAGTTCTGCTACTTCTTGAACTTCTGCTACAGGTTGGGGATAATATTTTTGATAAAGTTCAACTAAATTAAGTATTTCTTGAGTGTATTCTCTAGCATGGATAAGATTTCCATAGATAAAGTTCACCGGATTATTAATTTCGTGAGCTACTCCAGCAACAAGTTGTCCTAAGGAAGACATTTTTTCATTTTGGATCAGCTGAGCTTGAGTACGTTGTAGTGTTGTTAAGGTTTCTGCTAAATACTGAGTTTGTTGTCTTAATTGTACTTCTGCTTGGATACGCTTAATACCAACAGACATTTCATTGGCAACAAAGGCTAATTCTTCTAAAGTAGAGTTCCCTATTTCCTTTTGACTAAATATGGCAACAACTCCTACTAATTCTTGATCAACCAATAAAGGATAACCAGCAAAAGATTTTAATTTTTCCTTTCTTACCCATTCTACATTACTGACACGAGGGTCACTTTCTAAGGCATTAGTAAAATAAGGTTGATGTTGTTTTGCGATTATACCTATTTTGTATTTGCCTATAGGTACACAAATATGCTTATCGTTAATGTAAGTTTCAACTCCTGTACTTGCTTGCAATTGTAAAACGTTTTCTGCGTTATTCAGAATCCAAATACGCGCTAATGATACATCAAGATAATTTATCATTACCTCGGTACAATATTCCAACATTTTTTGCAGATCGTTATTTTTAGTTAATGTATGGTCAATTGCTGCTCGAAATGCAGCAAGACGTGCTTGTTCTTTGATTGCTTGTTCCGCAAGTTTGCGATCGCTAATATCCCGCACTACTGCTAAAATATGCAGCTGATGATTGTGAATATAGGGAGTTGCTTTGACTTCAACATCAAATAATGTACCATCTTTACGTACATCAACAGCTTCACACTTGAAAATTTCACCAGTTCTTCCAACTTCGAGATACTTGTAAAAAAGGTGATGACTATCTGGATGAACCCATGTAGCGGGTAGTAAACTCTTCATTTCTTCACGAGTATAACCATGCATCTGACAAGCAGCTAAGTTCACTTCAAGAACTTTTCCTTGCTCTAACTCAGTGACAAATATCCCATCACCCACTGCATCAAAAATACTTTGATATTGTAAATTTTTTTGTTGCAAAGCTGCTTCTGTAAATTTTTGCTGATTGATATCCCGAGCTAAACCCTGAAAGCTGATAATATTACCATCTGCGTCTTTTACTGATGAAGTACTACAAGCTAACCAATTCCAGCTACCATTTTTATGTTTTGCACGTATTTCTAATCCAGTTTGTTTAGAATCAGTTTCAATAATTAGATTCAAAAATGCTTGACAAGCTGGTAAATCTTCAGGATGAACAAATTCTATAAACGATTTTCCGATAAGTTCTTGTAATTCATATCCTAGTATATCCTTACACCTAGGAGAGACATAAGTAAATATACTGTCTAATGTGTGTTCATATATTAAGTCATTAGCTTGTTCTACATAACGACGGAATTTAGCTTCGCTCTCGATTAAAGCATTTTGAAATTGCTCGTTTTGTTGAATTACTTCTTTAGCTGCTTGACGTTGACTAATATTTTCTACTAATGAAATAATTGTTCCGTCTATCAATAAGATGTTGTGCCATTTGCAGCTAATTAGTTTGCCATCTTTTGTATAATTTTGACTAATACTACTGACTTTGCCTTGTAGTAATCCTTCAATAAATTTACCACTTTCAGGTATAATTACCTTGGATATTTGGTTTGCTTTTGCTTCACTTTTGCTATAACCAAATATTATTTCAGCCGCTGGATTCCACTCTATCACTTCTAAGGCTGTGTTCCACTCAATTACTGCTAATTCATTGAATTCCACTAGTAAAGACAGTTTTTGTTCTAACTGTGCAACACGTTGATGTAGAATTGTCAATTCTTTATAATATTGGGTGGACATAATTGTGTATATTAGTATATTTACTATTTTTTGGTGTTTATGATAAATTTTCTACATATATATGCAAGAAATTTTTATTTTATATACACCTAATATTTAGGATGCCCATGTTTATGGAAAAATAAACATATTTATTCTGATTTGCAAGTTTGAGAATGTAATATTAGCATGGGGGCAGATTTGTTCTTAGCTCAATATACACGCGGGGGCGGTTGCATTCATATTTCTCGTTTACCTAATATACACGCGGGGGCGGTTGCATTCATATTTCTCGTTTACCCAATATACACGCGGGGACGGTTGCATTCATATTTCTCGTTTACCCAATGTACACGCGGGGGCGGTTGCATTCATATTTCTCGTTTACCCAATATACACGCGGGGGCAGGTTTTGTATTGATATTTCGCTTTATCCCAATATATACGTGGGGGCGGTTGCATTCATATTTCTCGTTTACCCAATATACACGCGGGGGCAGGTTTTGTAT
>Ga0224723_1002049_pt1 | contig 11484 bp, 12 predicted proteins | sample Balambano_FR2_Me_FD_161647 | JGI IMG/M metagenome (GOLD analysis project Ga0224723, IMG submission 161647) | Freshwater sediment microbial communities from Lake Towuti, South Sulawesi, Indonesia - Balambano_FR2_MetaG | ecosystem: Environmental > Aquatic > Freshwater > Lake > Sediment | place...
GCCTTGAACTCGCCGAAATACTTCGTGATCGCCGCCGTCAGCGTCGTCTTGCCGTGATCGACATGACCGATCGTCCCGATGTTCACATGCGGTTTCGTCCGCTCAAACTTCGCCTTCGCCATCTTGGCCTCCTGAGTGTCTTGGGCGCCGCAAGCCGGCACGCGCCGCTTATGCGTATTTCTTCTGGATCTCGTCCGAGATGTTCTGCGGCACGGCATCGTAGTGGTCGAACTCCATCGAGAAGTTCGCCCGGCCGCTGGTCATGGACCGCAGGTTGTTGATGTAGCCGAACATGTTGGCCAAGGGCACGAAGGCCGAGATGACATTCGCGTTGCCGCGGCTGTCCTGGCCCTGCACCATGCCGCGCCGGCTCGTCAGGTCGCCGATCACGCCGCCGGTGTATTCCTCGGGCGTCACCACCTCGACCTTCATGATCGGCTCGAGCAGCTTGGCGCCGGCCTTTTTCAGCCCGTCGCGCATCGCCGCGCGTGCCGCGATCTCGAAGGCGAGCACGCTCGAGTCGACGTCATGGAAGGCGCCGTCCACCAGCGACACCTTGAAGTCGATCACCGGGAAGCCGGCCAGCGGCCCCGAATCCATCACCGACTTGATGCCCTTCTCGACGCCGGGGATGTATTCCTTCGGCACCGCGCCGCCGACGATCTTGGACTCAAAGGAATAGCCCTCGCCCGGCTCGGTCGGGCTGATCACCAGCTTGACTCGGGCGAACTGGCCGGTGCCGCCGGTCTGCTTCTTGTGGGTATAGTCGATCTCGGCCTCGCGGCTGATCGTCTCGCGATAGGCCACTTGCGGCGCGCCGATGTTGGCCTCGACCTTGAACTCGCGCCGCATCCGGTCGACGAGGATGTCGAGGTGCAACTCGCCCATGCCCTTCATGATCGTCTGGCCCGATTCCAGATCGGTCTCGACCCGGAACGACGGATCCTCGGCCGCCAGCCGCGCCAGCGCGATGCCCATCTTTTCCTGGTCGGCCTTCGACTTCGGCTCCACCGCGATCTCGATCACCGGCTCGGGGAAGGTCATCGTTTCCAGCACGACCTGCGCGTTCGGGTCGCAGAGCGTGTCGCCGGTCGTGGTCTCCTTCAGCCCCGCCAGCGCGATGATATCGCCGGCGAAGGCCTCCTCGATCTCTTCCCGGTTGATGGCGTGCATCATCATCATCCGGCCGACCCGCTCCCGGCGCTCCTTGGTGGAGTTCACCATCTGGTCGCCCTTCTTCAGCTGGCCCGAATAGATCCGGGTGAAGGTCAGCGAGCCGACGAAGGGGTCGTTCATGATCTTGAAGGCCAGCGCCGAGAACGGCTGCGCGTCATCGGCCGAGCGGGCGATGTTGCGCGTCTCGCTCTCGTCGCCCGGCGCGAAGCCCATGTAGGGCGGCACGTCCAAGGGGTTCGGCAGATAGTCGATCACCGCGTTCAGCATCGGCTGCACGCCCTTGTTCTTGAACGACGATCCGCAGAGGATCGGCACGAAGGCGATGGCGAGCGTGCCCTTGCGGATCAGCGCGCGCAGTTCCGCCACCGTCGGCTCGGTGCCTTCGAGGTAGGCCTCCATCGCCGCGTCATCCATCTCGACCGCCATCTCGAGCATGGTCGAGCGCATCTCGGCGGCCTGCTTGGCCAGGCTGTCGCGGATCGGCTGGCGCTTCCAGGAGGCGCCGAGGTCGTCGCCCTGCCAGACCCATTCCTCCATGGTCAGAAGGTCGATGATGCCCTCGAGCTTGTCCTCGGCGCCGATCGGCAGCTGGATCGGCATCGGCTTGGCCCCGGTGCGATCGGCGATCATCCGGACGCAGTTGAAGAAGTCGGCACCGGTCTTGTCCATCTTGTTGACGAACACGATACGCGGCACCTTGTAGCGGTCGGCCTGGCGCCAGACCGTCTCGGTCTGCGGCTCCACCCCGGCATTGCCGTCCAAGAGCACCACCGCACCGTCGAGCACGGCGAGCGAGCGTTCCACCTCGATGGTGAAATCGACGTGGCCGGGGGTGTCGATGATGTTGAAGCGGAACTTGTCGCTCTTGCCGTGCACGCCCGCGTCCTCGGTCCGCTCCCAGAAGGTCGTGGTCGCGGCCGAGGTGATGGTGATCCCGCGCTCCTGCTCCTGCTCCATCCAGTCCATCGTCGCGGCGCCGTCATGCACCTCGCCGATCTTGTGGCTCTTGCCGGTGTAATAGAGGATCCGCTCGGTCGTCGTGGTTTTCCCTGCGTCGATATGGGCGATGATCCCGAAGTTGCGGTAGCGTTCGAGGGGGTATTCGCGTGCCATGGCTTAACGATCCTAGATTGCCGTGAGCCGAAGCTCAGGAATTCCCGTCTTGCAGTTCGAGGCGGCGTTCGATGCGGTCAACCCGCGCCGCCAGCGACGCCAGGTCCGAACCGCGGTTCATGTCGCTCTGTACGAGCGCGGCGATATGACCGCGAACCACGCGCATCTCGTTCTCGAGCCGCGCAAGGCCTTCCGCAAGGCGCGCGATATCGCCCCGGATTGCCTTAAGGAGCTCGTAGAGGAGCTCGCTCGTGACAGTCTCGCCTGCCATGTTCCGTTACCAGCGGTAGTGGCTGAATGCCTTGTTGGCATCGGCCATCTTGTGGGTGTCTTCGCGCTTTTTCACCGCAGTGCCACGGTTATTGCAGGCATCCGACAGTTCGGCGGCCAGGCGCTCCTCCATCGTGTTCTCGTTGCGCTTGCGCGCCGCGATGATCAGCCAGCGGATCGCCAGCGCCTCGCGGCGCTCGGGGCGAACCTCGACCGGAACCTGGTAGGTGGCGCCGCCGACCCGGCGCGAGCGCACCTCGACCGAGGGCTTCACGTTGTCCAAGGCCTCGTGGAAGGCCTCGATCGGCTGGCGCTTCAGACGGGCCTGAACCCGTTCCAGCGCCGAATAGACGATCCCTTCGGCGACCGACTTCTTGCCGTCGATCATCAGGTTGTTCATGAACTTGGTCAGGATGCGGTCGCCATACTTGGCGTCCGGCAGGACTTCGCGTTTCTCGGCGGCGTGACGGCGGGACATCTCTTATTTCCTCACTTCGGGCGCTTGGCGCCGTATTTCGAGCGGCGTTGGCGACGGTCCTTGACGCCTTGCGTGTCGAGCACCCCGCGCAGGATATGGTAACGGACGCCCGGAAGGTCCTTGACGCGGCCGCCGCGGATCAGGACCACCGAGTGCTCCTGCAGGTTGTGCTTCTCGCCGGGGATGTAGCTGATCACCTCGAAACCGTTGGTCAGCCGCACCTTGGCCACCTTGCGCATGGCCGAGTTCGGCTTCTTCGGCGTCGTGGTGTAGACACGCGTGCAGACGCCGCGCTTCTGCGGGCATCCTTCCAGGTGCTGCGACTTCGAGCGTCGCACGTTCGCCTCCCGCGGCTTGCGGATCAGCTGTTGGATCGTCGGCATCAGGCTCGCCTTCTGTTGCAGCCCGTCCCGCATCCCTCGTCAAGGGCGGTTCCGGGGGCAGGTCTGGTCTCGCATGCCTCGCGCGTCCGCAAAGCACGAAAACCGCATGCGTCCCCTGCGCGGGGACGACGCGGTGGGCATCCAGAGGATCGGGGCGCCGGGGCCCGGATCGTGACCACTTCAAGTTCGGATTCCGCAGACCGGCTAGCCCGGTTCAGGGACCGCTCCGCAGAAGTGCGCGCTGTGTAGGGGGAGTCGCCGGGGTTGTCAACAGCCCCTGCCCCGGCCCGCGTCCTCCTCCCCCGGACGCAGCATAACGGCGAGAATGGCCGCCACGATCAGGGTGAGCAACGCCGACAGGATCACGTCGGACAGGAAATGCCGCCCCGCGGCGATGCGCTGCACCCCGACCAGAAGCGCCTGGCCGATCAGCAGAACCCGCGCCGCGCGCCGCGCCCCCGGTCCCAGCCGGTCGCGCCAGCGCCACAGGATCAGTGCCGCCGCCACCGCTAGCGCGACCGCGCCCGCCATCTCGCCGGCGGTGAAGGAGCAGTTGCGAAGGCACTGGTCGGCAAGGTCGGTCGCGCCGGTGAAGTGGCGCGCGCCGCCGAACTCGGACACATCCGCAGGGCGCGCCCGGCCCCAGCTGCGTTTCAGAACCGCCTCGACCAGCAGCCCCGGCCCGAACGCGTAGAGCGCCGCGATGAAGCCCCAGTCGGCCAGGGTGAGCCGCAGCACGGGGTGCCCGAGGCGCCAGCTTGCGGCGAGCCCGGCCAGGGCGGCCAGGACCATCGCGATCGACAGCCCCCAGACCGTGCGCCGCAACGCCTCGAACCACGCCTGCTCGCCCGCAACGAAGCCGGCGCCCGGGGTGAAGAAGATCCAGGACACGCCGAGGTCCAGCCGCGGCCAGAGCGCAAAGAAGAGAAGCACGCCGAGCGTGGCGACCGCCAGCTTCAGCGCGAGCGGCCCGGGGTCAACGGGCGGCATCGAGGCAATCCGACGCGACGAAATAGCCGTGCAGCACGACATCGCGATAGGCGCCGACGGCAGTGTCGAAGGTGATGTCCGGCGCCACGGCGCGGCCGTCGCACATCGGCGCGGTTTCGCTGACCAGAAGAACCCGTTGCCCGAGCCCGCGCGGCAGGGCATGGCGCTGCTCGAAGTAGTTCTTCGGGCGCGCCCGCGGCGGCAGCGCGTAGAAGCGCACGCCCACCCCGCCGCCGGTGTGGAACAGTTCGGCCAGTATGTCGCGCCGGTCGGCGACCACGGGCACGCCGGCGACCTCCACCTCCGACAGGATCTGCCGCGCCAGATAGACCTGGCCAGTGTAGCGCGACAGCAGCGGCTCTGCGCGCCCGAACCGCGCCTCGGGCATCAGCGTCAGCACCGGCAGGGCGATGCAGATCGCCCCGTTCACGGCAAGCGACAGCCACAGGAGCCGCGGCCGGGCGAGCAGCGCCTGCACGGCGGCAATGATCCCGCTGAAATAGGCCGACACTGCCCAGTTGGCATAGGCCCGCGACAGCACTCCCTGCAGCGTCACGACCGCGAGTGGCGGCAGCGAGAAGACCAGAAGCCGGCCCGTACCGGGCAGCCGCGCCAGCGCGGCCCAGATCAGGGCTGCGAACAGCACCGGGCCCATCACCGCGAACTGCGCCAGCAGGAACTCTGCCCCGCCGGCGAGGTGCGCGCCCGCCAGCGGCGCCGCCTCGCGCACCCAGCCGACGTTGTCGAGCGTATGCGACAGCGTGGTCAGCTGGTGCCGGAGGTTCCAGACCACGTTGGGCGCGACGATCGCGCCGAAAGCCGCGAAGAGCAGCGCGGCGTTCCGCCAGCCGACCCGGAAGGCGGGAAGCAACAGCGCGCCAAGGCCGACGCCGAGCAGGAAGTAGATGGCGGCATACTTGGCCAGGAACGCCAGACCCGCCGCCGCCCCGGCCAGAAGCGCGAAGCGCGCCGCCCCGGTCTCGGTCAGCCGCAGGTGGCACAGAAGCGCCGCCGCGAAGAACGGCGCCATGATGGTGTCGGTCGAGATCAGAAGCGAGCCGAGCGCGACCATCGGCAGCGTCACATAGCTCGCCGCCACCCAGACGGCCGCCCGCGCGCCGAGGAGCCGCGCCGCCATCGCCGCCAGGATCAGCGCCGTCGCGGCATGGAACAAGGGCCCCGGCAGCCGCACCCAGAACGGCGCATTGCTGTCGGCGAGCCAGGTCACGGACCGGATCACCCAGGCGATCAGCGGCGGCTTGGAATAGTATCCGAAGGCCAGCTCGTAGCCCCAGAGCCAGTACTGGCTTTCGTCCACGAACAGGTCGGTGCGGTTGAACCGCAACAGCACGATCCGGAGCAGGGTGATGGCGACGACGATCCAGAGGGCGCGGCGAAACCAGCCGCGCGGCTCAGCCGCCGGCATGGCGGATCAGCCACAGGTTCCGGGCATAGATCACGACGCCCATCAGCTGCCCCAGGATGAACACCGGATCCGCCCGGTAGATCGCATAGGCAAGCAGCATCACGCCGCCGCCCATCGAAAAGTACCAGAAGGCCACCGGCACCACCGACCGCCGCGCCCGTTCCGAGGCGATCCACTGCACCAGGAACCGCGCCGTGAACAGAAGCTGCCCCGCCAGCCCGAAGCCGACCCAGGCGAGCTCCACCGGCGTGTCGGCGTGGAACAGCTTCATCATCGCGTCCATCATGCCCGGCGTTCCTGTGCCTCTGGGTCTGCGGCCTCGTCGCTGCCAAGGGCCACCGGCTCGGCCCGCTTGCGCCGGCGGATCAGCCACATCACGCCCATCAGGTCGATGACGCCGACCGCGGCGCGCTGCAGGTTGGAGTAGTTCGACCGCCCGGCGCCGCGGTCGCGGTGCGACACGTCGACATGCACGACCTGCCAGCCGTCGCGCGCGAACAGCGCCGGCAGATAGCGGTGCATGTGGTCGAAATAGGGCAGCCGCAGGAAGGCGTCGCGGCGGAACGCCTTCAGCCCGCAGCCGGTGTCGCGGGTATTGTCGTGCAGAAGCCGCGCCCGGAGCCCGTTGGCGAAGCGCGAGGCCGAGCGTTTCGTCCAGGTGTCGTGCCGGTCCACCCGCTGCCCGGCCACCAGCCCGACCCGCTCCGACCCCGGCGCCAACAAGGGCGCCACCAGCTTTGGCAGTTCCTCGGGCGGGTTCTGCCCGTCGCCGTCCAGCGTGCAGACGATCGGCGCCCGCGCCGCCAGCACGCCGGAATGCACCGCCGCGCTCTGCCCGGCCGAGCGCGCGTTGCAAAGAACGCGGAGCGACGGCAGCGACGCCATCCGGTCGCGCAGCACCTGTCCGGTCTCGTCGGTCGAGCCGTCATCGACCACGATGATCTCGAACGGGTCGAACCCTTCCAGCGCCGCGCAGATGCCGTCGATCAGCACCAGGATGTTTCCGGCCTCGTTCTTGGCCGGTATGACGATGGAGAGTTTCTGCATGATCCGCCGAGCCCGCGCGCGCCCCCAGGGCATGCCCTACCTCGCCCGGCGGGGGCGCCGCAACGGCTAACCTGCGACCGGCGGGGCCCGAACCTTGTCCGGTCTGCCGCGCGCCGGCGCGCTCAGAGCACCTCGCTCACCTCCTCGATCGAGGTCTCCGCCGCCCGCTTGTCGAGCACGATCCGGCCGAGCGCCATCGCGACGATCCGTTCGCAGCAGGCGAACACATGGTGCATGTTGTGGCTGATGAAGATCGTCGTCACGCCTTGCGCCTTGAGCCCCTGCACGAAGCCGATGACCTTGGCCGTCTCCTTCACCGACAGGTGGTTGGTCGGCTCGTCGAGGATCATCACCTTCGACTTGAAATGCATCGCGCGCGCGATCGCCACGCCCTGCCGCTGGCCGCCCGACAGTTCGCCGACCAGCGCGTCGGGCGAGCGCAGGTGCAGATCCACATCGGCGATCGCGCGCACCGACTCCGCGCGCATTTTCGCCTGGTCGAGCCAGCCGAGCCCGAGGAAGCTGACGGTCAGCGGCTCGCGCCCGATGAACAGGTTCCGCGCGATCGACATGATCGGCACCATCGAGTTGTACTGGTAGATCGTCTCGATCCCGAGCGCCATCGCGTCCTTGGGGTTGCGGATGCTCACCGGGCGCCCCTCCATCAGGATCTCGCCCTCGTCCTGCCGGTGCAGTCCCGACAGGATGTTGATCAGCGTCGATTTGCCGGCGCCGTTGTCGCCGACAAGGCCGAGCGCCTCGCCCGGCGCGACCTCGAGCGACACGCCCTTCAGCGCGTGGACGCCCGAATACCACTTGTGCAGGTTCCTGACCTCGATGATCGGTCCGGTCATTTGCGTTCGGTCTCCACCTTCATGCTGCGGCCGCGGCGGCGCAGCCAGGCGTTGCCCACCACGGCGAAGATGGTCAGCGCGCCGATCGCGAACTGGAACCAGCTGGCGTCGATCTGGCTCATCACCATGCCGTTGTCCATCAGGCGGATGATGGTGGCGCCGATCAGCCCGCCCAGGATCGACCCGATCCCGCCCATCAGCGCGGTGCCCCCGATCACCGCCGCGGCGACCGCCTGCAGCTCCATCCCCATCCCCATCGAGGGCAGGAAGGAGTTGAGCCGGAGCGCCTGGATCATGCCGGCGAACCCCGCCAGCACCGAGCAGATCACGAAGCAGATGATCTTGACGCGCCCCGTGGGGATGCCCATCGCCTGTGCCGCCGGAAGGTGTCCGCCGGTGGCCCGCACCCAGTTGCCGAAATTGGTGCGCGACAAGAGCAGCGACATCAGGATCGCGATGCCGAGGAACCACAGCACCGAGGCGCGCACGAAGCCGCCCGCGTCGACGAAGCCCGCGAACAGCCAGGACGGCACCTCGCCCGGCCGGATCCGCGGCGGAAAGCCGCCCGAGACCACCACTGTCAGGGACCGCGCCATGAACATCATGCCTAGCGTCGTGATGAACGACGGGATGTCGAAGCGGATGGTGATCCAGCCGTTGACGAAGCCGATCGCGGCGCAAAGGAGGAGGCCGGCGAACATCGCCGGCCAGAACGGCACGCCGCCCACGAACAGGACCGCCATCGTCATCGGCATCAGCGCGAACACCGAGCCGACCGACAGGTCGAACTCGCCGCAGATCATCAGCAGCGTCACGCCGATCGCGACCAGCGCCGTCTCGGGCAGGAGCCCGAGGATGCCGCGCAGGTTGTTGGTCGACAGGAACACGCCGTCGGACCGGATCTGGAACAGGACGACCATGACCACCAGCAGCATCAGGCCGGCGAGTTCCGGCTTTTCGAGGGCGAGCTTGACGATGCGGCGCATCTTTGGGGGCGGCTCCGTGCCTTGGGGAAGGTCCGGGACGCGGGGGACCCGCGCCCCGGTCGAGGACAGGGCCGGTGCCGCGCCTCAGCGCAGCCCGGCCTCGGACAGTTCGCGCACCGCCGGCACGTCATCGGGATAGACCAGCGCCTCGCCGGTGTTGATGTCGGTCGGGGCCAGCCCGACGTTGACCGCCTGATACACCATCATCACCGGCATGAAGCCCTGCATGAACGGCTGCTGGTCCACCTGCACCTGGATGTAGCCGGCCTCCATCTCGTCCAGCACCACCGGCACCAGGTCGAAGCCGCCGAGCAGCACCTGCCCGGGCGGGATGCCGCGGTCGCGCAGCACGCCGGCGACGCCGGCATGCCAGAAGCCGGTGTCGAAATAGGCGTTGGTGTTGGGATTGGCGGCGAGGTAGGCGCCAACCCGGTCGGCCACCACGGCAAGGTCGAGGCCGGAGTCGATCTTCTCGTAGGTGATCTCGCGGCCGGGGTTGGCGGCGATGTATTCGTCCAGGAAGTTGGTGATCCCGAGCGCGCGCTGTTCCGACCAGTTCTGGCCCGGGCCGGACACGCCGACCAGGACGTGCAGCGGCCCCTCGGCCGGGAAGTTGGCCGACTGCGCCTGGGCCAGGCCATAGCCGGCAGGGATGAAGCCCTGGCCGACGAAGGCCTGCCGGGCATTGCCGGCGGCCCCTTCCAGATCGTCCACGTTCGACGAGATCACGATGATCCCGGCATCCCGCGCGCGCTGGATGACCTCGTCGAAGGCGGTGTTGTCGACGATCGAGGTGATCAGCGCGTCGGGCTGGCGCGCCAGCGCCGCCTCGATGTTGGCCACCTGCTCGGGGATCGAGCCGTCGGTCTGCACATAGACCATCTGGCAGTTGGCGCCGACCTTGCCGCAGGCATCCTCGTAGCCCTTCTGGACCGCCTGCCAGAAGGTGTTCGACGCCCCGGAATGGACGGTGAACACGATGTCCAGCGGGTCCTGCGCCAGCGCCGCGGCCGGGGCCGCCGAGATCAGGGCGGCGATCGCCCATCCCTTGAGTTTCGTCATGTCAAGCTCCTCCCATGTGAAGCGGTTTGCGGTCCTCGTCAGACCGTCGTCGCGTCGGAGATCCGGCGCGTGGTGGTGAAGGCGCGGTCGAGGTCGGGGGCCAGGTCGAGCCCGAGCCCCGGTCCGGGGGGCACCGTTATCATCCCGCCCCGGACCTCCGGCAGGGCGGTCACCAGGTCACGATACCATGTGCGGTAGAAGGCGCGCACGCTTTCCTGCACCAGCGCGTTCGGCGCATTGAGCGCGAGATGGGTCGAGGCGCAGAGCACCACCGGCCCGGTGCAGTCATGCGGCGCCACCGGCAGGTGCCAGGCCTCGGCCATCGCGGCGATCTTGCGCGCCTCGGAAATGCCGCCGCACCAGCTGAGGTCCAGCATCACCACCCCCGCCACCCCGGTTTCCAGGAGGTCGCGGAACCCCCACCGCGTCGCCAGCGTCTCGGAGGCGCAGATCGGCGCGGTCGAGGCTTCGGCATAGCGGCGCAGGCTCGGCAGGCTGTCGATGCGGATCGGATCCTCGTGCCAGTAGGTGCCATAGGGCGCGAGCGCCCGGGCGATCCGCATCGCCGGCAAGAGCTGCCACAGCGAGTGGAACTCGACCATGATGTCCATCCGGTCGCCCACGGCGCGACGAATTTTCTCGATGGGCTCCAGCCCGCGGCGCAGCTCGGCGGCCGAGATGTCCTGCCCGCGCGCGGTCTCGGCGGCGGCGTCGAAGGGCCAGATCTTCATCGCCGTGATCCCTTCGTCCAGCAGCGAATGGGCAAGCTCGTCGGCGGCGGTCAGGAAGGCGTTCAGGTCGTCATGGGCCGGCTCCGCCCCCAGCCCGAAATTGGCGGTGGTCTGGCCGGCGGTCGAGCGGATGTAGCCGCTGCCGGCGCAGGTGTTGTAGGTGCGGATCGCCGGCCGGGTGAAGCCGCCCAGAAGCTGTGCGATCGGCTGGCCGGTGGCCTTGCCGAACAGGTCCCACAGCGCGATGTCGAAGGCCGAATTGCCGCGCACCTCGGCGCCCGAGGAGCGGAAGCCGACATAGCCGACCAGATCCGCCGCCAGCCGGTCGATCTGCAGCGGGTCGCGGCCGATCACCCGTGGCGCCAGCGTCTCGTGCACATGCGCCTCGACCGTCGCCGCGCCGAAGAAGGTCTCGCCGAGGCCGCACAGGCCGTCGTCGGAGTGGACCAGAATCCAGATCAGGTTCGGGCGCTCGGCGATGCGGACGGTTTCGAGCGCGGTGATCTTCATCATTCAGGACAGCCCGGCCTGCACGAGCGCGCCGACGCTTTCGTCGAAGTGCTGCGCCATCGCGGCGGCGGCGCGCAGCGGATCGCCCGCGGCGACGGCTCCGGCGATCTCCTCATGGGTCGCGATCATGGTCTCGTGCGCGGCCGGCGTGGTGCGGCTTTTCCAGCCGACCGGCCAGGTCTGGCGGGTGATGCCCTGGAAGGCGCCGACGATCAGCGCGAAGACGGGGTTCTTCGAGGCCGCCGCCAGGGCGCGGTGGAAGGCGAGGTCCCGCTCCATCAGCGCATCGGGATCGCCGAGCGCCGCCCGCATCGCCGATGCCAGCCCGAGGATCGCCGCCGCCTCCGCCTCGGTCCGGCGGATCGCGGCGAGCGTCACGATCCGGGTCTCGATGGTGCGCCGCACGTCATAGATCTGCTGGATGCTGATCTGCTGGGTCAGCACGCCATGCTCGATCA
>Ga0224723_1002051_pt1 | contig 11472 bp, 12 predicted proteins | sample Balambano_FR2_Me_FD_161647 | JGI IMG/M metagenome (GOLD analysis project Ga0224723, IMG submission 161647) | Freshwater sediment microbial communities from Lake Towuti, South Sulawesi, Indonesia - Balambano_FR2_MetaG | ecosystem: Environmental > Aquatic > Freshwater > Lake > Sediment | place...
CCATCTGCCCGTTTTGCAGGTTTAGGTAACAAAGGTTCTACCACTGCCCATTGTTCATCTGTAAGGTCCATTCGCTCGCTCCCATTTGGGTTTGAGCGCTAGTCTACCATTTTTGAGATAACTTCTAATTCTATTGATGCTTTACTAACAAAACAGTGCTTATTGCGTGGTATTGACCCTAAGTCAAAAGAAGCACCAGATTCTATGCAGAAAGCTGTGGAACTTTTTTATAAAATTAAAAATGGTGACTTTAGTGAAGTGTCTGCACCTAACAGACGCCAAATTGCAGAAGACATTCAGATTATAGCAACAGGGGATATTAGTTCGCCTAATATTACTATTTACGATAACGGGGAGGGTCAATTTCCTGATGAATTTAAAAATACCTTTTTATCATTACTTCATGGAAACAAAACTAGTATTCAGTTTGTTCAAGGAAAATATAATATGGGGTCTACTGGAGCCGTAGTGTTTTGTGGCAAGCATTGTTATCAACTGATTGCTTCTAAGCGGCAAGACAAACTTACTTTACCTTCAAAAATTAACCCTTTTGGTTTTACTTTAATAAGAAGGCATCCGCTAAATCAAGAAGAAGAATATACCTTACGCAGTTCATGGTATGAATATTTCACAATTTCAGGGCAAATTCCTCAATTTACAATTTCTGAATTAGATTTAGGCTTAAAAGACCGTAAATTTATCGGTGGATCAGTAATTAAAATGTATAGTTATCAATTGCCAAGAGGAGTTCGTTCAGTTATAACATTAGCCCTTTGGCGAGAATTAAATCAATTACTTTATCACCCCGCATTGCCATTCATTGTCTATGAAACCCGAGAAGAATATAAAGGATATTCTGATAAACTTGTTTTAGGAAATAAAACACGTATTTTTATAGATGAGCGTGAAAAAAAAGAACGCGATGTATTAACTTTTTCTATCAATACTAAAGAAATAGGTTTAGTGAATATTGAGGTAGCAATATTTAAATCTGATGTTAAACAGCAAGAATACATTGGGGAAAAATCAGTTGTATTTACAATAAATGGACAGGCGCAAGGTTGGTTACCGCGTAAATTTATCTCACAAGAACTTGGTTTTTCTATGCTACGTGACACTATGCTTATTAACGTAGATTGTACGAATACTTTGACTTCATTTCGCCAATATCTGATGATGGCTTCCCGTGATAGGCTGAAAGAAAGCGAAAATACAGAGATTCTTAAAGAGAAAGTTATTGAAGTCTTGAAATCAAATGAGACCTTACGGGATTTAAATCAAAAACGTAAAAATCAATTGATGCATGAAAGTGGTGAAGACCGTAAGGCTCTTGAAAAAATCTTGTCAAATGTTCCAATAGATAAAGATTTACTGGAACTATTAAAGAAAAATGGTGACTTTTCTTTTCTGAAAAAAAGTGGGTCAAGTTTTGAAGAGGGTAACAACAATCTTAAAAAAGATGACCAAAATAAACCACGTTCATCAAAAAGGTTTCCATCAATTTTCAAAATAGACATAAAACAAGAAGATAATGGTAAGAAGGTAAAGAGCATTCCACTTAATGGAAAAGGAATAATTAAATTTGAAACAGATGTTGTAGATGAATACCTTTTTCGACCGGATGAAAAAGGTGATTTACATCTTCAGATATTAAACATTAAGAAGAATGATAATCCACCAACCCCACCACATCCTCATCCCCCAAGACCAACACAAGTAGAAGATATTATTGATGTAACTCGTGAGGGACCTTCTAATGGAGTTATTAGAATTACATTTGAGCCCAAAAATGAACTTTCAGTGGGCGATGAGGTAGAAATGTCAGCTAGATTAACATCGCCTAACGGTGACCTAGAGAGCATTTTCTGGGTAAAAATTGTCGAACCACAAAAAGAAGAAAAAAAACAAGAGAAAAAGCTTAATCATCCTGCTCTTCCACAACTTATCCGTGTTTTTGAAAAACCTGAGAATCCTGATGAGAAATCATGGAAGGAATACAATTTTACTGGAGATGACGTAATAAAAATTATTACGTCAAGTGAAGGTATGGAAGGAAATTTATTAGAAGGAATAGCAGTTAATATGGATTCGTTTGTGATTAAGCGATATATTTCACGTAATCGAATTAAGAGCCAAGAACAAATAAAACAGGTAAGAGATAAATATTGCATGAATTCTTATTTACACGGTATGTTCCTTTACGCAATTTTGGATAAGGTAAATAAATCGGACAATTATAATTTGGAACTTGAAACTGCCGATTATGTGAAAGATATATTCAAGCCATACAGTTCTGTATTACTGTCGTTAGACACAAATGATGCTATTCTTTCGTCACTAAATGATGATTAAACGGTAAGATAATTACGAAATCGGCTCGAATGTTCCATCTAAATGTAAATAAAAAGTTTCGACTTTTAAGTGTGGAAATAAAGCTTTGATTTTATTTTGTGAATCTTGTAAATCATGTTTGTGACGTTTATAGGTTCCGTCTTTCCCATAGGCTCGGCAATCTTCGTGGTTGATTAAGCAAACGGTCTCAATGGTATGAATCTGTACTGCTAATTGCACATACTTCAAAACCATTTCATAATCATGTACACTGCCTGCTAATGAAATGATATCGAAATTATCATATCCAAAACGGACAGTAATCCATGGTTGGATAAATTTTTGTAAACGATAATCCATGCAATGGACGACGAGTGCATCACAATGAATTGGGGGGAGTGGTTGTTTTGTCATAATCTCCTTTTTGTACTGCAATATTTATATTGCAAGTGAATAGCGAAATAAATTTCGCTGTACTTTTATAAAACCTCACCGACATTTCTTTTCAAAAATTTTCCATCCCCACGTTTGCCTTTCCATTCATTTCCATCCACAATTAATTTACCGCGCAGAAAAACTTTTTCGGGGTAGCCTGTCAATTCCCAGCCTTCGTATAAATTATAGTCTGTGCGTTGATGTGACATTGCCAAGCCATATTTCACTTTTTTATTTTCATCCCAAATGACTATATCAGCATCAGCGCCTTCTATCAATGCGCCTTTTTGCGGATACAAACCAAAAATTTTTGCAGGGTTGGTAGAAGTGTACGCGACGAATTGATTCTTCGTTATCTTTCCCGTATTCACGCCAGTCGTCCACAAAATTGGCATACGGTCTTGAATGCCCGGCAAACCATTTGGGATTTTTGTGAAATCATCTTTGCCTAATTCTTTGCCTGCAATTGCAATTTCTTTGCCTTCATACATAATTGGTTTTGTGCCATCAAAATAAAATGGGCAATGGTCAGTGCCAACGGTTTGCAAAATATTTTCGCTCAAGCCTTCCCATAATCTTTCATTATCTACTTTTGTTCGCATGGGCGGAGAACAAATCCATTTTGCACCATCAGGTTGACGTAAATTATCAATCGTGAAAAATAAATATTGTGGGCAAGTTTCGCCCATCACTTTGACTCCCCGTTCGCGCATGTATTTGAGCATATCCACTTCTCCGCCCATGTTCATGTGAACGATATAAACCGACGCTTCTGTTTCTAACGCCATGCCTGCTACACGGAGTGTGGCATCTACTGCGCCCCAGCCTGGTCGAGTCAATGCATGATATTCAGGTGACTTGTGACCTACTTCTAAAGCTTCATTAACTAAAGTTTCGATCACATCTCCATTTTCACAATGCGCCATAACTAACATTCCATTATCTCTGGCGATTCGCAATGCTTTGAAAATACTGCCATCATCAAGTCTTAATCGCCCGTTATAGGCTGTGAAAACTTTTAGTGTTTGGATTCCCATTTTCATTAATGATGGAATTTTTTTGGCTATCTTTTCATTGAACTGAGTCAAGTTCATGTGAAAGGAATAATCAATGGCGGCTTTTTCGGCTTTCTTCATCCATACATCTACAGAGTGAGCAAAGCCTTCATTTTCGAGGACAACAAAATCCATGCAGGTGGTTGTGCCACCAAATGCGGCCGCTTTGTGACCAGTGTAATGGTCATCGGATGAGACGGTATTAAACATGGGTAAATCTAAATGCACATGCGGGTCAACTCCGCCGGGCAGAATCAGTTTCCCCGAAGCATCAATTTGAAGGTCAGAATCAATTTCAAGGTCGGGGGCGAGGCGCGTGATTTTTTCGTCTTCAATCAAAATATCAGATTGAAAAGTGTCGGTTGCCGTTACACATATTCCATTCTTGATTAAGGTCTTCATAGTTTTATTGTATACCGGAGTGCGTCGCGCAGAAAGGTGTAGATTTTCTTAGGGTACAAGGCGCGACGCACTTTTTAAGGGATGATATAATTTTCACGATGAATCCAAAAAGATTTTTTATTTTATCTGTATTAATTGCTTTGTTGATGTTTGGGTTGTGGTTGCCCGCCAACGCCGCACCGAGTTTGCAACAACAAGTTGGCACGCCCACGCCCGGTGCGGATGGGCGCATTATTTATATTGTGCAACCCGGTGATACTTGTACGCGCGTTTCTTTATTGACAGGGATTTCTGTTGACCAATTGCGTCAATTAAATTCACGCTTGGATGAAAATTGTACGTTGGTAGAAGGTGAAGAGTTATTGATTGGGATTGTGTCTCCTGCTACCGAAACCCCTCAACCTGTTATTGAATTGGGCACACCTACAGTTACACCGACACCATTAGCAGGTACTACCGAAGTGTGTGTGTTGTTATTTAATGATGCAAATGGTAATGCTATGCGTGAAGATACCGAACCTGCTGTGGCGGGTGGGGCTGTTAGTTTGACAGAAAATAATGGAGAATATTCCGGCTCGCAAGAAACATTCGTCCCTGCTGACCCGTTGGTGTATCAAGGAATATGTTTTACAGATATTCCAGAAGGCTCGTATAACATTTCTGTTGGTATTCCTGCGGGTTGGAATCCAACAATGAGTATGGACTCTTCAATAGAAGTAAACGCTGGTGATATTGCGTTTGTGGCGTTTGGGATTCAATCGCAACAAGAAGTGTTAGACCCGACCACTTCAGAAGAAGGTGATAGCGGTGGTGGACAGAATACGATTCTCGGTATCGTTGGAGGTTTGCTTTTATTGGGCGGTATAGGGTTAGGCTATTATGCTTGGCGCACAAGCAGACCGGAAAGCAAACTTTCTGGCGGCGGGTATTTGCGAAAATAAAAAATAGAGCGAGATTAATCTCGCTCTATTTTTTTAATTTGAATGTCTTTCTATGAATGGGGGAGTGACCCAATTGTTTTATTTTTTTTCGATGTAGTAATGTTCCATAGCCTTTGTGGCGTGAAAAGTGATATTCAGAAAATTGTTCTGCTAAGTTAATCATCATTTCGTCACGCGCAGTTTTTGCAAGGATAGAGGCACTGGCAATGCTCAAAGATTTTTGGTCACCTTTGACGATGGCAGTTTGTGGAATATCTAATTCAGGAAGTTCGAGTCGAAAATCAGTCAATAAAAAATCTGGGATGAATTTCATCGCCTCAATTGCTCGACTGGCGGCGAGTCGGGTCGCGGGAACGATTCCTAGCCTGTCAATTTCTTCGGCTGTGGAAAAACCAATTCCCCAAGCCAATGCACTTTCTTTGATTTGTGAAATTAACTGGTTGCGTTGATTTGCCGATAATTGTTTTGAATCGCGCACGCCATGGAAACGCTTCAATAATGCTCGCTCTTGCAAGGTCTGTGACCTTGCAGATTCGGCGGTCACAGACCGCCTGCTAGCAATACAAGGCAATATCACTGCCCCCACACAAACAGGTCCAGCCAGTGCGCCACGCCCGGCTTCATCTAGCCCGGCGATGAAGTTGTAGGTTGACCACAATTTTTTTTCATAAGTCAAATCAGGTTTTGAAATCATACTTGCCGCGTATAGCGTTGAGATGAATCACGAAGATATCGCTTATCATTTTAAGCGCATCACGAATGGCGTTCACTTTACTGTCTGCAAAGAAATACCAATCAATGGGAATTTCTTTGATGCGTAAATTTTTTCGGCGAGCCAAATATAAAATTTCAATATCAAAAGACCAACCTGTTAATGTCTGCTGGCGGAATAAATCCTCAGCCACTTGTGCGCGAAAACATTTGAATCCGCATTGCGTATCTTGAAAACCTGAAAGAATGAATAAACGAATGATGAGATTAATCGCTCGTCCACCAAAATGACGATACGAAGGTTCGTTGTAACGAACTGCACCGAGTGCTTCACGTGAACCGATAGCAATATCAAAGTCTGTAAGTTGTGGCGGAATAAATTTTGCTACTTCTTCAATCGGCATAGAAAGGTCGGCATCACAAATGAAGCGATATTCGCCTTTGGCTTCTAACATGCCACGTTGTACGGCATTACCTTTTCCACGTTGTTGTTCTTGTAAGATAATTACACTTGAGTTGGTTTGTGCAAATTCTTTTGCCACTTCAAATGTACGGTCTGAACTTGCATTTTCAACAACAATTATTTCAAAAGAATAATTTTGCTTTTTTAGAAATTCTAAAACTTGCTCCAATGTGCGGGGCAGGCGGTTTTCTTCGTTATAAGCAGGGATGATGACAGAAAGAAACGGTGTGTTCAATTTAATTTAAGAAAAACAAGACGTAAGCCCCTGCCGCAACCACACAACACTCAATGATACCCATAACAATTAGTAAGAGAATCTGAGTTCTGTTTAATTTAGCTGACTTTTTAGGCGCAGATTTAGGAAGTGGGCGTGCCGGACTAGATTCACGCAGTTGGTTTGGAACCGCATTGCCTTGTGCTGAGGCGTTGAAAATGGCTTGGGCACGAGAGGCAGGTGTCCCGTCGGTTAAAGAAGCGTCGGCACTTTCATCTATTGGTGGTTTGGGGTTTACAATTCTATCTGCCAGCGCATAAACATTTTCTGGGCGCATGATAGGACGTTCTTGTAACAAGGAGGTAGCAAATGTTTTGATGGCATCACTTCGCAACACACGCGCAATTGGGCGCAATGAATCAATTTGTGCGCCGGGGTCGCTAGCGATTAATACTGCCTCCACTGGCACATCTACATGAATATTATTTTTTTCAAGATACCTTTGAAAAGCACGTGTGAGTTTTGCAACTAAATCTAAAAGATTTCTGCGTTCTGGCACTGGGCTACCATTATTGATGAGACGATTCCATTCAGAACCAACCGCTTCAAAATGACCTTTAACTGGTGTTGCCAAAATAACAGAAATGCTTCCTTGCCCAATTAAAATCATCGGAATCAAAATGGGGCTATCAGGCAAAGGAAAATTGCGAATTAACACAAATCCCTTTTCAATTAATTTATCTAATTGCCCCATAACAACCTTTTGCGCTTCAAGTTCTGGATACCAATTAAACCCATATTTCAATGTACCTTGAATACGGGCGATGAAATTAACATTTCCACCTTCATCTTGAAGCGGGGTTTTATCTATAATTCTCATAACGATTTAAAAAAACGGAACATTTTCCAATTCATCACGTTTTGCATTTTCATTGGTAGCAATGTATTCATGTCCGTTTTCTTGCACAAGTATAACGGGCTTTTGAGTGCTAAAGGTACTGGCTAAAAAGTCTTGCCGAGAACCAGTTACAAACTTCTTCCCTTTTTTTAGTCGTTCTAACAAAGTTTTTCGGTCTAGCATAACCCAGTCTGAAAATGTAAAACCGCGCCGTTCATAAGCACGCACAAATTGGATTTGACCATTCTTAAAACGAGCCGCTTCGATTAAGCCATCAATTTTCTTTGCCATTGTTTTCCTCTTTATGGTTATATTTTAACACAAGCATTAAATGAAAAAGACACAATCACGAAAATGTAATTTCATGAGCTGTGCCTTTAAATCTGTCGGGGCGAGAGGATTTGTACCATCCCCTCAATGGGGAAACCTACGACCAAAATCATTTCGTTGAAACATTTGTCGGGGCGAGAGGATTCGAACCTCCGACCCCTTGCTCCCAAAGCAAGTGCGCTAGCCGGACTGCGCTACGCCCCGAAACGTATCAAGCCCGCCGAGTATAATGCGAAGGATGAATATACGTCAAGCAAAATTTCTTTTGATATTTACCTCGCTTCTTCTCTTAATTTCAGCCTGTTCCACCTCCCCAGAAATTACTTTAACCCCAACATTCACCTCGCCACCACCAACATCCACTTCAACATTTACACCCAGCCCCATCCCACCGACGTTTACACCAACTCCGCTAGGCTGTTTAACTCAACCCGGCGAAATTAAATTAGATGTTGTTGCAACTACAAATCCGCCGCAAGAATTTTTGATTTATCTTCCGCCTTGTTATAACCAATTGACCGAAAATAAATATCCAGTTATATATTTACTGCACGGACAAACCTACACTCAAGACCAATGGGTAAGGCTTGGTGCTCCACAAATTGCAGATAGATTGATTCACTCTGGAGAAAGTATTCCTTTTATCATTGTCTTTCCAGATGATAGATTCTGGAATTTACCCGCCGGAGCAGGTTTTGGAGATAGATTGATTAATTATCTCATTCCTTATGTAGATGCAAACTATCGTACCATTCCAGAAACACAATATCGTTTGCTAGGCGGGTTGTCTCGCGGTGGCGGCTGGACAATACAACTTGGTTTGCAATATCCAAACTTGTTTGGCTCATTGGGTTTACATTCGCCCGCTATCTTCAAAGACGGTTCTGCTTCCATAGAAAAAATAATTCAAAATATTCCTGAAGAATCTCGTCCGCGCTTGTGGATGGATGTAGGCGACAATGACCGAGAACTCGAAAGTATTTTGGTGTTTGAAGAAATTCTTACACGCAATGGTTATATACATGAAACCCATTTTTATGCAGGCACACATTCAGAAGAATACTGGTCAGCGCATGTGGAGGAATATATAAGATGGTATGTGAGTGCTTGGGTAGAAAATCCGTAAGATATAATTTTATAAATAAAAAGAGTGCGTCGCACCCAACAAGTGAAGATTAGTCTTGTGGTTAAAGTGCGACGCACCCTGTTGAATAGGAGATTGAATGAACATTTTTGTAACAGGTGGGGCTGGGTACATTGGCTCTGCCACAGCAGAAGCATTAATCAAAGCAGGGAACAAGGTCACAGTGTATGATTCGCTGGTGACGGGGCATCAAGCCGCAGTTCCGAAAGAGGCGGAATTTATCCATGCTTCATTAGATGATAGCCACGCATTGGCAGAATCTTTAACATCTAAAAAATATGATGCAGTCATGCACTTTGCGGCATTCATTGAAGCGGGCGAAAGCATGAAAGAGCCTGGAAAATTTTTCAGAAATAATTTTACAAACTCATTAAGTTTGATGGAAACCGCTGTAAAAGCAGGCGTGAAAAAATTTGTGTTTTCATCTACGGCGGCGGTGTATCAATCGAGCGAAGAACCATTGACGGAAGATTCACCAATTGCACCAACGAATGTTTATGGTCATACAAAATTGATGACCGAACAAACGCTTGAATGGTATCGCAGTATTCATGGTTTGCATTTTGCGGCGTTGCGATATTTCAATGCGTGTGGTGCATTGCCTGGGCGCGGCGAAGCGCATCAACCTGAATCGCATTTGATTCCGCGTGTGTTGCAAATTGCATTGGGTCAAGCGGAGTCGGCAACCATTTATGGAACGGATTATCCAACACCTGATGGCACTTGCATTCGTGATTACATTCATATTGCGGATTTGGTTTCGGCACATACATTGGCATTGAATGCTTTGGATAAAAAAGATAAATTGATTTATAACGTGGGAAGTGGCAACGGCTTTTCGGTTCGCGACGTGATTGAAACTGCTCGCCGAGTTACACATCATCCTATCCCCAGCATAGACGCTGCGCGCCGCCCAGGTGACTCGGCTCGTTTGGTAGCATCACCAAAAAAGATTATGTCTGAATTGGGTTGGAAACCGCAACATACAAATTTACAAGATATTTTGTCGAGCGCGTGGGAATGGCATAAATCAAACCCACATGGGTATAAATAAATAGATTTCTTAAAACATGACAGGTTTCCATAGAACCATAATAATCAGAATCCTTTTTCATTCAAAGGAGTTTGATTAAAAAGTTACTTGATGAAACCTGTCATGTTTTTTTGCTATAAATATCTTGCTTCCATCTTATCTACTGCATCTTTTGCTTCTGCCAAACCTACTTTGAAAATTTCGTGATAGATTTTTATTGCTTTGATTTTGTTGCCCTTTTTTATCAAATCAATAATTTCTTTATTCTTTTCTTCAGGAGAGTCTGAATATTCAATACGCAAATGGTCGTAGATGAATTTCAAACGGTCTTCTAATTCTTTAACACGCGCACGTAATTGGATTAAATCAAATTCTGTGGACATTTTTTCTCCATTTATCTTTCACATCTGAATCTGGCTAACGCTTCATCAAATAAGGGGCGAGCGGATTCTGCGTTGGGGACATATACTTTCCATGCGAAGACTCTATCTCCGCACGTCCACGCGGCTACTCCGCCAAAGGGTAAAGCCGGTGTTGCAATTGTAGTGATGGAATCATAAATTACATTCATATCACGAACAAGGAAGACATCTCTGGTGCCAGAGGCAGTATCAATTTGTTCATCTACTATGGTGTCGAGTAAAAAATTAGGGTCAGCAGTGCCGGGGGATATTTGCCACATAGCCTGAATGAATAGGCTGGCATTGAATGCGGCTAATAACCCTTGACTATATGAACTTGGCGAGGATGGATTTTGTTGAGCGGAAACATCAAAAAAGGCAACGTCTATTGGATGACCGATGCAGAATTGATATTCGCAAAATAAACCTGCCAAACTAAAAGGTGTAGGTGATGGAAATGGTGTAGAAAATGGAACGGCGGTAGGAACAGGCATTGCGGCAATTGTGGCGGCAACGGCTTGTTGAATTTGTAATTCTGGGCTGGGAGTTGATGTCCGCGAGCAAGATGTTGATAAAAACAGAAGCAGGCATAAGGTCAAGAAAAGAGGCGTTTTGTTTTTCATCCTGAAAATTATACTAAACAAAAAAGACTCGCTCCATAGAGCGAGTCTTTTTTGTTTGGAGTCAGCCAGCTTGCTGGCGAAGTTACAGGAGCAAGCTCCTTGATTCCATATTAATGTCCGCCACCTGTTGTGATGTCACCATTGTAAATTTCAGGGTCTGCTTCACCTGTAACTTTTAGCACGCCCCATGCGCCTCGGTCCACTCTGGCAAGGGCATGGTCAACGAGGATGTAATTGCCAGGGTATTCAAGTTTGAATTCGACCATGACTGCACCACCAGCAGGAACCAGTGTGGTTTGAAGACCTTCTGCGGGTGTCGTCACCAAGTCTCCCTCACGATAGGTGCGGTCAAAAATTTCACCAATCACATGAAAACTTGAAATCAAGTTCACGCCACCATTGCCGACGAAAAAGCGAACTGTGTCACCAACTTCGGCTTCCATATTATTCATCAATGCACCTGTTTTGCCATTGAAAACAATATATTGTGG
>Ga0224723_1002052_pt1 | contig 11468 bp, 10 predicted proteins | sample Balambano_FR2_Me_FD_161647 | JGI IMG/M metagenome (GOLD analysis project Ga0224723, IMG submission 161647) | Freshwater sediment microbial communities from Lake Towuti, South Sulawesi, Indonesia - Balambano_FR2_MetaG | ecosystem: Environmental > Aquatic > Freshwater > Lake > Sediment | place...
TATAAGTTAACCTAAATAAGGTTTTTCAGCCTTTTTACCGAAAAGTTCGTGCCAGGAAATAACATCCAGAGGTTCAAAATCCTTGCAGCCCTCACCCCATTCCCCTCTCCCAAACTTGGGAGAGGGGAATGGGGTGAGGGGTCTTTTTCTATTTGACTAGCCTCTAGATTGGCTCTGTAGGCTTTTTCAGCAAGCCCTAGTTAGATACACCAACTACATCTTAGTAATGTAAAGCTGATGAATACAATTACACTAATTATTGATGGTGGAGGAAAAGAATATTACATCGCCAAGCTAGGGCAGATTTATCCTGATATTTGTATCCAAGTTACCTCGCAGCAAAGTATAGTTTCTCAATTGAATAGTATACAAACTGATATCATCGGCTACATACCGGAAAAAGCTAATCCCATACCTAGAATACCAGAAGTTACTAACCCTTTCTTAGCTGTTTGTCCTCCCGATGCAATTCTACCTACTGAAACAGCAAAAGAAATTCAGGTAGATGCACTTGCTTGGATGGCATCGATGAGTATTATTAAGTTGATACAGTCAGAATTAAGTAAGTTAAAAAATTGGACAGTTCTAGAAATTGCTAACATTTTAGAAAGTAAGGATATTCCTTTTTATTGGAGTGGATTTCCAGCAAAAAGTCAGAATAAAGATTACCAAAATGCGATAAACTTTAGCTCTATTCTTGCTATTATCCCTCACTACAAATGTGAAATATGGTTGCGTCGTTGCTTGCAATCTTTGCAGAATCAAACACGCCCCCTTGATGGTATTGTTGTTGTGGATGATAACTCCGATAATCCGCCTGTGGCAATTATTGAGGAATTTCCAGATGTTACTCTTGTTACTTCTCCTAATAACGTTGGCCCTTACAGACTCATCCAGCAAGTGATTGAAGATACTAACTACGATGCTTATCTTTTCCAAGATGCAGACGATTGGTCAAGCTGCGATCGCCTAATGAAACTTTTGCAAGCTGCTGCTAGGTATAAAGCGCAATTAGTAGGAACCCAGGAGTTTCGAGTCTTTGAAGAATCTGCACTGTTACCTGTTTGCTATCCAGAAGATGTTAATGTTGCTTTAGCAGAAAAACCCGGACACGCTTTACTTCATCCTACAAGTTTAGTAACACGGAAATTAGTAATGCAACTGGGAGGTTTTGCAACAGGATTACGGTTTGGAGGAGATACGGAGTTTTTGTTAAGAGCAGCAATGGTAGCTAGAATTGTTAATGTGCCTGATTATTGCTATTTTCGGAGAAAAAGGGCAGGCTCTTTAACCACTGCTCCTAATACTGGCTTAAATTCACCTTCTCGTCAAGAACTGTTGAGAATTCTGAAAAGCCGTGCCCATAACAACTACACTGCTAAAAAAGCAGGAAAACCTTTAGATTTGGCTCCTTTAGTTAAAGAAGCACCTATCAAGTTAAACTATGTGACAGGGCCAAGGTTATAAAAATGGGGGGAAAAGTAATAGAAGTAATTATCCCTGTAAAAGACCGTTCTGAGATTATGCAGTGTGTGCGATCGCTGCTGCAAGAAGTCCTAATTACAAAAATTATTGTCTGTGATGGTGGTTCTACGGAAAATGAATGTATAAAATCTCTGCAAGCACTGGAAAAGTTAGATAAAGTTGAAGTTTTGCGATTTCCTGCTTGGGGATTTAATAAATCAAGGTTGATAAATCAGGGAATAATCCATTCTGAAAGTGACTTTTTACTGATATCTGACGCAGATATTATCTGGAATCAAGCTGCTGTCTTATCTTTGTTGCAGAAAGTCTCCTCTAATGCCAACATTATATGTTGTATCCAAGATGTGGAAGAATCCCAACCTGATACACTTGCTTTAGTGCGCGATCGCTATAGTTATGAGGTTCGCATTGAGAAAGATACGGCGTTTGTGAATATCCAATTATCTTCTCATAGTCAAAAGCATAATCGTCCTGGTTGTGGACTAATTTGTGCTAAGAAAAGTACACTACTAACCTTAGGGGGTTATAAAGAAAATTTTATTGGCTGGGGATGGGAAGACCAAGACTTGCTAATTCGCGCACTTCTATTTAAAATACAAATTTATACCTCTGGAAAGGTAATACATTTGTCTCACTCGGACGAAGTACGTAACAAACACAATGGTAATCTGACACCAATTCAAACTCGTAACCTTAATATTATCACCTGCTTGGAATCTTTAGCTGTTGGCGTGCTTCAGGGAGATTTACCTATAGAAATTCATAGTCAGCCAAAATTTAAACAAATTTATATTCACTCACCAAATTTATATGTATGATTTATCTTTAATTGTCACCTACAGAGCGCGGGAAACTCATTTGAGAACCCAGATAGCATGGTGGAAAAAACAAGTAGATAAGGAAATATTCAGTTTGTGTGAGGTGATAATTGTGGAAGTTGACGAATCACCTTCAGCATGGATTAAGTCTGAAATATTTGGAATTAATTTTAAGTACATTTTTTTAGAAAAAGGAGGAGCATTCCACAAAACCAAAGCTCTGAATTTGGGATTATCAAAATCTCAAGGTAAATTTGTCGTACCATTTGATGTTGATTTAATTCCGATAAAAGATACACTATTCAAACATCTGCAGATGGCACAGTTATCTGCTAAATTATTGATGACCGGATATCGAGTTATGTCGGAATTAGAGACTATAGATGATATTTCTACTGTTTTAGAAAATACTGCTGTTGCTCCAGAAGATAAACCTACTGCACTTTGGAAGCATCTCATTCGTCAAGAAAGATTTGGTGTTTTACCTTTTTTTGAGCGTCAGCGTCTTTTAGAAATTAACGGTTGGGATGAAAGGTTTATTGGTTGGGGTGGAGAAGACCAAGATATTATTGAAAGGTATCTTGCTGATGGTAGATATCTGTGTCGTTCTCCAGAACTGGTTTATTTGCATTTGTCTCATCCACCTACGAAGGAATGGAATGATGAGTTTCTAGTGGAAGCTAATAGAAAGTATTACTATGCGAAAATGCAAGCTAGGTCTAATATGGACTTAGAATAATGATTTTTATGATATATATTTAAGATATATTGATTAGTTAAGAAGAAAATTTGAACATTACTGGAATACTTCAAGGAAAAGTAGCAATAGAGGCAAGAAAATGGCATTCTTTCTAACGAGAAAATAATAGCCCATCCTAAATCTTGTAAACTATCATCTAAAATAGAAAATGAGGATACAATTCTTTCCATACGGACATACTATGAGTATAAGTACACCTTTTGACAAAGAAAATCTCAACAGTTTTTCACAATCTCTTCATAATTTAGAACAGATGTATAGAGAAGATTTAGAGCATATTACTCATGCTCTAGCAAAAATAACTAATTCGACTCCCTCTGAGATCAAACCATATCTTGATACAATACTTCTTCAGATAGTGGAATCAAAGAAACGAGAAGTTACTTCGCAGAAACGTAAACGTGCATTCAACGCATGGGTTAAGAGTCACGAAGGTCAAGACTTTCCTGTTCTCTCTGATGAAGCTATCAGTAGAGAAACTATTTATGGAGAGAGAGATTGACCCATTATTTTATTGATACAAACTTGTTGCTACGAAGTGTACATACTACTCATCCAATGCACCAAGATGCTGTAGGTGCTTTGAACACCTTATGGGATCAAGATCATAATATCTGCCTTTCTTCTCAAAACTTTATTGAATTCTGGAATGTTTGCACTCGTCCCCTTGAAAAAAATGGGTTAGGGATGAGTGCGACTCAAACAGAAGTAGAGTTAACTCACCTTGAGAGCGTATTTTCTCTCCTACCAGATACTCCTGACATTTATCCAACATGGCGACACCTTGTAACAACATATGGTGTAATAGGTACTAATGTTCATGATGCAAGACTGGTTGCTGTAATGCTTGTTTATAACATCTTTCAGATTGTAACGTTTAATATCAAAGACTTTGCTCGTTACTCGGAAATTTCTGCTACTCATCCAACAGCAATAATTCTATAATAAACCCAGATTTCTCACTTGTGAGAAAAAGCACTTTGATTACTCAGATTTGGGATAATTTAATTGATACAGCGTCAAAATCCCTACAGAGCATTACTAACTTAATGTAAAAGTACAAGAAGGCTTGGGGTAAGTAAAAATGAAGGAAGATAAGAAGTATACATTGGCTACTGGAGAGTCGGGTGCATATCGTTTACAAATTCTGAATGCAATCCATAAGCCTTATACTGAATTTTTAATTAAGCATACTGGATTGTCAGCAGGAATGAATGTAGCTGATGTTGGCTGCGGTACAGGAAATGTCTCTTGTTGGTTGGCTGAACAAATCGGATTTAGTGGTTCCTTGGTTGGTGTAGATGTAAGTGCTGCACAGTTGGATATTGCACGCACTCAAGCAAAATCTTTTGGTTTAAGTAATGTAACATTTATAGAAGGTAGTGCTTACGATACTAAATTAACTAAAGAGTCATTTGATTTAGTTTACTGTCGTTTTTTGTTGATGCATTTAAACCGTCCTAACGACGCACTAAAAGAAATGCGATCGCTCCTCAAACCAGGTGGTATGCTTGTCTGTGAGGAAGCTGATTTTAGTACTGCTTTTTGTGAACCTGTATCGAAAGCTTTTGACCGTTGCATTGAGCTTTTTGTATTGCTTTCACAAACAAGGGGTCATCATTTCTGTATGGGTACTGCGTTATATAGAAAGTTCGAGGAAGTTGGTTTCACTACACCATCTATTTCTTTTGTTCAACCAGTTGCAGTACGTGGTGAAAATAAGCGTCTTGTAGATTTATCGCTGGTTGAAACAACTAACGCTTTAATTGAAGCGAAACTCACAACAGCAGAAGAAATTGACAAAATAATTCATGAGTTAAGAATTTTAGCTGCTGATGAAACAACAATGTTTGGTATTGCTCGGGTAACGCAAGTTTGGGCGAAGAAATAAGTTAATCTTGAAGTTATTTATTATTTTGAGTTAAGACAACAATTTTTATACCCCCGACTTCTTAAACGGGGATATTGTCTTATACTTTCTTACATAAATTAATATTTGTAACACTGGTGACTTGTTTTACTAATTAATTAAAGGTTCTATTTAATGGTAAATCAGTAACTAAACTAATATGGAAAATAATGTGGTAGCTTTAAAGCAATTTGTGCAAACGCTGAAACAAAACTTATTCACTACAAACATCACAATACTTGGTGTACCATTAGCTGATATAATCCTAGCTAGTATTATTCTCATTTTTACTCAACTTTTAACTGGATTGTTTACTAGCTTAATTCTACAGAAAATTAGAAATGCAACACGCCGGACTACTACCGACATAGATGATCAATTAATTACATTACTTCAGCAACCGTTAAGTTGGTTGATATTACTAGCTGGTGTATGGCTAGCCAAGGTAGTGATTGCTGATGATTTATCTCCAGAATATTTACACATCATTAATAACTTCCTAGAATTCGCTGTTGTTATTGTTGTTGCTTATATTATTTACAATGGCTCGCCTTTACTAGCAGAAGTTTTAAGAGATTTTACTATACAAACAGAAAATGAACTCGATAATTTACTTTCTCCTTATATACCACGAATTTTTCGCTTAGCAGCTATTTTAGTTGTTGTACTTAAAGGAAGTGAAGTATTTCTAGGTACATCTGCTGGAGCGCTTGTTGGTCTTTTAGGGGGAGCAGGTGTAGCAATTGGTTTGTTGCTCAAAGACATTATTTATGACACATTTTGTACTGTGATTATCTACGCTGACAAACTTTATAAACCAGAGGACTTACTAAAAATTGATGGTATGGAAGAGCAAGTAAAAGTGATTGAAATTGGTTTAAGAAGTACCAGTATTTATATAATGCAATCAGATTCTATACGAAAAATTCCTAATTCCAAAATGATTTCTGGAGTTGTAGAAAATTATTCTCAAAAATTAAATAATCCTGAGGATTTAACCAATCAGGAATTTTCTACATAAATAATATCAATATTCCGAGGTTTATAGTCGTCTTGCTCAATCCTAAATTCGTTGATACACAACAGGCTATTGCATTCATAAATGATTTAGGACTGCTATAGTAGCGCTAATGTAGATAGCGCTACTAGATATTAACTAGACAGAATAAGCTTCTATTGGCAAACAAGAACAAACAAAATTCCTATCACCAAAAGCTGCATCAATCCGACCAACGCTACACCAAAATTTATTATCCTTTGTCCAAGGTGCGGGATAAGCTGCTTGCTCTCTAGCGTAAGGATGTTTCCATTCTCCCACTATCAAACTTTCCGCTGTATGAGGTGCGTTTTTCAGGACATTATCTTGAATATCCACTTTACCTGATTCTATTTCCGCAATTTCTTGACGTATAGATATCATCGCATCACAGAAACGATCTAATTCTTCTTTTGATTCGCTCTCAGTAGGTTCTACCATAATTGTACCTGCTACTGGCCAAGATACAGTAGGTGCATGAAAGCCGTAATCCATTAGACGTTTGGCAATGTCATCAATGTCAATGTTGGCGGATTTTTTGAGCGATCGCAAATCTAAAATGCATTCATGTGCCACCAGGTCATTTATACCTTTGTACAATACTGGGTAGTATGACTCTAGTCTTTTGGCTATGTAATTTGCATTCAGAATTGCTATTTTTGTTGCTTGGGTCAATCCTTTACTACCCATCATGGCAATATACATCCAAGAAATTACCAAGATACTCGCACTACCCCAAGGTGCTGCGGATACTGCACCAATGGATTGGGAACTGTCTGCAATCGAGACAACACTATGACCTGGTAAAAATGACACTAAGTGGGAAGCTACACCAATCGGTCCCATTCCGGGCCCACCACCACCGTGAGGAATACAAAATGTTTTATGCAGATTTAAATGACACACATCAGCCCCGAAATCCCCCGGACGACACAGCCCGACTTGAGCATTCAAATTTGCTCCATCCATGTAAACTTGACCACCATTTGCATGGACGACAGCGCAAATTTCTTGAATTTTCTCCTCAAATACACCATGTGTTGAAGGATATGTCACCATTAAGGCTGCTAATTCGTGACTGTGTTTTGCTGCTTTAATTTTCAGGTCATCTAAATCAATGTTACCTTCCAAGTCACAGGCTACAGCTACTACCTTCATCCCACACATTACCGCACTTGCAGGGTTTGTTCCGTGGGCTGAGTTGGGAATTAGACAGACGTTGCGATGTGCTTGATTACGACTTTCGTGATAAGCACGAATCACTAAAAGACCTGTATACTCACCTTGAGAACCAGCATTAGGTTGTAGAGAAATTCCTGCAAAACCCGTAATTTCACTTAACCAGTCTTCTAGTTCGTGAAACAAAATTTCATAACCAATGGTTTGCGATCGCGGTGCAAATGGATGGATGTTAGCAAACTCAGCCCAAGTTACTGGCATCATCTCAGCTGTAGCGTTCAGCTTCATTGTACATGAACCCAAAGGAATCATGGATGTAGTTAACGATAAGTCCTTGGTTTCTAACTTGTGAAGATAACGCAGTAACTCAGTTTCCGAGTGGTAGCGATTGAAAACTGGATGGGTAAGGTATTCGCTATTACGGGGAAAGGGTACAGCGATATCATGCAACTCTACTCTACAATTTTCACCTGCAAAAATTTCTAACAAATCTTTCACATCATCAACTGTAGTAGTTTCATCTAAGGAAATGCCTACAGCATCATCAAAAATCCGTAAATTAATCTTTTTCTCTTCACAACGTGCGAGAATATCTGGTAATTTCTGATGAACCACTTCTACTTGCAAAGTATCAAAGAAATTTTCCGAAGCAGTGCTATAACCAAGATTTTTCAACCCTTGAGCTAAAGTAACAGTTAAGGAATGAATATTCTTAGCTATTTGCCTTAACCCTGCTGCACCATGATAAACAGCATACATCCCAGCCATTACCGCGAGTAAAACCTGTGCAGTACAGATATTACTAGTTGCTTTTTCCCGACGAATGTGTTGCTCGCGGGTTTGCAAAGCTAAGCGTAGTGCAGGTTTCCCGTGGACATCTTTGGATACACCCACAATTCTACCTGGAACTAACCGTTTATATTCTTCCTTGGTAGCAAAGTAAGCAGCGTGGGGTCCACCATATCCTAAAGGAATACCAAAGCGTTGGGTACTACCTATAGCAATGTCAGCGCCAAATTCACCAGGAGGTGTAAGTAAAGTTAAACTGAGAGGATCTGCTGCTACCGTTACCAATGCTCCTACAGCATGAGCTTTTTCAATAAAAGCGTGGTAGTCGTAAATAGTGCCATTACTTGCTGGGTATTGAATGATCGCACCAAAAATATGCTTAGAATCAAAGCTTTCATGATCGCCAAGGATAATATTAATCCCTAATGGTCTGGCACGTGTCTGTAACACATCGATTGTTTGGGGATGGCAATCTTGGGAAACAAAGAAGGAGTTAGACTTATTTTTGCAAACAGCATAACTCATTGCCATCGCTTCAGCTGCTGCGGTAGCTTCATCTAATAATGAAGCGTTAGCTATTTCCAAACCAGTTAAATCGATAATCATGGTTTGAAAATTTAGCAGAGCTTCTAATCGTCCTTGAGCTATTTCTGGTTGGTAAGGTGTGTAAGCTGTGTACCAACCGGGATTTTCTAAAATATTCCGCTGGATTACGGGTGGGGTAATACAGTTATAATACCCCATACCAATATAGGAGCGATAAACTTGGTTATTTTCAGCAATTTTTTTTAAATTTGCCAGTGCTGCGTATTCACTTAAAGCTTCTGGTAACTCAATGTTACCCGATAAACGTATTTCTGCCGGCACTGTTTTTTCTATGAGACTATTAAGACTGGGAATTCCCAACACCTTCAGCATTTGCTCGACATCATCGGTACTAGGCCCGATGTGTCGTTGTACAAAACTTGATTCGTTTCCTTGAGACAAGCGATCGCTTGACTGAGGACGTGGGGCGTAGATTACCACAAACTGCTCTCCGGATGCGACTATTTAATATTTTGCAACAAGTAGATAAGAGCAGAGAGGGAAAAGTTAAAATTTCATGATTTATTTGGAGTTTTTTTCTACCCCTCCACCTGAGCCATATACTCGTCTGCACTCATCGCATCATCGTCAGCATCATCAGGGTTGTTGACACGGACTTTTAAAAACCATCCCTCTCTATAGGGGTCTTCTCCAATCTGTTCGGGAGATTCTACTAAAGCTTCGTTGCGCTCTATCACTGTCCCAGTTACAGGTGAATTCAAGTCTTCAACAGCTTTTACTGATTCAATTGAACCAAAAGTTTCTCCTTTGGTTATAGCGTCTCCGATTTCTGGTAATTCCAAGAATACAATGTCGCCAAGTTGGTCTACAGCAAATGCTGTAATACCAATAGTGGCTATTTCACCCTCTAAGCGTAAATACTCATGAGTATCAAGATATTTCAAATCTTGGGGATATTCAAACATACATTTACTTCCTCTGCCACATTAAAGTAATAACCACAGTTAATAATAAATACGCAATCACTAATTAGCAATTAAACTCATGGCGAAATAATTTACATAAGAGTACATACAAGAATTGCGATTCTATAAGTGTTATAATCTATTTATATATAAATTAAAGAAATATTTAGCTACTTTGCGTTCGTTAGACGAGTAGTGGAACGGTAAAACGGTTTTTTGACTACGATTGCTGGGTAAGCTTGGGAGCGAATTTCTACTTCTAGCTGTTGACCAACTGTTGCTAGTCGAGTGGGTACATATGCTAAGGCTACAGGATAACCAAGTGTTGGTGAAAGTGTACCACTGGTAATTTCTCCTACTACTTGACCATTGAATAATACTGGATAACCGTGACGAGCAATGTTTCGTCCCTGCATTTGTAAACCTACAAGTTTCCGCTCTACTCCTGTAGCTTTCTGCTGTTGTAGAATTGATCGCCCGATAAAATCTTTACTATCAAGATGAACTAACCAGCTTAATCCAGCTTCCAGGGGGGTAGTAGTTTCATCGATGTCCTGTCCGTAAAGCGCCATTGCTGCTTCTAGTCTCAGGGTATCTCTCGCCCCTAGTCCTGCGGGGATAACACCAGCTTGGTATAAACTCTGCCATAATTCTACACCAACATCTGGGTCTAACATCACTTCAAATCCATCTTCTCCTGTGTAACCTGTACGAGCGATGAATGTAGGTTTACCAAGTATTGTTGCTTCTAAATGACCATATGCTTTAATAGAAGTTAATTGTGAAAATTGTTGCAAAATAATAGCAGCTTTTGGCCCTTGGACAGCGATTAAGACTTTTTCTGACAAATCTTGGAAGCTGACTTCGTTAGAGTCTAGATGCTGTAATAACCATGACTTATCTTTTGCGGTGGTTGCTGCGTTAACAATCATTATTCCTTGATGTTCACCAGCGTTCTGCCCTTGATAGTAAAATATAATGTCATCAATAATTCCTGCTTGAGGATTTAATAGTACTGTGTACTGTGCCTGACCTGGTTGCAGACGACTTAAGTCTGAGGGTACCAAAGGTTGGAGCTGAGAAATTAGATTTTTCCCTCGCAAGCTAAATTTACCCATGTGAGAAATATCAAACATTCCGGCTGTATTTCTCACTGCTTTATGTTCGCTAGAAATACCGCTAAATTGTACTGGCATTTCCCAACCGCTAAAATTGGTAAACCGAGCTTTCTGGTCTAAGGCTTCTTGGTATAGCGCTGTTCTTTGTAATAATTGGTTGGACACTGGTAATAAGCTGAGCGATCGCACATCAATATATATCTTATGCTGCGACTGACCAAAACTTGACAAACTATCCTCATAAGTAGCACTAATATATTTGATTACAAAATATAATCAATAATTACTTGCTTTTGTAAACGAATGTAAACTATTCTTAAAACAAGCAAGGAAATTGCTTAACACATACATAATTCATCGCAATCATAAGACAATGACAGCAACCTTACAACGCCGCGAAAGCGCAAACGTTTGGGAGCGGTTCTGCAACTGGATCGCCAGCACCGACAACCGCCTATACATCGGCTGGTTCGGCGTATTAATGATCCCAACCCTCCTTTCGGCAACCATCTGCTTCATCATCGCCTTCATCGCAGCACCTCCAGTAGACATCGATGGTATCCGCGAACCCGTAGCAGGTTCCTTAATCTACGGAAACAACATCATCTCCGGAGCAGTAGTACCTTCCTCCAACGCCATCGGCTTACACTTCTACCCCATCTGGGAAGCAGCATCCTTAGATGAGTGGTTGTACAACGGTGGTCCTTACCAATTAGTAGTATTCCACTTCCTGATCGGCGTATTCTGCTACATGGGACGTGAATGGGAACTATCCTACCGCCTAGGAATGCGTCCTTGGATCTGCGTCGCATACTCAGCACCAGTAGCAGCAGCAACCGCAGTATTCTTAATCTACCCCATCG